>ERZ772819.2730-NODE-2730-length-12998-cov-25.883566_pt1 | contig 12998 bp, 9 predicted proteins | sample MGYA00580860_ERZ772819 | MGnify/ENA primary metagenome ERZ772819 (study PRJEB29015, sample SAMEA2737683) | human gut metagenome | biome: human gut; feature: human-associated habitat; material: faeces | place: China | collected 2012 ...
ACGGGGAACAGACCGAAGCCGGGGAGTACCGCCGCATTGCCAACATTGGCAGCCAACAGCTGCAGGCCCGCGTGGTGACCCCGTATTATGGCCTGAGTATTGACGATATCATCCACGGAACAACCGTGTTCCGTTAAAAAAAACTAAAAATATACGGTAAAACGCGCATGTCTATCTGCGGGCGGTGCGCCATAACAATCAGGCGGCGGGAAACAGAATCCCGACCGGGAAAGGAAAAACAATGAAACGTATTCTGGTCGTAGAAGACGAAGCCAGCATCCGCGAACTTGTGGCACTGAACCTGAAAATGACAGGCTGGGAAGTATTGGAAGCCCCCAGCGCGGAACGTGCGCTGGAGTTGATCCAGAAAAATCCCCCCTGCGATGTAGCGCTGCTGGATATCATGCTGCCGGGCATGGATGGGTTTTCGCTGTGCGAAACCATCCGCCACGGCGACCCGTACATTGGTATTATTATGGCGTCCGCCAAAGGGCAGGAGAGCGATAAGATCCGCGGCCTTTCCATCGGCGCGGATGATTACATTACCAAGCCGTTCTCGGTGTCGGAGCTGATGGCCCGCGTGGAAGCGCTGGCCCGCCGAGTGCGCCGCAGCGCCACTGCGGACGATGAACAGGCAGGCTCCGAGCAGGATCAGCTGGTCAGCGGCCCCTTTGTGCTGGATGAAAAAAGCCGCGTGCTGTACAAATCCGGCAAGCCCATTGACCTGACCCAGGTGGAATTTCAGATCATGGAGCTGTTTTTCCGTAACCCCGGCACTGCCCTGGTGCGCGAAAAGATCCTGGAAGGCGTTTGGGGCAAGGGGTATTTCGGCGATGTCAAGATCGTGGATGTCAACATCCGCCGCCTGCGCATGAAAGTGGAAGATGAACCCAGCAGCCCCCAGCACATTTTGACCGTCTGGGGCTATGGCTACCGCTGGAACGCATAATTACCGCATTTTTATGGAAAGGGGGCTGCCGCCTGTGCAGAGCATTACCCGCCGCTGGCTGCGCGGCAGCCTGCTGATTACCATTTGCATCCTGGCTGCGGCGCTGGGGCTGTTTTTGTATTACAGCCACCAGAATTTGTACGGCGGGGTGCAGCGTGCCATGCAGGCGCGGTTTTCCACCGTGGAGGGACGTTTGCAGGCAACCGGCACCGCCGGCAGCAGCCAGGCAACATCTGAAAGCCGCAGCCAGTCCCTGCGCCGCACGGTGGAACAGTTTGATGAAAAAGATAAGTTCGAGTTCATGCTGTTGGATTCCTCCGGCGTGGTGCTGGCAACCTCCAGCGGCACCATGAACAAGAATCTGCTGAGCGAGGGCAGGGATTTTTATCAGGCTGTCACCGGCTCCACCGGCAGCGGCATGGTCACTTTCCGCACAGCGGACGGCGAACACGTGATGGCTGTTACCAGCCTGGTGCCTTATGCGGCGGGCAATGTGACGGCCATGCGCCTTGTTACCAGCCTGACGCTGGTGGACCGCCAGTGGTACAGCACGCTGATGGTTTCGTTCGGCGTGGCGGCGGTGGTGCTGGGGTTTGCGGTGTTCAGCGGCCTGTTTTTTATCCGCACCATTGTGCGGCCGCTGGGCCAGGTGGAAGCCACCGCCAATCGCATTGCCCACGGCGATTTGACCACCCGCCTGCCGGATGCCCCGTATGACGATGAGATCGGCCGCCTGTGCAAAGCCATCAACCAGATGGCCGAGGACCTGACAAAAACGGAACGGATGAAAAACGAGTTCATCTCCTCTGTCAGCCACGAACTGCGCACTCCGCTGACCAGCATCAAAGGCTGGGTGGAAACCATCGCCAACATCCGTGACCCCGATGACGAAAACTACCGCAAGGGTATTACCATTATCCGCAGTGAGACCGACCGCCTGTATGATATGGTGGAGGAACTGCTGGATTTTTCCCGCCTGCAAAACGGCATCAAGCTGAACTGCGAGGTGCTGGATTTTGTGGCCGAAGCCACCGACGCTGCCCTGTTTGTGGAAGCCCGCATCCGGCAGGAGGGGCTGCACCTTGTGTATGACGAACCGCCGGAGCCGTATCCCGTTTGGGCTGACCCCGCCCGCCTGCGCCAGGTGTTTGTCAACGTATTTGATAACGCCATCAAATATTCGCCGCCGGAAGGAACCATTTTCTTTACTCTGACCCGCACCGCCACCACCGTAACGGCCAGCATCCGGGACCAGGGCTGCGGCATTGCGCCGGATGACCTGCAAAACGTAAAGATGAAATTCTTCAAAGCCAAAAACGCCGTGCGTGGTTCCGGCATCGGCCTGGCGGTGGTGGATGAGATCACCAAAGCACTGGGCGGTACGGCGGATATCACCTCAACGTTGGGGCAGGGTACCACCGTTACCATCACCCTGCCCATCTACCACGCTGGGCAGGAACATCTGCACGAGCCGATTTGACCGCAAAAATAAAGGAGAACCCATGCCGCAAGAACAACGTCCAACTGAAAAATTCCGTACCTCTGTGGGCGGCCAGGCCCTGATGGAGGGCATTATGATGCGCGGCCCTGAAAAAATCTGCTGCGCGGTACGCCGCCCGGACGGCACGATTGATCTGAGCTATTCCGATGTGACCACCCACTGGTACAATAAAGTTCCCCTGGTGCGCGGAGTGTGCAATATGGTGGAAAACCTGATGAACGGGTACAAATACCTGATGCACTCCGCCGATATTGCCATGACGGAAGAGGAAAAAGAGGAAGAAAAGCAGAACGAGAGCAAGCTGGACCGCTGGCTGGACGAACACGCCGGCCCCAAGGTACAAAGTGCGCTGATGACCCTTTCCGCCTGCGCAGGTGTAGTGCTGGCAATTTTTCTGTTTACCTTTCTGCCTACGTTCCTGACTGGGCTGGTGGCAAAAGTGATCCCCATGGGGCGCTGGCCGCGGGTCATCTTGGAAGCAGTGCTCAAGCTGGCAATCTTTTTGGGTTACATGTTCCTCTGCACCCGCATGAAGGAAATCCACCGCATGTTCCAGTACCACGGGGCTGAGCACAAAACGATTGCCTGCTATGAGGCAGGTGAGGATTTGACGGTTGCTAACATCCGCAGACATACGCGGTTCCACCCCCGCTGCGGCACCAGTTTTTTGATTCTGGTCATTCTGGTCAGCATTGTGCTGTATGCGGTGCTGCCGTGGAGCGGTACCATGCTGCGCGTGCTGTACAAGCTGGCCATGCTGCCGCTGCTGGTGGGCATCTGTTATGAGATTTTGAAGTGGGCAGGGCGTTCCAACTCGCTGCTGGCACGGGCTGTTTCGGTGCCGGGGCTTTGGCTGCAGCACCTGACGACCTTTGAGCCGGAAGATGACATGATTGAAGTGGCCATCGCCGCCGTTACCCCCGTACTGCCCAAAAAGCCGGAGGACGGCCAATGGTAACGCCGCTTGCCCCACAGCAGCTGGCGGGCATTCTGCCGCGTCAGGCTGTGCGCATGGTGCAGGATGCTCTGCAGGCCGCAGGCTGCCCCGATGCTGATTACGACGCCCGCGAACTGCTGCGCATTGCCGCTGGAAAAGATCCGCGCTTGCTGTTTGACCCGCTTACCCGGCCGCAGGCTGAGTGCCTGGCGGAACTGGCGGCTCAGCGCATGCAGCGGGTGCCGCTGCAATACCTGGCAGGGGAGTGGGACTTTCTGGGGTTGACCTTCAAAGTCGGCCCCGGTGTGCTCTGCCCCCGCGCAGACAGCGAGGTGGTGTGCGAAACTGCCATTGAGCTGTTGCAGCAGATGGGAAAACCTGAGCCCCGGGTGCTGGACCTGTGCGCCGGAACTGGCTGCCTGGGCATTGGCATCCGCCATTTTGTGCCAGGTGCCAGCGTGACCTGCGTGGAAAAAAGCCCGCAGGCGCTGCAATACCTGCAAGCCAACGTACATGGCACCGGTGTGCAGGCAAAGGCAGCGGATGTGCTGCAATACTGGCGAGAGCTTATGCCCCGAAGCGTGCAGCTGATCATCTCCAACCCGCCGTACCTGACCGGGGCAGAGATGCAGGCCCTGATGCCGGAGACCGCCCACGAGCCAGCTATGGCGCTGGATGGCGGAACGGATGGGTTGGATTTTTACCGCGCCATTGCCGCCCACTACCGTGATATTGTCTGCCCCGGTGGGTGGCTGGTGTTTGAGATTGGCTGTGCCCAGCGGGTGGATGTGATGGAGATATGCCGCCAAAACGGCTGGCAGCAAGTGCAGGCAAGGAAGGATTACGGCGGCAACGACCGTGTGGTGTACGCCCAACGGGTGAAATAAATCTGATTTTCAACGTTTTGCAGCTGAAATGTGGAAAATGCGAAGAAAATTTTGAAAAGATGACAACAAATGGTTGTAATTCGTGCCGCGATTGGTTATAATAATACCTGATAAACGCAGGACGACCATTTGGATAGCGGCGCACCTGCCGTACAAAATAAAAACAGCACCGCAGTTGCCTGTGATGCATATGGGATACAACGCACGATCGCTCAGATAAGGAGATATAAACTTATGGCAGCAAAAAAGGAAAGTTCATCCAAGCAGCTCCCCACCGGCCCGGCAGGGGATAAAAAGGCAGCGCTGGAGACGGCACTGGCCCAGATCGAAAAGCAGTTTGGCAAAGGCGCCGTGATGAAGCTTGGGACCAACGTTGCCATGCAGGTGGATGCCATTTCCACCGGCAGCCTGGGGCTGGACCTGGCGCTGGGCATCGGCGGCCTGCCACGCGGACGCATCATTGAGGTATATGGGCCGGAATCTTCCGGTAAAACCACCCTGGCCCTGCATGTTCTGGCTGAAGCCCAGAAGCTGGGCGGCGAGGTTGCCTTTATCGACGTTGAGCACGCCCTGGATCCCACCTATGCTCGCGCCCTTGGCGTTGACATTGACAGCCTGCTGGTCAGCCAGCCGGATACCGGCGAGCAGGCCATGGAAATCTGTGAAGCTCTGGTACGCTCCGGCGCGATTGACGCTATTGTTGTGGACTCTGTTGCTGCCATGGTGCCCAAAGCCGAAATTGAAGGCGAAATGGGCGATTCCCACGTTGGCCTGCAGGCCCGCCTGATGAGCCAGGCTCTGCGTAAGCTGACCGGCATCATCGGCAAAACAAACACCGTCTGTATCTTTATTAACCAGCTGCGCGAAAAAGTCGGTGTGATGTACGGCAACCCTGAAGTGACCACCGGCGGCCGCGCCCTGAAATATTATTCCTCTGTACGTATTGATGTGCGCCGTATTGAGGGCCTGAAGGACGCCAGCGGTTCCTTTATCGGCAACCGTACCCGCGCCAAGATCGTCAAGAACAAAGTGGCACCCCCGTTCCGTGAGGCCGAGTTTGACATCATGTTCGGCGAGGGAATCTCCAAACTGGGCGAAATGATCGATCTGGGTGCTAAGCTGGGCATTGTGCAAAAGAGCGGCGCATGGTTCAACTATGGCGATATCCGCCTGGGCCAGGGCCGCGATAACGCCAAGCTCTACCTGAAAGAACACCCTGATGTGGCTGCTGAGATTGAAAAGCAGGTGCGCGAAAATGCGGACCGTCTGCTGGCGGCCGGCAAAAAGGGAACCGTGAAGCCGCTGGAGAAGCCGGCTGTTACCCCCGTTGCTGCTGAAAATGCCCCTGCCGCTCCCATGGCGGATGCACCCAAGACCACCGGCAGCGAGATGGACCTAGACATCATGGTTGACGAATAAGCGATGCCGAAGCTGACACAGGTAAAAGAAACAAAAAGAGGCCGCTATGCGCTGTTCTTTGACGGCGAGTTTGCCTTTTCGCTGGACGAGGACACCTTTGCCATGGCGGGGCTGCATACCGGGGATGAGCTGGAAGAATGGCAGATCCATGACCTGCAGACCAAAAGCGACACCCGCAAGGCTGTGGATAAAGCCATGGACTTGCTGGCCCTGCGGGACCATGCAGCCGGGGAGCTTTATCAAAAGCTCTGCCGCAGCTTTGACCCCCACAGCGCTGCCGCCGCCGTGGCAAAAATGCAGGAGCTGAACCTGCTGGATGACGCCGGTTTTGCCCGCCGCCGTGCGGCGGAGCTGCTGCGCAAGCGCAAGAGCCGCCGTGCAATTCTGGATGATCTGCACGCCAAAGGCATTGACCGCGGCGCGGCCGCCGAAGCGGTGGAAGCTCTGTTTGCCCAAAGCGAGGAGGAAAACCCGGAACAGGCCAATGCCCGCGCACTGGTGGAACGCCACTATGCCGCAAAGCTGGCACAGGGCAAATGGCAGCAGGTAGCTGCCGCTTTGGCACGGCGCGGGTTCTCCCACAGCGTGATCCGCCAGGCATTGGCAGATGCCGAGACAGAAGAAACCGAAGCGTAACACAAAAAAGTACACACCGCAGGGGCAAAAAATGCTCCTGCGGCATTGTGGTATCAATGCACCGAACGGATAGCTTTGCCTGAATTTTGCCCAAGCAAGCGGCAGAGCCCAACATAACACACTGAAAAGAGAGACAGGAACAACCATACATGAATATTGCAATTATTTCCCTTGGATGCCCCAAAAACCAGGTCGATGCTGATGTATTCTGCCACGCGCTGATCAAGGCGGGCCACCAGACGGTTGCGGACCCCGAACAGGCGGACATTATTATTGTCAACACCTGCGGCTTTATCCAGTCCGCTAAAGAGGAAGCCATTGAAAACATTTTGATGGCCTGCCAGTATAAGCAGCAGAACCCCAACCTGAAGGTGATCGTGACCGGCTGCCTGGCTGAGCGCTATAAAACCCAGATTGTGAGCGAAATGCCGGAAGTGGACGCCGTTGTGGGCATTGGCTCCAACGCCGCTCTGCCCGCCATTGTGGAGCGCCTGACCGCCAACGGCGCGGGCCAGGTGGAAAGCTATGGCCCCAAATGCGATATGGAGCTGGGCGGTGCCCGTGTTATCAGCACGCCGCGCCACTATGCTTACCTGAAAATTGCCGAAGGCTGCAACAACCGCTGCCATTACTGCGCCATCCCGCTCATTCGCGGCCCGCTGCGCAGCCGCCCCATTGATGACTGTGTTGCCGAAGCTCGCTGGCTGGCCGGGGAGGGCGTGAAAGAGCTGATCCTGGTGGCGCAGGACCCCACCGCTTACGGCGAGGACTGGGGCAAACCCGGCGCAGTTTGCGAACTGTTGGATAAGCTGAACACCATTGAGGGCATCCGCTGGATCCGTGTGCTGTACGCCTACCCGGAGCGTATCTCCGATGAATTCATCGCAGCCCTTGTGCGCAACAATAAGGTTGTGCCGTATCTCGATCTGCCCATCCAGCACTGCGATGACGAGGTGCTGAAAAACATGAACCGCCGCGGCGGCCGCAAAGAAATTGAGGATGCCATCCGCCGCCTGCGCGCGGCCATCCCCAACATCACGCTGCGCACCACCCTGATTGCAGGTTTCCCTGGTGAGACCGAGGAACAGTACAGCGAGCTGTGCGACTTTGTCAAAACCGTCAAGTTTGACCGCCTGGGCTGCTTTGCCTATTCCGCCGAGGAAAACACCGTGGCCGCCAAGATGGACAACCAGATTGACGAGGAAGTCAAGCAGCGCCGTGCAAACCACATTATGGAGCTGCAGGCCGAGATCAGCGCGGAAAAGGAAGCAGAAAAGGTCGGCAAGACCTATGAGTGCATCTGCGATGGCGTGGACGATGAAACCGGCATGTACCTGCTGCGCTCCGCAGCAGACTGCCCGGAAATTGATGGCAGCATCATGACCCCGGCAGATACCCCGCTGGAAGCCGGCGCGTTCTATAACGTTACCATCACCGATGCCGATACTTATGATCTTTATGGTTATGCGGAAAGCAAAGAGGAGGAATAAACCATGAATATGCCTAACAAATTAACGATGATGCGTGTCATCATGGTGCCGTTCTTTATGGTATTTGCTGCCATGAGCCATATGGGCACGCTCCGGTTCAACGCAACGTATGCCTTGATAGCGGGCATTCTGTTTGCTGTGGCCAGCTTTACGGATTTCCTGGATGGCTACCTGGCCCGCAAGAACCACCTGGTAACGGACTTTGGCAAGTTTATGGACCCGCTGGCTGATAAAATGCTCACCACCGCCGCCATTATTTATATGGTGGTGGACGGTGTCTGCTCCCCCGTGGTGCTGGCCATCATCATGTTCCGCGAGTTTGCTGTGGCCGGTGTGCGCATGATTGCGGCAGAGTCCGGTACCGTCATTGCCGCAAACATGTGGGGCAAGGTCAAAACCGTGCTGCAGATGGTCACCATCATCTTCTATTACTTTGCCATGGCGCTCGCCCCGGCGGACGGCGTTGGGGTTATCAGCTTTACCACCCAGGTGCTGTGCTGGGCCGTTGCTGCCGTTACCGCACTTTCCGGCTGCATCTACCTGTGGCAGAATCGTTCCTGCTTTATGCAGGCAAAATGATGCTGCCCCCTTGCAACCGCTTATCAGGGCGGCTATAATAAATCTGAACGGTTTGCAGGTTTAGCCGCGCCGTACCAGCAAAGTTGGGAAAGGAAGTTCCTGTCCATGCAGATTTTTAATACCATGACCCGCAAAAAGGAAGATTTTATCCCGCAGGAGCCGGGCGTTTATCGCGTTTACGTCTGCGGCCCTACGGTGTATAACTATATCCATATCGGCAATGCGCGCCCCATGATCGTGTTTGACACGCTGCGCCGCTATCTGGAGTACCTTGGCAACAAGGTGCTGTATGTCTCCAATATCACCGATATTGACGATAAACTGATCAAAAAAGGCCAGGAGGACGGCACCACCATGCAGGAGGTTGCCCGCAAGTTCGAGGCCGAGTACATCAAAGATTCCGAGGGCCTGAACGTTAAGGCCCCCACCGTGCGCCCCCGCGCAACCGAGCATATCGGTGAGATCATCAAGATCGTCAAGGACCTGGTCGAATCCGGACATGCTTACGTTGCCCACAACGGCGATGTCTACTTCCGCGTTAAGTCTGATCCCGGTTACGGCAAGCTGAGCCACCTGAACCTGGACGACCTGGAAAGCGGCAACCGCGAACTGCGCAGCCAGATGGATGACGACCTGAAAGAAGACCCCGCAGATTTTGCTGTCTGGAAGGCCGCCAAGCCGGGCGAGCCTTCCTGGAACAGCCCCTGGGGCCAGGGCCGTCCGGGCTGGCACATTGAGTGCAGCGCCATGGCCCGTAAGCACCTGGGCAAGACCATCGACCTGCATGCAGGCGGCCAGGACCTGATCTTCCCCCATCACGAAAACGAGATTGCACAGTCGGAGTGCGCCAACGGCTGCACCTTCAGCCATTACTGGATGCACAACGGCTTTTTGAACATCAACAACCAGAAGATGTCCAAGAGCGCCAACAACTTCTTTACCGTGCGTGAAATTGCCGATAAGTACGGCTATGAGCCGATCCGTTATTTTATGCTCACCGCTGGTTACCGCATGCCGCTGAACTATACGGTGGACCTGATCGAGAGCTGCAAGAACAGCTTGGAGCGCCTGTACACCTGCCGCGATAATCTGGATTTTGCCATCCGCAATGCCCATGGCACTGACACTGCCCTGACTGAAAAGTGCGAAGAAGCACGCAAAAAGTTCAAGACCGCCATGGATGACGACCTGAACACCCCCGATGCTCTGGCCGCCATTTTTGAGTTCGTCAAGGACATCAACACCATGTCCGATGCTGCCGATAAGGCTACGTTGGAAAAGGCCGCCGCCACGTTTGACGAGCTGACCGGTGTGCTGGGCCTGATGTACAACCGCAAGGCCGAGGAAGCCCCCGACGAAGTGAAGCAGCTGGTGGAAGAGCGCACCGCAGCCAAAAAGGCCAAGGACTTTGCCCGCGCCGATGCTCTGCGCGCCAAAATCACTGAGCTGGGCTGGAATGTGATGGACACTGCCAAGGGCCCGCAGCTGACCAAGCTATAATTATTACTGCACAATCACGGCAAAACAAAGGAATTGGAAACAGGGAAGCATCTGCCTCTGCTTCCGGTTCCTTATTTTATTGCAGCGGCAAATACGCTGCATTATCTGGAGAGTTCAGAATGACAAATACCAGAACCAAACAGGAAGAGCGAACGCTGTATATTATATTGGCCGCAGCGCTTGCCGCGCGCCTGCTGCTGGCCCTTGTTACTGAAGGCTACACCTATGATATGAGCTGCTTTGTGGCCTGGGGGGATAAGCTGGCCAGCGAAGGTCCCGCGGCCTTTTACAGCGCCGATTATTTTGCGGACTACCCGCCCGGCTACATCCTTGTGCTGGGGCTGGTCAGCCTGGTGCGCAAGGCGCTCCAACTGAGCTATGAATCCCGCTGGACCTATTTTTTGCTGGCACTGATCCCCGCAATCTGCGATTGTGCCGCCGTGGTGCTGCTGGACCATATCAGCCGCCGGTATATGGGGCAGGGCAGGGCACAGCGCTGCCTGGTGCTGTTTGCGGCGTTCTGCCCGCTGACCTTGTTTGATACCGGCATCTGGAAGCAGATCGATGGGGCTTTTGCGCTGCCGCTGCTGCTCTGCTTCTGGCTGCTGGAAGAGCGCCGCTACCTGCTCGCTGCGGTGCTGTACGGCGTGGCGCTGGCCATCAAGCCGCAGGCACTGTTGGCTGGGCCGGTGCTGGCCGTCTGCTTTTTGGTGGCTATTGCGGATGCCGTGCGGGATGGCAAAAGCCCGCTGAAATCGGTCGGCCAGATTTTTGGCGGTGCTGCGCTGGCTTTGCTGCCGACGCTGCTGGCGGGCCTGCCGTTTTACGGGGCAAAAAATCTGGTGCCGTCCTTGATCGATAAGTACATCACCACGGCGTCTGGCTACCAGTATGCCACCATCAATGCGTTCAACTGGTTTGCAGCGCTGGGCGGCAACTGGCAGGCGCTGGATGCTTGCCCGGTGTTTAACCTGAGCTGGAAAGTGCTGGGCATTTTCAACATCGCTGTTATCACGGTGCTGCTTGTGGTGCTGGCGGTCATCAGCTGGCGGGCGGGGCGGTTTTCCCCACTGCTGCTGGCAGCGTTTTACACGGTGGGGATTTTTACATTTGCCCATTGCATGCACGAGCGTTACCTGGTGCTGGGCATGCTGCTGGTACTGCTTGCTGCGGCGCGCTGGAATGACATCCGTCTGTATGGCGCCGGGTTTGGTCTGTCGATAACGGGCTTCTTGAACCTGGAAACTGTGTATACCCTGGTAGGCAGCGATGACGAGTGGCTCAGCAGCGATACCAGCCGCGAGTTTGCCATGGCAGTCGGCTTTGCCGAAACGGCAGCCTTTGTGCTGCTGGCTTTCACCGCGTGGGCCATCTGCCGCCATGGAGCGATTTCTCCACTGGCAAAAGTGGAAACCATCGAAAAAGATAAAACAAAAACAGTGCAGAAAAAGCTGGAACTGTGCACTCTGCGCATTGATCCGCAGCCTGCCTGGACGGCTAAAGAGAAGAAAGCCTTGGCAACGCTGACGTTGATCGTTGCTGTGGTGAGCTTTGCCTACCTTGGCAGCATGAAAGCACCGCAGAACCCTGTGGATGCTACGGACAGCACGGCAACCATCGACTTTACCCCGCAGCAGGACGCGGTGGAAATCTGGGTGTACCCCGGCATTTCCACCGGCGGCAGCCTGCGCATCACGGATGCAGCGGGCAATGAGCTGTACCGGAAGGAACTGAGCTATGCAACGCCGTTCTGCTGGACCAAAACGGCCATCATGGCTCCGGCAGGGCAGACCCTGACCGCAACGATTGAAAATGCGCAGATGTTTGAACTGGCCCTGCGGGATGCCACCGGTGCGCTGGTGCCGGTAACGGGCGGCGATGCCCTGTTTGATGAGCAGAGCGAAGTGCCAGATACCATCAGCCAGCTGAACAGCATGTATTTCGATGAAATCTATCATGGCCGTACTGGGTACGAAATGCTGCACCGCATGACGGCATACGAAACCACCCACCCGCCGCTGGGCAAAGATTTTATCATGCTGGGCATTGCTATTTTTGGAATGACAGCCTTTGGCTGGCGCTGTGCCGGAACGCTGTTCGGCGTGATGCTGGTGCCGCTGATGTGGTGCTTTGCCCGCCGTCTGACCCACAAACGCTGGGCCGGGGCCATGGCAGGTGCGCTGATTGCCGCTGGGTTCATGCGATTTTCCCAAAGCCGCATTGCCACAATCGATATTTACGGTACGTTCTTTATCCTGTTAGGCGCATATTTTATGGTATGGTATTGCCAGAGCGTGCTGCAAAACGGCGTAAACGGCTCGCTGCTGCCCATGGCGCTGGGCGGCGTGGCATTTGGGCTTGGGTGTGCATCCAAGTGGACCGGAATTTATGCAGGGGCAGGGCTTGCGGTATTGTACCTGGGTGTGCTGTATGCCCGCTGGAAGCAAAAACAGCCGGGCTTCTGGAAAGAATTCCGGATGGCTGCTGTGGGCGGTGTGGCATTTTACATCGTTGTGCCGTTCCTGATCTATCTTGCATCCTACCTGCCTTATTGGTGGAAAGACCCTACCTTTGGTTTGCGGGATTGGTGGGATTGCCAAACCTACATGTACTGGTACCATTCCACCCTGAAAGCAACTCACCCGTTTGAAAGCCGCTGGTACACCTGGCTACTGGACCTGCGCCCAGTGTGGTATTACAAAAATTCTTACCTGGAAGCTGGGCTTCAGGGCAGCATTGCGGGTTTTTATAACCCGGTCATTTGCTGGGCGGGGCTGTTCTGCATTTTGCTGCTGCTGTGGCGCCAGGTTTCGGCTCGCGGCACGGCAAAGGGAGCGGGCGTTCTGATCTTGTACGCCAGCCAGCTGCTTTCCTGGATGCTGGTATCGCGCTGCACTTTCATGTACCATTACTTCCCCAGCTCGGTCTTTGCGTTGACGGCCATTGTGCTGGTTTTAACGCAGATGAAGCGGCAGAACCGCGCCAAAAAGATTGGCGCGGGGCTGTGCATTGCGGCGCTGGTGTGCTTTGCCTGGTTTTATCCCGTTCTGTCCGGCTTGCCCGTGCCGACCCTGTGGGCGCAGAGCACCAAGATTTTGCC
>ERZ772819.2762-NODE-2762-length-12864-cov-6.069717_pt1 | contig 12864 bp, 8 predicted proteins | sample MGYA00580860_ERZ772819 | MGnify/ENA primary metagenome ERZ772819 (study PRJEB29015, sample SAMEA2737683) | human gut metagenome | biome: human gut; feature: human-associated habitat; material: faeces | place: China | collected 2012 ...
TTTTCACATTCATGTGTAATAAGCCCTCAAATATTTGATGTTTAAGGGCTTTTTTGCTGAATTATTTCATTCCTCTGTTTTTCAGTAGTGGTTCCAGGCTTGGTTCCGCTCCACGGAAATTCTTATAAAGCACCATCGGGTCTTCGCTGTCTCCCTTCTCCAATACGTTATGGCGGAACAGGTCGGCGGTGTTTTTATCAAAAATACCATGTTCTTTGAAAGCTTCGAAAGCATCATTGTCCAATACGTTGGCCCATAGGTAACTATAGTATCCGGCAGCGTATCCGCCAATGATATGATTAAAGTAAGTCACGCGATAACGCGGTGCTATTTCGGGAATCAAGTTAAGCTTGTCCATCGCTTCTTTTTCGAATGCAAGCATATCCAGATTCTTTACATCTGTCATCGTGTGCAGGTTCATGTCGAGGATGGCGGCAGCCAGTAATTCGGTGGTCATGAAGCCCTGGTTGAAAGTTTTCTGTTGCAGTATCTTCTCGATGATTTCGTCGGGTATCACTTCTCCTGTCTGATAATGTTTGGCATACATTTTCAGCACTTCGGGTTCAGTCGCCCAGTGTTCGTTGATTTGAGAAGGAAGCTCTACAAAGTCGCGTACCACGTTGGTTCCCGATGTTCCTTTGTATTCGCATTTTGTCAGCAGTCCGTGCAGAGCGTGACCAAATTCGTGAAACAGGGTTTCCACTTCATCCATGGTCAATAAAGAGGGGGTGTCGCCTACCGGCTTGGTAAAGCTGCAAACGTTGCATACTAACGGACGGGTTGTTCCGTGTTGCTCACGATAGTTGCTCATCCATGCACCACCGCTTTTCCCGGGACGTGGGAAATAGTCTACATAGAAGATACCGAGCTGGGAACCGTCTGCGTCTTTCACTTCAAAGACTTCTACATCAGGGTGATAAGTTGGTATGCCTTCCAGTTTGCTTAGGGTGATGCCATATAATTTGTTGGCTACGGCGAAAGCGCCATCGCGTACATTCTCCAGTTTGAAGTAAGGTTTTGTATCCTCTTCAGACAGGTTGTATTTTTCTTTCCGTAGTTTTTCGGTATAATACCACCAGTCCCATGCTTCCAGTTTTTCTCCTTTTCCTTCCTTGTCCATTAACTTCTGGAGTTCGCCAGCTTCTGCTTTTGCTTTTGGCAGTGCATAGCTCCAGAGGTTATTTAAAAGGCTCATTACGTTGTTGGCGTTCTTTGCCATGGTTTCATCCAGGACGAAGTTTGCATAACAGTCGAAACCTAATAAGTTCGCTTTTTCCAGGCGGAGAGAAACGATCTTGCGGATGTTTTCCTTGTTATCGTTCCCGTCGTTGTTGTTGCCGCGGTTGATATAAGCTTTGTATATTTGCTCCCGGAGCGGGCGATTTTCAGAATATTGCAGGAAAGGCAGACGGCTGGCATTGTGCAGGGTGAACAACCATTTTCCCGGTTGTCCGGCTGCTTTCGCTTCTTCGGCCGCACTTTGGCGGAACCATTCAGGCAATCCTGCCAGATCTTCTTCCTTGTCAACGAAAAGTTGGAAGGCATTATTCTCATTCAGCACATTGTTGCTGAAAGTGATGCCAAGTGTAGAAAGCTCCTTGTTGATTTCGCGGAGGCGAGCTTGGTCCTTTTCGCCAAGGTTCGCTCCGGAGCGGATAAATCTTTTATAAGTCTTGTCCAGCAGACGTTCTTGTTCCGACGTCAGGTTCAATGAATCTTTCTTTTGGTAGACATCGTTCACCCGTTTGAATAGTTTCCCATTCAGGGAGATATTGTCATTATGTTCCGAAAGAACCGGTGCCAGTTTGATGGAAAGTGCGGTCAGCGAATCAGTAGTTTCCGCATCTGTCATATTGAAGAAAATGATGCTTACCCGGTCTAAGATGGGTGCGCTGTTATCCAAAGCCACAATCGTATTTTCGAATGTCGGAATTTCCGGGCTTTCGATGATGGCTTCGATATTTTGATTCTGTTCTTCTATACCTTTTAGAAAGGCAGGTTCATAGTGCTCTAATTTAATCTTGTCGAAAGAAGGAACACCATACTCGGTTTGAAACTCTGTAAAGAAAGGATTGCTTTCTGTTTTCGTAGCACAGGAGTACATCATACAACTTACTGCTAAAATGGTTAGTGTCTTTTTAATCATCATAAGTGTTTTTTATTAGAGTTTTCAGTTCTTATCGTTTACTGATATAGCACCAGATCGGGTAATGGTCTGATGCCTTGATAGACCGGTCTACCGTGCAATTGTAGGCTTTCAGGTTGGGGCTGATCAAGATATTGTCTATGCGGAAATAGAACTTGTTCTGATTGTAGGAAATACCCAATCCTTTACCGGACTGTGTGAATGCATCGTCTAGTTTTTGAGTCAGGATGCGATGGGTATATGAGATAGAACCGTCGTTGAAATCGCCGCATACTATGGTTGTCGGATATTTACTTTCTGCAATGGTTTTAGCCACAGAATCTGCTTGTGTAGCCCGGATAGCCGATGCTTCCGCCAGTTTTCTTATTAATTGCCTAAGTCCGGTTTTTACTTTCTTGGCATTCGGGTCTTTAATCATATCCTCATACATCCCTCTGTCTTCTTTGGTGAGTTTGTTGGATTCCAGGTGGTTGTTGATTAATGTAAGAGTGTCGTTATTCACATTCAGTACATATTTCATGGAGCCGTTATAATTACTTTCATATTCGATGGGATGTATCGAGAGTATGGGGAACTTGGAGAAACAGGCAAGTTGCACATCTCCTTTCCCTTGTTGGTGGACGGATTGGTAAGGATAGGCTTTCAATGCTTTTTTAATGTCCTGTTCCGTCAGGTATTTCTTGTTGGTAGCGGTGTTATATTCTTGCAGACAGATAATATCGGCGTTACTATCTACAAGATAAGACAATACCGGGTTTTTTCCATCTTTCTTCTCCAAATTGTTGAAACTCATTACGTTGTAGGATAGGATTTTGATGCTTCCTTCCGGTATGGTTTTAGTGGTGGAGTTAAAAGGAATATAAGTCCGTATCTGCGGAATACAAATTAGAAAACCGATGGCAGGCAAGAGCGCATAGCGGTAATTGACAAATGCCCAGAAGCCGATAAAAATCAGATTAATCGTCAGGAATATCGGAAATGCAAGTCCCAAGCTGGAAGCAAGTGGGTTTATTTTCGGGTTAAGGTAAGGGCTATAAGCGCTTAATATCAACGTTCCCACGAAGAGAGCGTTGACAGCAAGTATCAGATATGCGACAAATTTGCCAATATGTTCCATTCTTTTATCTTTTGCTTGCGTCGAACAAGCTTTTCTTTTCTTCAGTTGTCAGACTGTCGTAACCGGATTTTTTTAGTTTTTCCAAAATACGGTCCACTTCATCTGACTGTGCTTTTTTGTGGGCATTGTAATCATAATCCTTCTTGCGACCGGTGGCACTGTTTCCATAGTGTACCTTCATTTTCGGTTTCCGTTTCCATGTTTTCTTTTGAAACAAGGAGGCGAAACCATCCAGAATCCAGTTGATCCAGGAAGTCAAATCAGTTCCTTTACTTAGGCTGGCGGCAAACCAAAGTCCTGCAAGAGCACCGCCCAGGTGGGCGATATGTCCTCCGGCATTACTTGAGGTGATGGATAATACATCGATTCCGATAACAACCAGTGCCAGATATTTGAGACGGATAGCACCGAAAAGAAAAAGTTGCACCCTGTAATTTGGTTCACGATAAGCCGTAGCAGCTACGATGGCTAATACGGAAGCTGATGCTCCTACCAATGTTGCACCCGCCACTTGCGAACTGAATAAAGGAAATACATTGTAGGCAACCATATACAGTAAACCTCCACAGATACCTCCTAATACATATAGTCCTCTTAAATGTTTGGCCGAGAAAAAGTAGAGAAACAAACTTCCGAACCAATACAGCCAAAGCATATTGAATAGAATATGCAGGATGCCGGCATGCATAAACATATAAGTAAATAACGACCACGGCTGATGAATAAATCCGATAAAGGATGCCGGCAGGGCAAATATACCGAATATATCGGGGGTACTTACTTCAAACAGTCGCAGGAAAACGTTAATCAACGTGCCGATCAGAAAGATGCCTACGTTGATATAAATCAGTTGGATGAAAATATTTCCTCTTCTGAATGTCTCCTTTAAATCAGCTATAATATGTCCCATTGTTATTGCTTTTTTTTCTCCAATACAAAATCAGGATTAATCCGAATAACATTCCTCCCAGGTGAGCAAAGTGAGCAACATTATCTCCGGTGCTGTTGGCAAGCCCTGCCCATAATTCGATTGCGGCATATCCTATCACGAAAAACTTCGCTTTGATAGGGAAAGGCAGCGGAAAGATGAACAGTCGGTTATTGGGAAATAGCATACCAAATGCCAGCAATATGGCGTAAACGGCTCCCGAAGCACCTACGGTGGTCAACATGTTCAAGTATTGCTCCATAGAAATAACGCCATAGCCTATCAAATTTACTTGTGTATGTTGGCTATATTCTATCACATATTGAATATACTGCACTCCTTCCTGGATAAGTCCCGCACCGATACCGCAGAGAATATAGTAAAAGAGGAAACGTTTGGGTCCCCAGGTTTGTTCGAGAATCGGTCCGAACATAAAAACGGCAAACATATTAAAGAAAATGTGGCTGAATCCGCCGTGCATGAACATATAAGTGATAAGCTGTGCCGGATTAAAGTCACTTGCGAGGAAAAAATGTAATCCCAGATAATTCGTTAAATCCAGGCCGTAACGTTGGGCTACGATTGTCCCGAAAAATACTAGTACATTGATAATTATCAGGTTTTTAGTTACAGTTGGCATCATTTTAATTTCTGAATATTTAGATAATAGACGCAAAAGTACGAATAAATTCTGTTTTAAAGCATGAAAAACGCTTCCTATTAGCTCTTTTTCAATAATTTGCTGCGTTTTTTTTATGTTTTTATTTGATATGTTGTTTTGTTCGGCTATATTTGTAGAATCAATCCCTTGTAGGATAATCTTTTGTGTAACATATATATTAATTAATCATTTTACGTATTATGAATAAGTCTGATCTTATTAGCGCAATGGCTGCTGAAGCTCAAATGAGCAAAGCCGATGCAAAAAAAGCACTTGATGCTTTCATCACTTCAGTTACTAATGCTATGAAAGCTGGTGACAAAGTATCTCTCGTAGGTTTTGGTACTTTCTCAGTAAGCGAAAGAGCTGAAAGAACTGGTATTAACCCTTCTACAAAGGCAACTATTACTATTCCTGCTAAGAAAGTAGCTAAATTTAAAGCTGGTGCTGAATTATCTGCAGCTGTTGAATAAGATAGATAGTTGAAAGAAATTAGGAGAGGAGACGCGATGCGTCTCCTTTTTTTGTATCTTTGCGCGCAAGAAATAACTTGATTATGAAGATAGAAGATAAACTTGTAGCGTCCGTTATTAGTGGACTGAAAGCACTCTACGGTCAGGAAGTCCCTGAAAAGATGGTGCAAATGCAAAAAACAAAGAAAGAATTTGAAGGACATTTGACACTGGTCGTGTTCCCTTTCCTGAAGATGTCAAAAAAAGGACCGGAGCAAACAGCACAGGAAATCGGTGGATATCTGAAGGCAAACGATCCGGCTGTAGCAGCGTTTAATGTGATAAAAGGGTTCTTGAACCTGACTATTGCATCGGCTACATGGATTGAATTGCTGAACGAGATTCAGGCGGATGAACAGTACGGCTTAATGCAGGTCACTGACGCTTCTCCATTGGTGATGATTGAGTATTCTTCTCCGAATACAAACAAACCGCTTCACTTGGGACACGTGCGTAATAACCTTTTAGGCAACGCATTGGCTAACATTGTAGCGGCAAACGGCAATAAGGTAGTCAAAACAAATATTGTAAACGACCGTGGTATCCACATCTGTAAGTCCATGCTGGCATGGAAGAAATACGGAAACGGTGAAACTCCTGAAACTTCGGGTAAGAAGGGTGACCACCTGGTAGGTGATTATTATGTATCTTTCGATAAGCATTATAAAGCGGAAGTAAAGGAGCTGATGGCTAAATTTACAGCGCAGGGAATGAGTGACGATGAAGCGAAAGCAAAGGCTGAAGCTGAATCTCCATTGATGCAGGAGGCCCGCGAAATGTTGGTGAAGTGGGAAGCCGGTGATCCGGAAGTACGCGGATTGTGGGAAATGATGAACAACTGGGTATATGCAGGATTCGACGAAACCTACAAGAAGATGGGGGTTAGCTTTGACAAGATCTATTATGAATCCAATACTTACCTCGAAGGAAAAGAAAAAGTAATGGAAGGTCTGGAAAAAGGTTTCTTCTACAAGAAAGAAGACGGTTCCGTATGGGCCGACCTGACTGCCGAAGGACTGGATCATAAGCTCCTTCTCCGTGGTGACGGTACTTCTGTCTACATGACTCAGGATATCGGTACGGCTAAACTTCGTTTTGCCGATTACCCGATTAATAAGATGATTTATGTAGTAGGTAACGAACAGAACTATCACTTCCAGGTGCTTTCTATCTTGCTCGATAAACTTGGTTTCGAATGGGGTAAGAGTCTGGTACACTTCTCTTACGGAATGGTGGAACTGCCGGAAGGTAAGATGAAATCCCGTGAGGGTACGGTAGTTGATGCTGACGACTTGATGGAGGAAATGATTGCCACTGCTAAAGAAACTTCACAAGAACTAGGCAAACTGGATGGTTTGACACAGGAAGAAGCTGATGATATTGCCCGTATTGTGGGTCTGGGAGCATTGAAATATTTCATTCTGAAAGTCGATGCCCGTAAGAATATGACATTCAATCCGAAAGAATCTATCGACTTCAACGGTAATACAGGTCCGTTTATTCAATATACTTATGCACGTATCCAGTCTGTACTTCGGAAAGCTGCCGAATCAGGTATCGTAATTCCTGAACAGATTCCGGCTGGTATTGAATTGAGTGAAAAGGAAGAAGGATTGATTCAGATGGTTGCCGACTTTGCTGCTGTTGTAAAACAAGCCGGTGAAGATTACAGCCCGTCTATTATTGCCAATTATACTTATGACTTAGTGAAAGAATACAATCAGTTCTATCATGACTATAGTATTCTGCGCGAAGAGAATGAGGCGGTGAAAGTATTCCGTATCGCTCTGTCTGCTAATGTAGCTAAAGTTGTTCGCTTGGGAATGAATTTGCTGGGTATCGAAGTTCCTTCCAGAATGTAAGACTTTCTCTGAACAAAATATACTTCTGCGGGGTTTCTTTTATATATATAAAAGGAACCTCGTATGTTTTACTCCCCCCATCCATTGCTTCGGAAGAGAGAAACGGAAACTGCTACTGTCTCTTATTCCGAACTGCTGTTTGACCTGATTTATGTTTTCTCGGTCACGCAACTTTCACATTATCTGCTTCATAATCTCACTTGGGAAGGATTATTGAAAGAAACAATCCTGTGGTTTGCAGTCTGGATGTTGTGGCAACATACCATCTGGGTGACTAACTGGTTCAACCCGGATACCCGGCCGATACGTATTCTTCTTTTTATCAGTATGCTGGTGGGGCTGGTGATGGCGGCTGCCATTCCTTATGCCTTTACTTACCGGGGATTGATTTTTGCTATCTGTTATGTCCTGATACAGGCAGGGAGAACAATTTATATTATCGGGGTGTTAGGAGATCATCATCTGGCTGCTAATTTTAAGCGAATTATGGGCTGGTTCTGTATATCTGCCGTCTTTTGGATTACGGGTGCCATATTGCAGGGAGAATGGCAAATTCTACTGTGGATTATAGCCGCCATCTGTGATTATACAGCCCCGATGCACGGATTTGCTTTACCTCGTCTGGGACGTTCGGACAGTAGCAAGGAATGGACTATTGAAGGGCATCATTTGGTGGAACGTTGCCAGTTGTTTGTGATTATTGCTTTTGGAGAAACTCTATTGATGACAGGAGCTTCTTTGAGTGAAGTAGAAGAATGGACGCCTCTCGTGATTATTTCTGCTGTCACATCTTTTATTGGTAGTTTGGCTATGTGGTGGGTTTACTTTGATGTGAGCAGTGAAGCCGGTAGTCGGAAAATACAGGAAGTGAAAGATCCCGGAAAGCTGGGGTTGATTTATAATGCAATTCATATTGTATTGGTGGGAGCATTGATTATTTGTGCGGTAGGAGACGAACTGATTGTTGCCCATCCCGAACAAGAAATGAGAGCGGAAGTTGTTTTTGTTCTGATTATCGGACCAATCGTTTATATTCTGGCAAATAGTATCTATAAATATGTCACGTGCCGTATGCTTCCTTTATCACATATTATTGCTGTAATAGCTTTGGCTTTACTGCTTCCCTGGCCTTATCACATTTCTTTATTGACGATGAATATCTTGGTAACATCTGTTTTTATATTCGTGATTGTGTTTGATATGCTATTCCCTAATAAAGGTTTTAAGATAAAATGGGAGCCGAAGATTTAATGATGAAAGCCCATTCATAACGGATAATACTTATATCCTATAATATTGTGGCTTAAAATAAAAACACAGTTCACACGAATTCTTGGTGAGTATTTAAGAAGTTGTGTGAACTGCGTAATTCGCGCCTTTCTAAACGGATGTCTATTATGTCTTTTTCATCGATGGTTCGCAATGCGAAGTCCCGATAGCGATTCCGTACAATATCCGGGCTGCTCTTATTTAAATCGTATCAATCTTTATTTGTACCAATCTTTATTTTGTTTCCCATTCGATGATACCCATCCAGAGAACTTGGGATATGATTGATCGATTCGTTTCCCTTCCTCTGGAACCGGGAGATTACTTACTGGCATATTGATAGCAAACGGCATCAAGTCTGCAGAAACATAATACATCCCTTCTTCTGGTCTGTAGATGTCTTTTCCGGTTCCCAGTAACGATAAGTCGGCTTTGTCAGTCGGGGGATAATTTATCAGATGTAATTCTTTGCCTCTACCCTCGTTGGAACTGATGAAGATAAACGGGTTGTAAGGAGGTACCACCTCTTTCTCACTAGCTCCATCAAGCGTGATGGTTACAGTATATTCTTTCTTTGATTCATCAGTGATATTTTTGAATTTTGTCATGTCGTCATACAACAATATGGTTGGGTGAGACTGTCCAGGCTCTGTTTCTTTTCCTTCCATGTATATAGAACTTGATAAACCACTGGCATCAGGCCCCGTTATTTTTACACTCTTGACATTGCTGTTTGAGAGCTTGTGTAATTGATATCCAAATCCGTTTTGCAGATAACCGCCACAGTGCTGTAAGATAAACTTGTCTTCTATTTCGTAAATGCGATTGTCAAGAGCATTTCGGGTCATCGTACTGGTGTACTTTACCATTACGTCATTCATATCGTAATCACCTAACTTAGGCCATAAGTCTTCAAAAGCCAGTGTACCGGAATAAGAAATTTTATATTGCTCGGGGATTGCTTCGGGGTCCTCAGGCAGTGGAGGCAATGTCGGGTCAATAGCATTCTTTTCTGACGTATGAATATAGAAGATGGCATCTGCATAATCGAAGTCAATATTATCTTCGAATCCTACTGCTACAATCTGCCCGGACTTGGAATCACGGAGAGATACAGTTCTTTGTGTATTATTCGTGTTTAGATTCCTGGTGGAGTAGCGTGCCCCCATACCTTTTATGATATCGCCCACTTTGTCTTTATCTGTTTCTGAGGTGAGTTTACTCTTGAATCCCATACCTTGAAGGCACCAGCCAATTGTGACTCCTGCAGGAAATTTGTCTTCGTATTCCTGTGTCTCTTCATTCCAATATTTGAGTTTTATTTCTTCGCCACACACTAATGCTCCTACCCCTAAAGTCTTGTAAACAGGAGAGGTGTTTGGGAATGCAATTATTTGTTTTATATCACTCGTGCTCTGGGGCGGATTGTTGGTCGGATAGGTGTAATATCCAACTGTATTGTACCATGCAGCAGAGCTGTTTATAAATACGAGGCTCACTTCGGTCGGGTTAACAATTGGAATATCTGAAGTCATTTTAATGGAACCATCAAAAAACTCCGGATAATTCTGACTGATGTTCATAACCTTGCTTTTACCGCTCTCATCTTTGACTGTAACCTTTCTGAAAACATACTTGATGTTGTATAGTACGTCTGCCGGAGGTATGTTTATTTTAGGCTCCAGATTGGTTGGTCTTCCGTTGTTATCCCAGTCTGCATCGGGAAGAACATGCCATTCTTTTAGATAGGTATGTTGGTTCACGGTCACTCCTCTGGTTTTTGATGCCGTTTGTGAACGTAAGGTAGCGATATATGCATCTTGATTAAATGAAAGCTGACGACTGTCGTCAATCGTTAGTTTAAGAGGAGATACGGTGGCTAAATAATCCGATGATAACCATACTTCCGAGAGGTCCGCCGGAATATTCATTTCTCCACTGAATTTGCCTTTTTCGTCTGTAACTGCACGGTAGATAGGCTCTATGTCCTTTTGGAGCACGCTGCCGTCAGCCGAGTATTCAATGGGATCTTGATCGTAAATGTCAAAAAGGACACGATAATTTTCGCTTTTAAAACAATAATTGATATCCAAAGCAACAGCTTGGGTCATGTTGAAGTCGAAGTATGCTTCTTTTGGCATATGCCTTCTCTCCCAAGATAAGTCACGCTCTTTGTCCATACAACTGATGGAAGCTATGGTAAGCACTCCTATCATTAAATACTTTAAATTTGTTTGCTTCATAAGTTTGTGTATTAAAAGATAAAGAGCAAATATATACATTTAATTATATAATTTGCTCTTTTTCTAGTTTTTTTATTTCTTTTTTGCGAATCGTCCTTTTTTTGTGGTCGCTGGTCCTTTTTCATCTTGTAATTTGATGAGTTCCAAACAGCTAGCCAAACTCAAATCCTGCGGGACGATATCTTTAGGAATTTTATAATTGGAACCCTTATAGGTAATATAAGGTCCGTAACGTCCGTTCAGAATCTCAAGTTCCGGCTCCTCTTCAAACTTCTTGATGTGGCGTTCCGTTTCTTTCTGGCGTTTCTCCAGAATCAGCTGTTCTGCCTCTTCCAAAGTAATTTCCATCGGATCAAGTGTTTTCGGGAGCGATACATATACCTTATTGTGCAGGACATACGGACCGAAACGGCCTACGCCTACACTGACTGATTTTCCTTCATATTCGCCCAGTGTACGAGGTAATTTGAATAATTCCAGTGCTTCTTCCAAAGTGATGGTTTCCATGGATTGACCTTTCTTCATTTGTGCGAAGCGTGGTTTTTCTTCATCTTCTACAGTACCAATCTGTACAACAGGACCGAAGCGACCAATCTTAACAGAAACAGTCTTGCCTGTTCCCGGTTCTTCTCCCAGAATACGTTCGCCTACTTTATGTTCCGTCTTGATAGCCAATGTGTTTTCTACAGACGGATGGAACTTATCATAGAAATTCTTCATGATAGAAGTCCATTTCACTTCTCCTTCTGCAATCTCGTCAAATTCCTTTTCTACACTGGCGGTAAAGTTGAAATCCAGAATGTCTGGGAAATATTCGGTAAGGAAATCATTTACCACAGTGCCGGTATCCGTTGGGAACAACTTCGCCTTTTCTGCACCGGTAATTTCAGTATGGTTTTCATCCTTAATCTGACGATCTTTCAATGTCATGACATTAAACTGTCGTTCTTCCCCGTCTTTATTACCTTTCTCCACGTATTCGCGTTGTTGGATGGTAGAGATAGTAGGTGCATACGTAGACGGACGTCCGATACCCAGTTCTTCCAACTTGCGTACAAGACTTGCTTCCGTATAGCGTGGAGGACGTTGGGTGAAACGTTCGGTTGCGATAATAGGCCCATGTTCCAACTTTTGGCCTTTTTTCAGAGGAGGAAGCAGGTGACTCTCATCTTCTTGTTCGTTGTCATCATCATAAGATTCACGGTATACGCGCAAGAATCCGTCGAACTTAATCACTTCACCGATAGCTGTAAATACATCGCTGCTGCCACTTATTGTTATGGTAGCAGTTGTCTTTTCCAGTTCCGCATCTGCCATTTGTGAGGCAATGGTGCGTTTCCATATCAAGTCGTACAGTTTCTTTTCCTGTGCTGTTCCTTCAACGGACTGGTTTTCCATATAGGTAGGACGGATAGCCTCATGCGCTTCTTGTGCACCCTTAGTCTTTGTTTCGAAATGACGGGGGTGTACGTAGCGGTCACCCATCATTTTGATGATAGCGTCTTTACTGCCTGTTGTCGCAAATTCCGAGAGGTTGACAGAGTCCGTACGCATATAAGTGATGAATCCCGATTCGTATAAGCGTTGCGCGAGCATCATGGTCTGCGCTACGGTATATCCCAGTTTGCGTGCGGCTTCCTGTTGCAACGTAGATGTTGTGAATGGAGCAGGAGGTGTTTTCTTGACCGGGCGGGTAGTAATATCGTCGATAGCAAAGCTTGCTCCCTGACATGCGTTGAGGAAAGCTTTTGCTTCTTCTTTTGTTTTAATACGGCGAGCCAGTTCAGCTTTCATCTCCACCAGTTTTCCGTCCGTGTCCGGAACGAGGAATACGGCAGTGATGCGATAAGCAGCTTCCGTTTGGAAAGCATGTATTTCACGTTCGCGTTCAACGATCAGGCGGACAGCAACCGACTGAACACGTCCGGCAGAAAGTGCCGGTTTCACTTTTCTCCAAAGCACGGGAGAGAGTTCGAAACCTACGATACGATCCAGAATCCGTCGTGCTTGCTGTGCATTTACGAGGTTGAGGTCAATGTCGCGTGGTTGTTCAATTGCTTTTAAAATAGCGCTTTTCGTAATTTCATGAAATACGATTCGTTTTGTGTTTTCCGGTTTTAGTTTTA
>ERZ772819.2766-NODE-2766-length-12852-cov-5.685239_pt1 | contig 12852 bp, 11 predicted proteins | sample MGYA00580860_ERZ772819 | MGnify/ENA primary metagenome ERZ772819 (study PRJEB29015, sample SAMEA2737683) | human gut metagenome | biome: human gut; feature: human-associated habitat; material: faeces | place: China | collected 2012 ...
GAATACGCCTTTGCCGCCTATCTTCTCGAGCGGCTTGTCGAGTATCCTGTCGCCGCGCGTGGTAAACGGCACTATCTCTGCCTCCGCGCCCGCCTGCTCTAGCGCCGCTTTCACCATTTCCGTCTGCGCCATCGCGAGCGCGCTCCGCCGCGTACCTATTTTAAATGTCATCTTCTGTCCTCTTTGTTTCACAAAATTTTTCAAGCTCCGCAAGGCTCGGCAGATCGCCTTCGCTGCTCATGCAGATCTCCAGCGCCGCGCTCATAACGTCCCTGCGCTGCTTTTCCGTCGGGAAATTCGTCTTTACAAATTCTCTCAGCTCGCCCATCAGCGCGCATATCTCCGCCGTCCGTTCGGTGATCTTTTCCTCTAAGCGCCTGCGTATCTCCGCCGCCAGCGTAGGGCAGTTGCCCGCCGTCGATATGCCTATGGATACCTCGCCGCGCTGTACCAGTGCAGGGAAGTAGAAAGAGCAGTTTTCGGGGCTGTCTACCGCGTTGCATAGCAGCCCGCGCTCACGGCAAAGTGCCGAGATGCGCACGTTCAGCCGCTCGCCGCCCGCCGCCGCTATTACGAACGCTGCGCCGTCAAGGTCGCTCTCGCAAAACTTCCTCTCGCGTATCTCTATCCCGCCGATACCGCGTATCTCGGGCAAGATCTCGGGCGCGACGACCGTTATCCGCGGTTTGAATGGCATCAGCTTTTCGATCTTCCTCAGCGCGACTTTTCCAGCGCCGACTACTAAACAGCGCGAATTTTCTATGTTCACAAAAAACGGGAAATATGGCATATTTCAGTCCTCTTGATATGTTTTTACTGTTTCGATGACCTGCGCGAAAGCCTCGCTTGTCAGCCGCGAGCGCAGACGGTAGAAAAATTCCTCCGCCCCCGCCGCTTTCAGTTTCGGCGCTATCTCTTTGAACTGCGGCATAAGGTCGTGCATGGCGAGCTGCTTTTTCAGCTCGTCCATATCCTGCGCTATCATCTCTTTCGAGCGCTCTACGCTGCCGCGTTTCATCTCGTTGTTCTCGGCGGCGAGTTTCGCAAAATGGTCTATCGTGATAAGCTCCGCACCGCGTATCTCCGCCGCTTCGGGGTCTATGTCGCGCGGCACGGCGAGGTCTATCAGCAGCCGCTTTCGCCAGTCGCTGCATACTTCGCCCAGCCTGTCCGCCGTGATGGTAAAGTGCGGGCCGGCTGTCGCCGAGATGATGCACCCGCTCTTAGCTGCATATTCGTACCTCTCGTCATACGGCACTACTTTCATGCGCGGGTCGCCCGCCGCTATGCCGAAGTCTGCGCCGTGCTTTCTTTCGGTGACGTACACCCTTACGTTTTTGTACGAGATAAGATTTTTCAGCAGGCTTCCGCCGATCTTTCCGCTTGCGCCTATCAGCGTCACGCTTATCTCCTCGCCGCCGTAAAATCTTGCCGCTTCCTTAGCCGCCAGCGTCGCCGTCGATACCGATGTTTTTGAGATCTCGGTCTGTGTTTTTATCCGCTTAGCCGCCGCTGCCGCCGCCTGAAATATCATGTGCGCTTCGGGGCAAAGCGCCAGCCGCTCTTTTGAGAAAGCGTAGGCGCTCTTTACCTGCCCCAGTATCTCGTCTTCGCCGACAACCATCGAGTCTATGCCGCTGCAAACGTTAAAAAGGTGCTTCGCCGCACCCTCTCCGCTGAATATCATCACCTTTTGTTTCAGCTGCTCGCGCGGTATGCCGCCCGCTTCGCTCAGCAGTTCTATGCCGCTTTCAGTCCCGCCAAAAAAGTAAAGCTCGGTGCGGTTGCAGGTACATACCAGTACGGGACTGCTTTCCCGCACGGAAAAAAGCAGCTTTTCACGCTCACTCTCGCCGAATGTGAAAAGGCTGCGAAAGGCTTCGTCGCAAAGCCTGTGGTTTATGCTCACGCAAGTGAAATTTTCCAAAAAGCTCACCGCCGTTTAGTTTTCAAAAATATTTTCGTAATCCTGCTGCGTAAATCTGTGGTAGGTTATCCCGCCAAGGTCGTTCGCAAGGCAGTATTTGTAAGCGTCCGGCTCGCCGTCGGGAAAATACGCCAGTACGTCAAATTCGTCGTCGTCCATATCTTCCAGTACGGCATTGTCGCTGTACTTTTTGAATATAGCCTTAGCCTTTTCCATAGTGCAGCCCTCTTTCACCGCGGCTATGAACTCGGTGAGGAAAGCGCTCGCCTCGGTGTTCTCGTGTATCGCGCGCACGCTCTCGGCAGATACCACAACGCCTATCTTGTCCTCGAAAACGTTGCAGCTCAGACCGCTCAACACGCCGCTCTTGAAGGCCGAGATAGTCGCCGTCATCTCGCTCATGCTGAGGTCAGCGCCCGTCAGCAGGTTTAGCGACTCCAGCGGGTAGAAAAGCGTCACGGGGTTCGGCGTAAAGCCCAGCTTCAGCTGCGATTCTTTTATAGTGTCAACTATGTTTTTCTCAAGCGCTTTGAGGTTCGGTTTGCTGTTCATATATATCACTCCTGTTACATCATTTCATATATTTCATACTATCTATATATAATATCACAAATAAGCATAGTTGTCAATCGCTTACCGCATAAACTTGTTTCATGCGTTTCATAAATTTAGCACACTAAATCATTAACATTTTATTCATCAAATGCCGTTGCAATATACTATATTTTACAATATAATGTTCTGTATATTGCAAATTGGGCGCTGAAATGCCCGTATTTCTTATGAAAAGAGTGGAACTATGAATAATTACTGCATGACTCTGCCGAGTTACACTATCGGCGAGAGGGCTTACGAAGATATTTACCGCTTTTGCTCGCCTTTCGGCAAGACCGCTGTCATGATAGGCGGCAGAACTGCGCTTTCCGTTGCTTCCGAAAAGATAATCGCAAACTGCGGCGGTATAAGCGTTTCTGCTAAGATATGGTACGGCGGCGAGTCCAGCTACGAAAATGTCGAGATACTCAGCGGCGTTGACGAAGTGAAGTCGGCTGATATGATCTTCGCGGTCGGCGGCGGCAAGGCGCTCGATACCTGCAAGTGCCTTTCCGATAAGCTCGGCAAGCCCGTGTTTACTTTCCCGACGGTCGCTTCAAACTGCGCCTGCTGTACCGCCGTCGCGATAATGTACCGCCCCGACGGCAGCTTTATAGAGCCGTATTTCTTCGAGAACGCCCCCGTGCACGCTTTTATCGACACTGATATTATGTGCGAAGCGCCAGAAAAATATCTATGGGCTGGTATGGGCGATACTTACGCTAAATATTACGAATCGCAGATCTCGGCGCGCGGCGAAGAACCCGAGCATTTCAAGGCGCTGGGGCTTGCGATGTCCTCTATGTGCAGCGAGCCGATATTCGCTCACGGCGTTTCCGCTTTCAGCGCGAACAAGTGCCATGTAAATTCTGAGGATTTTAAAGAAACCGTCCTTGCGATAGCCGTTTCCACGGGCTTAGTTTCCATAATGCTCACCCGCGACCATACGCCCGATTACAACAGCGGTCTGGCGCACGCGGTGTTCTACGCGCTGACGACCATCGGCATAGAGGAAGAGCACCTGCACGGCGAAGTGGTAGCTTTCGGCACGCTCATCTGCCTGCTGTATGACGGTCAGGTGGACGAATATATGCGGGTCCGCGAATTTAACGAGCGTGTTGGTCTTCCCACAGCTGTCAGCGACCTAGGCCTAGAGCCTGCGCAGCTCGACTCCCTCGCTGAGATGATAGCGGGTATGTCCGACGTTCGTCATTACCCCTACCCGATCGACCCCGAAAAGCTCAGAAGCGTTTTCGCAATGCTCTGATCTATATAATTTACAGTAATTTTTGATAGGAGAGATCTTCAATGAAAAAAGGTATTTTGAAAAAGGCTGCCGCGATAATTCTCGCCGCGGCTATCGGCATGGCTTCCGTTTCCTGCGGAAAAGGTTCTGATAAGGACACCGTTTACGTTGTAATGATGGTTGAAAACGGCGCTTTCGTTGATATGAAAGACGGCTTTATTCAAGAGCTTCGCGATAAGGGCTACTCTGAGGATAAGCTGGATATAGTTTACAAATGCGCTCAGGGCGACGCCACTAACCTTAATACGATAGTGCAGGAGGCTGTAAACGCCGAGCCTAAGGCGATTGCTACCATCGGCACACCCGCTTCGCAGGCGGTAGTCGGTATGAACAGCGATGTTCCGAACTTCTTCATCTCTGTTAGCGACCCCGTAAGCGCGGGTCTTATCAGCGATATGAATAAAGCTCCCGATAAGAACGCTACCGGTACTTCAAACTATATCCCGATAAACGATATTTTCGAGTTTGCCGATAAGCTCACCCCCGGCATACAGATCTACGGCATACTTTATAATACCGGCGAGGTAAACGCCGTGACCACCGCTCAGAACGCTATGAAGTACCTCGATGAAAAGGGCATAAAGTACGTTGAAAAGACCGTTACCTCCGCAGGCGAGGTTCAGACCGCGGCAGAGTCGCTCGCTGGCAGCGTAGACGCTATCTTCGTTCCGAACGATTCTATTATCCAGTCGGCAATGCCGATAGTTTCGCAGGTAGCGCGCGATAATAAGATACCTGTTTACGGCTCCAGCGCTGTAATGGTAAACAGCGGTGCTTTTGCTACTAAGGCTATCAGCGATAAGAAGATAGGCGCTATCACCGCCGATAAGTTCATAGATTACCTTGAGGGCAAGGCTATAAAGGACATCAAGGCTGAGGTAGTAGACGCCGACGATATTGTCGTAAATTCCGACGCGGCGGCGGCTATCGGCGTTACCATTCCCGAGGATGTCAAGAACGAAGCGACTATCGTAAAGGATTCTAACGGCTAAGGAGTATCTGCACATGAGCTTTATTTTCGGAACGCTCCAGCTCGGGCTTATCTACGGTCTGCTGGCTGTGGGCATCTATATCTCTTTCCGCGTGCTCAATATCCCTGACCTTACCGCCGAGGGCTCGTTTACTTTCGGGCTTGCGGTATCATCAGTAATGGCGGCGGGCGGTCACTCGTGGCTTGGCATACTCTGCGCGGCGCTCGCAGGCGCGGCGGCGGGCGCTGTAACGGCGCTTCTCCAGACCCGCCTAAAGATACACCCCGTCCTCGCGGGAATACTCACCATGAGCGGGCTTTACTCGATAAATATGTACGTCATGGGCGAGCGCGCGAACGTTACCCTCATCGGCTGCGACACTATTTTCACATGGTTCGCGGGGCTTTTTCCTTCGGCGGATAAAAATGTGCTGAAACTTATCATCGCTGCCGCGGCGGCTGTTATCGGCGCGGCTCTTGCAATACTTTTCTTCCGCACACATCTGGGTCTTTGCGTTCGTGCGGCGGGCGATAACGAAACTATGGTGCGCGCTTCTTCGATAAACGTTGACCGCGTGAAGCTTATAGCCCTCGCCGTTTCAAACGCTTACATCGCGCTCTGCGGCGGAATAATCGCGCAGTATCAGTCATTTGCGGATATAAACTCGGGCGTGGGCATACTGGTAGTAGGTCTGGCTTCCGTGATAATCGGCGAAGTCATCGTCGGCAGGAGGGGAGTCACTGCGGGCGTTATCTCGGCAGTGGCAGGCTCGCTGGCGTATCGCATAATAATAGCGCTTGCTACCCGTTACACCCTTCTGCCCGCGTATATGCTCAAGCTCATCTCGGCGGTGATAGTCGCGGCGGCGCTCTCAGTGCCCGCGATAAAGCAGTCTATCTCGTTGTACAAGACTAAGAGAGGCGGTGTGTGAATGCTTAAAATAGAATCAGCCGTAAAGACGTTCTTTAAGGGTACGCCTAACGAGCATACCGCGCTCGACCACGTTTCCCTCTCGCTCGAGAACGGCGAATTCGTAACGCTGGTAGGCTCGAACGGCGCGGGAAAATCTACCCTCTTCAACGCGATATGCGGCAGCTTTATGCTCGACGGCGGCGCTGTTATGCTCGATGGCAAGGATATTACTTATCAGCCCGATTACCGCCGAGCCGCCGATATAGGCAGAGTTTTCCAAGACCCCATGAAAGGCACAGCGCCGAATCTCACTATCGAGGAAAACTTAGCGCTTGCCTATTCGCGTAAAAAGAAGCGAGCTTTCTCGCTTGCGGTCAATAAGCGCGATATTGCCTACTTCCGCGAACGCTTAGCCGCTATGGACATGGGGCTTGAGGACAGAATGAAAACAAAAGTCGGTCTGCTTTCGGGCGGTCAGCGGCAGGTGGTAACGCTGCTGATGTGTACGCTCAATATGCCGAAGCTTCTGCTTCTCGATGAGCATACAGCCGCGCTCGACCCGCAGACCAGCGATAAGATAATGAAGATCACCAACGATATAGTTAAGGAAAATAACCTTACTACGATGATGATAACGCATAATCTTAACGCAGCCCTGCGCACGGGTACGCGCACGGTGATGATGGATTCGGGTAAGGTGATCCTAGACATCAGCGGCAGCGAGCGCGATGGTATGACGCTCAATGACCTGCTTGAAATGTACTCGCAGAAGTCTGATAAGCAGTTCGATAATGACAGAATGCTGCTTACAAAAGACCGCAGTGAATAATTTTGTAATCTAAAAACGGCATAACTTGCTTCGGCGCAGGCTATGCCGTTTGCTGCGTTAATTGTTTATTTATAAAATAGTTACAAAAACGCGCAAACTTTTTCAGCATAGTTTTAGTCTTTAATATTAGAACTGTCTGCGTTTTTATTATACAAATTCTGTAATATGAACGGGTATATAAGAAATTAAAAGGGGTTTTTGCAAATGCCGCAGGAAAATATGATAATATTGGATAGTGAAAAGGAAGAGAAATTCACAGAAAGCGAAAAGATGATCGAGTGCCTGAAAAGCGGGGACGACGAAGCTTTCAGCAAATTTTACGAGAGCTATAAAGCGCCGCTTTACGATTTTCTTTCAAAGCGGACTAAGCACACTCAGTACATAGAGGATATAATATCGGAAACTTTCATGGCTGCCGTGAAAAATATCGACTCGCTTAGGGACGCACAGAAATTCGAGCAGTGGCTAAAAGCCATCGCTATCAACGAGATGTACGCCTATATCAAAAAGGAAAACAAACATTCCGAAAACAGAATGTTGGGCGATTACAGCGAGATAGCTGAGGTAGTGGACGATGAAACTATAATGCTGCCCGAGGATTTCAGCGCCGATGAGGAGAAAAAGCAGCTTGTAGCCGACGCGGTCAATTCGCTCAGCGAAACTCAGCGCGAAGCTATATACTGCTACTACTATATGGGTATGTCGATCTCTGAGATAGCGCAGATGACTAACGTTTCGGAAAACACGGTAAAATCGCGTATGCTGCTCGCGAAAAAGCATCTGAAAAGGCGGCTGGAGAAGCTCAAAAAGCAGGGCTATATGTTCTCCGCTTTCCCGATCTCCGTGCTCTTTGTCGAGCTTGGCGATATGGTGAATGTCAGCTTTCTTACCACGGCTTCGGTGGCAACTTTTTCTTCTTTAGGTCTTGTTGGCGGAATATCAGCCGCCGCTGTCAGCGCAGCTGTATTTATCAGCGTTTCTATAATGGCAAATCTGAATGATGATGAATTTAATATAGATAATACTAGAGGAAATCAGAAGTTCAATATATCTCAAAGTGTTGATCTGTCAGGAAATGAGCAGGATATGCCTATTTATGAAGATAACGATACAATTTCTGACAGCTTGCGGAATGATTCGGAAGATACCTCGCATCAAGCTGATAGTGAGGAAAATTCCTCACCTCAAAATAATACGTCAAATGGCGATTCGTTTAATAATAACGGCGGCGGGGCTTCCGCCAGTTCAAATTCCGACCGCGGTTCTTCAAGCAATTCGTCAAACAGATCATCAAGCAACTCTTCAAGAAGTTCCTCTGATAGTTCGTCAAAAACAGATAAAAAGTGGGAAGATGCTCCTCTTGTAAATAATGAGGGCGAATCTGTTGAACAGATGGTCTACAGATATTACGGAACAAATTCAACCGACTATTCTCATTTTATAATCAATGCGATAAGTTATTACAAAAACGAGATCAAAGTTGAGTATTCATATGAAGAGATCAATTGTCTTACGAGGCCGAATGGGGTATATCCTAAATTAGACTATAATGGTGAAATGATAGAGCCAAAAAGCAATGATATAAACGGCACTGAGAAAAATTTTACAGCAGTAGCGATATATGACGTTCCGAAGGGTTTCCCCGTTGAGAATGCGTCTTCTTATATTTCGTTTGAGGCTTATATTCTGATGGATAAAGTCGATGATTACGGAGAATATGTAAAAAGCGGCGGCGAGCTTATACCCAAAGCGCTTAGGGTTCCGGCCAATGGAAATTATGTGATAGATGATAAATTGAATATGCTTGATGGGTATAAAAAGTTAGCAAAAATTCAAGGTCCTTTCTTTGACGAAGCTACGGAGAGCGAGGTAATACTTGATTATCCCGCAGTATTTTCAGCATATCCTGAAATAAACAGCATAACCCTAAATTCAAACCCGTATTTTCATTGGTATAGTAATGTGCTTTATCTTACCGATGGCACCGGTGAAAAATACATGGTGTGGGCACCTAAAGATCTTGACTGCGGTTCAGTGGCATTTGAGGATAATGTAACAAAAAGCGCTCATATGATCTTTGACAACATGGCGCCCGATGATTATGACGATAATAATTATGAGGAGTATGTCGGCAACAAGATAAACCTTGGCAGAAACTCACTTTTATTAAAGGCAATATTTGAAAATAATTGCATGTATTATTCGGAGATCACAGTAAAGCTTGGCTCAGATGAGAACGGAAGATATAAAAATGACAGCAATTATTCTGAAACTATATCATACAGCGGTTCTCAAACGCTGGAAGTACTTACTATAGAATCTGACGTTGATAATAAATTAAAGCTTCGTTTATCCTCATTAGATAATCTTGAGGCTGTTGTGATAGATAAAAATATCCAAATAGATGAAGAATCAAGTATTTCAAGATGCCCGAAATTAAAACTGTATGTATATAATAATTCTCCTGCGCATAGATACGCAAAAGAACATAATATAAGTTACTATACCATAGATTGATCGTTTCTCTAAAAACACAAAAACTTAATAAACTATTTACAAAATAACTAAAACTTTTTTGCGCTTTTTCTCCCTCTATATATGTAGAACGGTTTTTAATAATCCGTTAAATTTACATGATATGGCAATAAATTGTAGGAGGAAAAATTTATGAAGAAAATCATTGCAAGTGTAGTGGCTGTAACTATCGCGTTCGGCGGATTGGCTCTGCCTGCGGCGGAAAGCGGGCTTTCATTCTCCGCGGTTATTTCGGCTAGCGCGGATGAATCTACCGCGGCCGATTTCAATTACACCGTGCTCTCTGACGGCACTCTCAAGATCACGAAGTATAAGGGCAAGGCCAATAACGTAGTTATCCCCGAAACTATCGACGGCAAAAAGGTCACCGTCATCGGTAGCTACGCTTTCTACGATTATACGAGAAAAAACAGCCTTACTATCCCCTCATCTCTGAAAACTATCGAGGATTCGGGCTTTGATGACTTCTCGTTCGACAGCGTATTTATCGGCAGCTTGAAACAGTGGTGCGAGCTTGGCAATAACCCCGAGTGCGGCACTATCTTTATAAACGATGTCAAGCTGACAGGCGCGGTAACTATCCCGAACGGAACTGAACGCATAGGCGACAGCGCTTTTAATAACAGAGGTGAGATCACCAGCGTTTCTATACCCGACAGCGTTACCAGCATCGGCTATCATGCTTTTGCGAAATGCGGCAACATGACGAGCGTGAAAATGTCCAACAAGTTGCAGACGATAGGCGAGGGCGCTTTCAGCGACTGCGAAAAGCTCACCGCTATAACGCTTCCGGATACGCTTACGGAAATTGGGAGGGACGCATTTCTCAATTGCTATAAGCTTGAAAAAGCCAACATTCCCTCAAAAGTTAAGGTGCTCAAAGCGAGTACGTTTGAGAGCTGCGGTTCTCTTAAAAACGTTACACTTTCCGAGGGTCTTACCGATATAGAGAAAGAGGCGTTTTACAGCTGCTACTCTCTGAGCAGCATAAAGTTCCCGAGCACCCTTAAAACTATCGGTTACCACTCTTTTTACCGCACAAGCTTAACAAGAGCAGAACTCCCCAGCGGTCTTACTACTATCGGACAAGAAGCGTTCTATATGTGCGGTTCGCTACAGAGCGTATTCGTTCCCAAGAGCGTTGATTCTATCGGTATGTGGGCATTTAGTGCCGGCTCAGATGATTATAAGCTTTTCTATGAAGGCTCGGAAGCTTCGTGGATAAAGATAGGCGGCAGTAAGGCTTTTCCCGATGGCTGTGAATTTAATGTAGTTTACAATTATGACCCCAACCATAAGCACAGCTACACCACTAAGATAACTAAGCAGGCTACCTGCACCGCCGCTGGCGAAAAGGTTCTCACCTGCTCCATCTGCGGCGACAGTTATACTCAGACTATCCCCGCTAAGGGCCACAGCTACGGCGCGGGCAAGATCACTAAACAGCCTACCTGCACGGCTACAGGCACAAGAGAATACACCTGCTCTTCCTGCGGAAGCAAAAAGACCGAAACTATAAAGGCTAAGGGCCATAGCTACAAAACCAGCGTGGTAGCGCCTACATATGAAGCGCAGGGCTATACTCTGCACAAGTGCTCTTCCTGCGGCAACAGCTACAAGGATAACTACACGGCTAAAAAGACCGTAGGCAAGGCTGCGGGCAACGGCTTTACCTGCACCGCAACTTCTGTAAACTTCGGCTGGAACAAGGTCGCGAACGCAAGCGGCTATAAGATCTACGCTTACAATACTTCCACCAAAAAGTGGAAGCTCGTTACTACCGTTTCCGCCAATACATTTACATACAAGCAGAGCGGATCAAAGTCGGGCACTACTTACAAGTACAAGGTAAAGGCATTCGTTAAGGAAAACGGCAAGACTTACTACGGCGAAAGCTCTGATACCATCGTTACCACCACCAAGCCCGCCAAGGTAACTATCAAGTCCGCTTCCGTATCAAAGACCGCTGTAAAGCTCAAGTGGGGCGCAGTAAACGGCGCTAACGGCTACCGCGTGTACAGATACGATTCCGCTTCCAAGAAGTGGGTCACCGTATCTACCGTAAAGAATGGCAAGACTGCTTCTTATAAGGAAAGCAAGCTGAAGTCAGGCACATCGTACAAGTACAAGGTAAAGGCGTACCGCAAAGTAGGCGGCAATACCTACTGGGGAACAGCCAGCGCAGTAAAGACCTACAAGACCAAGTAATTAGAATGGAGAAAAGATCATGAGTAAAAAAACAACAGCATTTATAGCAGCTGCCATAATGGCGTTATCCCTCGCGGCTTGCGGCGAAACATCGGGCGAGAGCAAGTCTGACAAATCGGCAGTAAATACCACCGCGGAAACCACCGCCGCTGACGATAACGCAGAAGCAAATACCAATGACGAAGAGGACTCCGCCGCAGAATCTAGCGCCGCTGAAAGCGCGGCAGAGAGCGCTGAAACTTCGTCGGCTGAGGAAGCGACAAGTGTTGCAGGCATGAGCATGACTTTGCCCGAGATCGACACTTTCTTTTCGGATATTGACGGAAAGACTTTAGATGAATTAAAAGCATACATGGACGAGAAATTTCCTAACACACAATACGAAGAAAGCATCAACGCATACATGATTGGCGGCGAACAGGCGGATAATTATTATTGGCATTTTCCCGAAGGCTTGGACATCGAAGGGGAAAAATTCGATTACATTGGAGTAACTTATTTAAGTAATAAACTAGACAATGTTGGGTTCGCCAAACAAGAAGGCAACGAGATCAATAAGGCCATCGGAATACCTGACAGTGAGTATAATTTAATGAACAAGTCTAGAGAGTATGGATATGAATACACATTTGATTATGATATTGAAGATGGATATTATCAGATGAACTGCGGGCGCGTATTTATCGATACATTGAATGAAACTGGCACGCTCAGTATCACTCACTCTTATTATCAGCAGGAGATAGATAGCAATGAGTAAAAGAACAACAGCATTTATAGCCGCCGCAGTAATGGCACTATCCCTCGCGGCTTGCGGCGAAACATCGGGCGAGAGCAAGTCTGACAAATCTGCGGTAAATTCCACTGCTGAAACCACCGCCGCCGACGATAACGCAGAAGCAAATACCAATGACGAAGAGGACTCCGCCGCAGAATCTACCGCGGCAGAGAGCGCGGAAACTTCGTCGGCTGAGGAAGCGACAAGCGTTGCAGGCATGAGCATGACTTTGCCCGAGATCGACACTTTCTTTTCGGATATTGACGGAAAGACTTTAGATGAAGTAAAAGCCGCCGTTGAAAGCAAATTCCAAGTCGGCGAGTGCGAAGAGAAAATCGACGCATTCAGACTGCCCGACGGACATATTCCATGCGATACAGGTCGAATCCTTCGGCCCAATAGTCCTTTTCGATCCCTTTGAGCTCGAACCCCCGCTTTTCGTAAAACCCGAAGGCCAGCTGCGACGTTCTGACGGTGATTCGGCGGACGCTGCGCATCGCTTCGAGTTTTTCGATCCGATGCCGCAGCAACCGCGTTCCCAGCGATTTTCCCCGATACTGCGGATGCACCATGTCCCAGCTGATTTTCCCGACCGTCCCGCCGTCCGCAAAATTGATTCCGCCGCAACCAACGATCCTCTCCTCGTGAAGCAGGACATAATAGAGTTCCCGCTCGCGTTCCAGATAGGCGTCCAAATCGGCCGCCTCCTCCGGCGCGAAATATCGGGGCGTATTCAACCGAAGCAGCTCCATCACGGCCTCCTTGTCGGCCGGTTCGTATTCCCTGATTACA
>ERZ772819.2768-NODE-2768-length-12850-cov-5.295037_pt1 | contig 12850 bp, 10 predicted proteins | sample MGYA00580860_ERZ772819 | MGnify/ENA primary metagenome ERZ772819 (study PRJEB29015, sample SAMEA2737683) | human gut metagenome | biome: human gut; feature: human-associated habitat; material: faeces | place: China | collected 2012 ...
CGAGAGGCGGAGTTTCAAAAACTAGCGGCAACGAGTGGAAATCACAAGAGTACGTTATCGAAAACCACGACCAATATCCGCGCAAGATGTGCTTCGACGTATTTGGCGCAGACAAAATTGAGCAGTTCAACATTCAAATGGGCGAAGAACTAACTGTATCATTCGACGTTGACGCCCGTCAGTGGAACGATCGTTGGTTCAATAGTATCCGTGCATGGAAAGTAGAACGTGTTGGTGCAGGTGCTCCGATGGCTTCCGGTTCTCCCGTTCCTCCCCCACCTCCGTCAGCTATGCCGGAATTTACTCCGGGGGATGCCAAAGACGATCTGCCATTTTAAACCGAAAGCCATTCGCCGGACGAATAAGCATAAAAAACTCCCGATAGGATTAAATTCTGTCGGGAGTTTTTTTTAGAAAAACGATTGTAAACAAACGGTCATTTTTTATTCTGATTTATATTTCAAAACAATGTTAGGATATACCACTCCGTCTGTACAGGCAAACTGAACAAAGAGGGTGAAATTATGGAAAAAATCGGCGTTACGCAGAAAAAAATCCGGTACAAAACGAACGTGGTTTTCTGATTGCCGAAATATGTGGTCAAAATCCGCCATCAACATAAAGTGGTATGAATCAGACAAGTGATCCATGCCTGCCTGATAGGCCATTACTCCATTAAGCACTTCGCCTTTATCCAGTTGGCGAATATATTGTGACAGAGCATTCTCATCAGGAGCAAGCAACAAACGCCCGTCATAGAACGCCGCATACACATCCAAAGTGGCCTCCACAAAACTGGTCAGTTGTTTAAACAATGTTGTTTGAGGCAACCGATAGACCAAGTATGCCTTATTTACAGTATAACCAAAAGTAATACGGGGAGTTTTTCTTCCTTCATCTGCCGAAGCAGTATTGACAAGGGTACGAAGCATCCTTTCAGCTTCCGTCACATCTGCCACAGACAGGCTCAAGACTGCCGCTGCATCCTGCAACGTATCTTCACGCTGGAAGAGACAGGCAACCAGGTCTTGCCCGGCATTTTCCATCAGATAGCGGGAAAATTCCTTATCTCTATTCTGCACTTCACTCGTGCGGACTGCCCCGTTCTGCTCCTGCGCATTTCCATAAGAAAGTAAAGACGCCCAGTCCGTAATCCCCTGTCTGCTAAAATAGAAAGCAGTGGAGGGCAGTGCTTCACCCGGGAAGCCTTTGACTGATTGCTGCTGGCGAAGTTGTTTTATAAATGCAAAACAAGTGTCTGCATCATGAGTGATGCCGGAGAAATAGATAAAATCATCTTTCATCTTCATGTCAAATTCCGTCCATCCCATCATCCCTTTCATACGGGCATAGATTGTGGCGGTCGCTGCACTTTTTTTTGGAGCACGCACTCCTGTAAAGGTAGGATCATCTGCCAATGATTTACCACTCTTATATGCATCAATAACGTTTTCAATCAGTTTTTTCTGAAAACTTAATGCCATAAAATCAGACGTCAGATAGCAGGCTAGAAAATCACCATCTGCCATCGGGTAAATGATTATTTCCTCTCCTTTGTAAACAAACGTTTTCGGTGGATAAAGCGAAGATATATATTTACGCACAAATCTGTTCACCAATTCCTTATCCCCATTTCCCAATCTGCAATAAAGTACCTGGTTCCGTTCGTTATCCGGTTCGTGGAAACTAATCAGCATCTGATTCATTTGCCGACTCAAGCCATGGGGAGTATCTTCCGAGAGGGCATAAAGGCTTTGTTTCAGATAAGAAAAAAGTTTGAATACATAAAGATATTGCTGATTTTTACTACAAGTCAGATCATCGACCTTCGCTACAAACTCGAGCACATCATCGGTAACAAATACGGCTGAAGTGGTGGATGGAACCAGTTCATAAAGATCAAAATCTTTCTGCCCTTCGGCCGCCGACAGTCTAAAAAAAGAGTACAATGCGAAACCTGAGCACAAAAGTACAACAGAAGACGTGATCGCTATTTTCACTATCGTACGAAGTTTCATAATATTCGCTGTTTATCGGCTAGGTGCAAAAATAATAATTTCTACAAAGAAAACAAAACTTTTGCTAAAAATTTCACCGATAATCAAAGATAGATATCCAATCCGTCGAATGCCAGGTGAATATTTTCCGGAAGGCTCTTTTCAACCTCCGCATGCAAGCCCATATCATGACTCATGTGTATAAAGTACGTCTTCTTTGCCTGAATGCGCTGCGCCACTGCCAATGCTTCTTCCAAATTCTGATGAGTAGGATGCGTGGCAATCCGAAGTGCATTCACTACCAAAACATCTATTCCCGCCAATTGTTCATAGGATTCTTCGGGCATGGTCAGCATATCAGTGATATAACCTAATTGCCCGATACGATATCCCAGAATAGGCAATCGGCCATGCATCACACGTAAAGGAAGCACCTCCGTGTGGTTAACTGAAAAAGCCTGTCCCACCGAGATTTCCTGCAAAGGAATGTCGGGAACTCCCGGATAACGATGGTCAACAAAACAATAGGGCATACGCAAGCGCAAGCCTTGTGCCACATAATTTTCCGCATAAATAGGCACTGAACCAAACCGGCAAAACGGACGCAAATCGTCCAACCCACCCACATGGTCATAATGTTCATGCGTAATGAGCACACCATCTATCTTCTCAAAAGGAAGACGCAATACCTGTGTCCGGAAATCCGGACCGCAATCTATCAAAATTCGCGCATCATCTGTCTCAACAATAGCAGATGCACGCAATCGGTTATCTTTCGGATCGGTAGAAGTACAAACCGGACATGTACAGCCGATTTGGGGTACTCCCGTCGATGTTCCACTTCCAATGATTCTTACTTTCACTTGTTACTTCTCAATTTATTAAGTTAACTTCCGGGTGGATATCAATGCCAAACTTCTCATGAACAGAGGCTCGGACTGCATCTGAAAGCGCAAGAATATCGCTACCTTTTGCTCCACCAAGATTCACTAACACCAGCGCTTGTTTATCATGTACGGCAGCCGGACCTAAGGCCTTACCTTTCCAGCCGCATTGGTCGATCATCCATCCTGCCGGAATTTTCACCCGATCTTCTGCCAGCTCATAGTAAGGTATCCGGGGATATTCCTGCTGCAGGGCTTCCAGTTTTTCTTTCGGCACAATGGGATTCATAAAGAAGCTGCCGGCATTTCCCATTACCTTCGGGTCGGGCAACTTGCTCTCACGAATATCAATTATCACTTTCCGTACAACAGAAAGCGTCAATGCCGGATATTTTTCAAGCTCCTGACGAATGGTTCCATAATCTAACGTATAATGTTCTTTTTTACTAAGTCGGAAACGGACATAGGTGACAAAAGCCGACTTGTTTTCCGGGCGTTTAAAGATACTGTTGCGGTAGGTATATCCACACTCTTCCACCGAATAAACGCGTTCTTCAGCTTGAATGTTCACCGTTTCCACAGCTGTTATCAGATCTTTCACTTCAACGCCATAAGCTCCGATGTTCTGTACCGCGCTCGCTCCGACCTCACCGGGGATGAGCGACAGGTTCTCCGTTCCATACCATCCATGTTCTACGCAATATGCAACGAAGTCATCCCATACTACTCCCGCTCCCACTCGTACCGACACAGAGTGTTCATCTTCCTCCGTCACTTCGATTCCTTCAATGCGGGAATGGAGTATCAACCCGTCGTAATCTTTGGTAAACAGCAGGTTACTGCCGCCACCAATATGCAAAAAAGGTGTCACAATGGCACCTTGCACAATCAGCTTCTTCAGTTCTTCAACCGAAGAATATTCTAAAAAACGAGCGGCACTGACATCGATGCCGAATGTATTGTAGGGCAAAAGAGAATACATATATTTTTAGTTATAAGTTATACTGTTATAGTGCATCTTAACCTGTATCAGATACTTGTATCTTCAAACTTATACAATTCCCATTCTCCGGCTTTCCGGCGGAAATAAAGGATATTGGAAAAACCATTTCCGATACCTTTCAACGCCAGGATTTTCGTGGGCGAATCATCGTCATTCCGCTGTCCGTAATTAATATTAGAAAGGCGGTCGACAGGAAGTACCGGTTTGAAGGCGAACCACTGATTAAGATCGAGGGTTGTCTCCAAAATGGAGAAATCATCGTCCGGATCACTGGTTACAAAAGCCAACGGCTCCCGCACACGCTGACTCTGAAAAAGACTATCCGTTGCAAAATGTCCGAAAAACTCAACAAAGTTTTCATTATCACTTTGTTCAATGGGCCGCAGGTTGATTGCCTCCAGTATCCATGCACCTTTGATACGTTCAAAATAGTATCTTTTCACCATTCGTGTTTTCACGAACATCCACTCTACCTGCACAGAAGTGAGGGAGGTATCTCCTACTAAATCCATGTCTTCTTCTCTATCAAACAGCAGTGTATAATAATGCTGTTTGGTAAACAAGTCATCATGCTTCCAGTTGCGTTCCTCAATGTTTGACTTCTTATCTCCATTGTAGTAGGGCAATGGAAATTTCACACGCTGACGCTGTAACACATCATCGGAAGCAAAATTGTAAATAAAATCATCGAAAGATTCATCCGCCTGTATAGGCTGCGGATCTTCCGGCGATTTATCATGGTGGCTAGAATCGGCTATCTGCCGGACTGAATCCACCTCTTTAGTAATAGATGCGAAGGGGTCAATATTTGTTTTCTTGTTTCCACAAGAGCTCAATATACCGAGCAGTATGACCCCTGCAATTAGTTTTTTCATTATTTCAGTTTCTCTCTTAACTTTTCAAGCATATCCACCGTCATGCTTTCCAAATTGTAGGCCGGCTTCCATCCCCACTCTTCACGAGCACAGGTATCATCCAGACTATCGGGCCAGCTATCGGCTATGCGCTGCTTCAAAGGATCTATATCATAAATCATCTCAAACTGCGGCACATGCTTCTTGATAGCTTGATATATCGTTTCCGGATCGAAACTCATGGAAGCGATATTGAAAGCATTGCGGTGTATCAATCTTGCCGGATCGGCTTCCATCAGTGTGATTGCTGCATTCAGCGCATCCGGCATGTACATCATATCCATTAAAGTGCCTTGCTTAATGGGGCACACAAACTTTTCTCCTTTCACTGCCGAGTAGTAAATATCGACAGCATAATCGGTCGTACCTCCTCCCGGAGGGGTCACATTCGAAATAATGCCCGGAAAACGGACAGCACGGGTATCGACACCGTATTTATTAAAATAGTAATCACTCAATAACTCTGTCGTTACTTTAGTGACTCCATACATGGTACGGGGACGTTGAATGGTGTCCTGCGGTGTTTTCGTGTGAGGCGTACTAGCGCCAAACGAACCGATAGAACTCGGAGTAAACACTGCGCACCCTTGTTCACGTGCCACTTCCAGCACATTCCACAATCCATCGATGCCTATTTTCCAGGCCAGCTTGGGTTTCGACTCGGCAACTACGGACAACAGAGCAGCCAAATTATAAATCGTATCGATGTGATACTCTTTTACTACAGATGCGATCGCTTCTCCGTCCGTTACATCAGCAATAGCCGACGGTCCGGACTCCTTTAATTCCCCTTTAGGTTCTGCACCCGGAATATAACCTGCTACTACATTTGCATTTCCGTAACGTTTACGTAGCTCCATCGTTAGCTCCGACCCTATCTGTCCGGTAGCTCCAATAATCAAAATGTGTTCCATTTTTTCTTCTGACTTAGAATATCAAGCTTAAATAGTGCGCAAAGTAAGCACTTTTTTTTCAGATTTTAATCAAAAAGACATTGTTATTCCAAGAAAAATTGTGTCCTTTGCAATATAACTTAATCACCCAAACACTATGTACGGTAAAATGCAAGAATATCTCCGCCAAACATTGGCTGAAATCAAGGAAGCCGGACTTTATAAAGAAGAACGACTGATTGAAAGTGCGCAGCAAGCTGCCATCACTGTAAAAGGTAAGGAAGTATTAAACTTCTGCGCAAACAACTATCTAGGATTGTCCAATCATCCCCGATTAATCAAGGCTTCGCAGGAAATGATGAACAACCGTGGATACGGAATGTCTTCCGTCCGTTTCATTTGCGGAACACAAGATATACACAAAGAACTGGAAGCTGCCATCTCGGACTATTTCCAGACTGAAGACACGATTCTGTATGCTGCCTGCTTTGACGCTAACGGCGGTGTATTCGAACCACTTTTCTCTGAAGAGGATGCCATTATCTCGGACTCGCTAAACCATGCTTCTATCATTGACGGGGTACGTCTTTGCAAAGCAAAACGTTACCGTTATGCCAATGCTGACATGAAAGACTTGGAAAGATGTCTGCAAGAAGCGCAGGCACAACGTTTCCGTATTGTTGTTACGGACGGTGTGTTCTCAATGGATGGCAACGTAGCTCCGATGGATCAGATTTGTGATCTTGCCGAGAAATACGATGCGTTGGTAATGGTGGATGAATCCCACTCTGCCGGTGTGGTAGGTGCCACTGGTCATGGCGTAAGCGAGTTGTATAAGACTCACGGACGTGTAGATATTTATACCGGAACGTTGGGTAAGGCTTTCGGCGGTGCACTGGGAGGATTTACCACCGGTCGTAAAGAGATTATCGATTTGCTCCGTCAACGTAGTCGCCCGTATTTGTTCTCCAACTCATTGGCTCCGGGTATCATCGGTGCAAGTCTTGAAGTTTTCAAGATGCTGAAAGAGAGCAATGCACTGCATGACAAGTTGGTTGAAAATGTAAACTACTTCCGCGATAAGATGACGGCTGCCGGATTTGATATTAAACCGACACAAAGTGCTATCTGTGCTGTTATGCTGTATGATGCGAAGTTATCCCAGATTTACGCTGCACGCATGCAGGAAGAAGGAATCTATGTGACAGGTTTCTACTATCCGGTAGTGCCGAAAGATCAGGCCCGCATCCGTGTACAGATTTCTGCAGGACACGAAAAAGCACATCTTGACAAGTGTATCGCTGCCTTTATCAAGGTAGGTAAAGAACTCAACGTATTGAAAGCGGAATAACTCCGAAGCAAGGTTTCCTTGCGGAATCTATATTTTAGGCGCGGATTACACGGATCACACAGATTTCACGTATCTTACACAGTTGCTTTATAACAAGCTTCATTCTAAAAAACGTATAATACGTGAAATCTATGTAATCTGCACCTAAATTCTCTTTTATAAAATGAATTTTGAACCGCTACTTGACTACAAAAAATAGATTATGGAAGAACTGACCCTCACTACTCCTGCCCTACTTTTCTCGGCAGTTTCATTGATTTTGTTGGCTTACACCAACCGTTTCTTATCGTATGCCCAACTTGTGCGCCAACTGCGTGACCGCTACGTGGAGAACCCTTCGGATATCACTGAAGCTCAAATCGAGAACTTACGGAAACGGTTGAACCTGACCCGTACAATGCAAGGACTGGGTATTGCAAGTCTTTTTCTCTGCATAGTCAGTATGTTTCTTATTTATATCGGACTGCAATTATTTTCTGCTTACGTATTCGGACTGGCACTGATTCTGTTGATAGCCTCTCTAGGCGTATCTTTCCGCGAAATACAGATTTCCACCCGTTCATTGGAGATTTACTTGGGAACGATGGAGAAAGGGAAAAACCAAAAATAACACGGTTGACAATCCCTCCTATTAAGTTTTATCAAGACACTACCCGGCAAGGAAGGATGACCGTAAAGCGACTTCCCTTGCCTACTTCGGATTTGAGATCAATCCTTCCACCCAGTTTTTCTATAATTACCTGACAAATAGAAAGCCCCAATCCTGCTCCCTGTGAGAATTCGTTCTGTTTGTAGAAACGGCTGAAAATCATCCGTTGTTCTTCGCGTGGAATACCTCTCCCAGTATCTTCTACATAAATCCGCACATGCCCCTCATCCGGCAGATAAATATACCCTAATTTGATATATCCGATTTCCGTAAATTTACTGGCGTTATTCAAGAAGTTTGTTAGAACTTGTATCAAACGCTCTCTATCCACATTAATTTCCAAAGGTATATTATCCACTTCTTTCAGGAATTCCAGACGTGGAGCAATCAAGACCTGGTGAGTCATATAAATGTCATCAATCAGCTCTCTCACCCTACATTTCTTAAACGAGAAAGACATATAGCCTGATTCGATACGAGAAAGCTCCAGAATATCGTTAATCAATTTGAGCAGCAACTCGCTGTTCTTATTAATAGTGCCGATGTATTCTTCGCGTTCTACGGAACTCAATCCATCTTCCAATGCCAGAATATTGGCAAAGCCAACAATCGAATTAAGTGGAGTACGTATCTCATGGCTCATATTTGCCAAGAATGATTGTTTCAATTCCGCCTTTTCAGCGAGTAAGCGTGCAGCTTCCAGTTCCTCCTCACGATCTTTTATATCTTGTATGTTGAGCAGCAAACCTGCTGTTTTATATTCACCACCCGAAAGCTGTTTAGTAGTATAACGAAACTCCCACCACTGATAGCCTTTACCGTCGAAGTTACAAAGCTCCTGCACAATTTTTTTATGAGCACTTTTCAGATTTCGCCAGTTGAACTTCACTCCCTCCCAATGATCGGGATGAATAAAGCTCATGAATTCCTTAAACGAAAGTTGTCTAGGATTTAACCCTTGCGACGCCCAGAATGCATCTTCAAAAACAAAACAACCCTTATCCAATCTCCAAGCATACGTCATTCCACCCTCAATGGCTAATGACAATGTTTCTTTTTCATCAGCCAATGCTATAAGAGCCTGTTTTTTCCTCATCTGTTCCCGAAGATATAGCCACCAAAGAGAAGCAAAAAGTAAAATCAGGAAAAGAACAAATGAAGCGACTAAGGCTCCCCACAAAAATGGATATTCATCTCTGAACGGAATATTGATAATACGATATTTAGCAGGAATACTTTCCTTACTCAAACCAATTTGCGTCATTGTATTCCAGTCTACGACATACTCTTTCCGGCTTTCAACAATGGGTATATCCGAGGGGCTTGCGCCATGCAATATGCGAACGGCAGTTTTCACCTCTTCTTCTACCTGAATAGGCAGCGAAGTGATGTATCCACCCAACAACTTCTCACCAAACCCAAAGGCTTCATTAATGGCTGTCAGACTAGGACTACCACAGATACTCCCAATATTAATAGTGGTGTAATCACGTTTCAACTGGATATAACATTGATCGCGGTAACTCCTGTTTAAAACCCACATAAAAGTAGCATCCGAATGATTTCTGGCATTACGCAAAGGAATAGCCATGAAACGGGTATAACCTTCTTCCTGTGCCAAACGTATCTGTTCTTCAGGAGAAAGTTCGGGATTATCTATGAATCCGGTCACTTTATGTCCTTTAAACTGTTCCTTTGCATCTCTTCTGATTTGTCTGTCGATATAGGTAGTATCGAGCATGGTAAACAAACGAACGTGCTCACCGAAAAGCTCTTTTGCCACACTGATATTCTCATTAAAGGCTATCTTGTCATGGAAGCCTGTCACGTTGGGATGATGTTTCAGTAATCCCCAATTCGGATAATTGACACCACCAAAAACCACAGGCACTTCTTTCGCCAACTGAATTCCGCATTTCATCAATGAATAAGTAGCCTGGTCTTCATTCACCAGAATCACTTCCGGCCGCCAGTCTCTCGATACGGAATCAACCAGAAAGCGCATCCGTTCGAGTTCCGGTTCTTCCCAGTAGGATTCACAGTCTAAATAAACGGTACGAATATCAGCATCAATTTTTTCTTTTTCAAATTGCTCCGCTATCATCCGGTTAAATTCCGGATAAGCCGCATAAGTCTCCTCATAAGAGTGGATAACCAGAATACGCCGTTCTTCTTTTTGAGAACAACTACTCACCCCCAAAAAGAGCAATAAAAATACAGGGAGCAATCTAAAAATTCCTCTATTCACACCATTCATTTATAATAATCGGGATTAATTTTTCTCTGACTCGTAATACAAAGGTAGTTTATTTTCGAACATATAAGCCTAATAAGTGAAAAAAAAGAAGCTGTCTGAACAGAAATTCAGGCAGCTTCTATCTATATAAAGAACTATTTTTTCAGAGTAGCATCATTAACGCTGTCCCAATTGTGAATCTACAAAGAAAATTCCGGTATCACCAGCCTTCTTGATCTTGTCAACAATGCCTTGTGCTGTAGCTTCTTCTTCTACTTGTTCGCGAACAAATCCCCACAAGAAATCCTGTGTTGCTTTATCCTTTTCAGCAGCAGCTACGTCTACCAGCTTGTCTACCAATTGAGAAACATGACATTCATGTTTGTATACGTGTTCGAATACCTCCAGAGGAGTACCCCATCCGTTAGGAACAACATCTATTTTATCTACTTTAGCAGTTCCTCCACGTTTGATGATATAATCTGCCATTGCATAAGCGTGTCCCATTTCTTCCTGGGATTGCTTTTTCATCCAATGAGCAAAACCGCTGAAACCTTCTTTCTCAAAATAGAAAGACATTGCTAAATACAGGTTAGCAGACCACATTTCAGCAGTAATCTGTTCGTTAATTGCATTCTGTAATTTTTCTGAAATCATAATCGTATTTTTTATTAAGTTGTTAATGTAGTTTCTTTTTGAACTCATTACAAAAATAACAAGCTTTCAGTTAAAATTGTTCCATGCACCCTATATTTTTAAACTACATTCACATTTTGATTGTAGCGATTCATTTTTTACTTACACCAGTTCGTCGGAAGTATATCCTTTCGGCAGTTCACGACAGTTGTATCCGGAAGCCATTATTTCACCGTACGCACCGGCAGAACGAAGGGCGATCAAGTCACCACGCTTCACTTTGTTCAGGTCAATTGCTTTTCCGAAAACATCCGACGATTCACAGATCGGTCCTACTACATCGTATGCCTCCAATGGTTCTTCGGAAGTAATATTTTCCATTTTATGGAATGCCTGATACAGAGCCGGACGGATAAGATCGGTCATACCTGCATCCAGGATGGCAAATTTCTTCCGTGTGCCTTGTTTTACATACAGAACCTTAGAGATTAAGGAACCGCACTGTCCTACAACTGCACGTCCCAATTCAAAATGCAAGGTCTGATAAGGACGTAATTTCAGTTGTCCGGCATAGGTAGCAAAGTAATCCTTGAAGTTCGGGATAGCCTGACGATTGGGATGTCCGTAGTCAATTCCCAAACCACCTCCTACATTAATGTGTTCTACCAGAATTCTGCGAGCTTCCAATTTATCCTGCAATTCATTGACACGATTACAGAGAGCTACAAAATCGCCCATATCCAGAATCTGTGAACCAATGTGGAAATGAAGCCCGATAAACTTTACGTTTTTCATCTCCTGCGCCACATCTATCACCTCGTCCATATCCTGCATGCTGATACCGAATTTATTTTCTGCCAAACCGGTAGTGATATTTGCGTGAGTATGTGCGCCTACATCCGGATTGATACGAAAAGCAACATTAGCCACCTTATTTTGAGCAGCGGCCAATTCATTGATTACTTCCAGTTCGGGAATAGACTCTACATTGAAACAGAAGATGCCGTACTCCAGCCCGAGATTGATTTCCCAGTCTGCTTTACCTACTCCTGCAAAAACAACTTTATTGGCCGGAAATCCTGCACGGATAGCGGCACGAATTTCTCCACCGCTCACACAGTCGGCTCCCATTCCGCTCTCACGGATGATGGTAAGTACTTTCGGGTTAGCATTTGCTTTAACAGCGTAATGCACTGAATAATTAGGATATTTGGCAACCTCATGGTTAATAGCCGATAATGTATCGCGCAGCACTTTGGTATCGTAATAATAGAAAGGTGTCTGCAAAGTGCGGAATTTATCGATTGGAAATATTCCCTTCATAATTCGAAAAACTTGTTTAGTTGGTTAAAAAAGAGCGCTTTTATCAGTTCGGTAAAAGCGCTCGTATTATTTGTGGAATTATTTGCCGTTGAAAAGCATATCGCTCAACGATTGTAAAGCTACTTTCTTATCACACTCCCGAATGAGGAAGGAGATGTTATAGTTACTTCCTCCAAACGAGATCATTCGCACCGGTATATCGCGCATCGCATCGAGTGCTTTTGCTTCAAAACCGACATTTTCCCATTCAAGGTCACCTACAACGCAGATGATACACATTTCTTTATCAACGGTTACTGTTCCGTATTTCTTCAGGTCGTCCAGAATCTCATTAAGATGTTTCGTGTTATCTATCGTAACAGATACACCGACTTCTGACGTACAGATCATATCGATAGATGTCTGATAGCTTTCGAAGATTTCGAACACCTTACGCAAGAAACCATGAGCCAATAACATGCGGCTGGATTTAATCTTAATAGCAGTGATGTTATCTTTTGCAGCTACTGCCTTAATCTTGCCTTTTTCCGTATCGTTAGAAATCAGTGTGCCCGGAGCCTCCGGATCCATTGTGTTCAACAAGCGGACAGGGATATTGGCATATTTAGCCGGCTGGATACAAGTAGGGTGCAGAATCTTTGCACCGAAGTAAGCCAACTCGGCTGCTTCTTCGAAGTGCAGCTGGCGTACCGGAGCGGTCTTGTCAACAATACGCGGGTCGTTATTGTGCATACCGTCGATATCTGTCCAGATCTGGATTTCGGAAGCGTTCACTGCTGCTCCGATCAGAGAAGCGGTGTAGTCGCTACCACCACGTTGCAGGTTGTCTATCTCACCGTAAGCATTGCGGCAGATGAAACCTTGCGTAATGTAGATTTCCGTATCCGGATAAAGATCCAGTTGAGCACGCAACTTATCCTTAATATATACGGGGTCCGGTTCTGCGTTCTTATCAGTACGCATG
>ERZ772819.2792-NODE-2792-length-12778-cov-2.723650_pt1 | contig 12778 bp, 9 predicted proteins | sample MGYA00580860_ERZ772819 | MGnify/ENA primary metagenome ERZ772819 (study PRJEB29015, sample SAMEA2737683) | human gut metagenome | biome: human gut; feature: human-associated habitat; material: faeces | place: China | collected 2012 ...
AATAAGGCTATTATCAAAAAGAACCACGGGAAATGCAAACTTACCATGATCAGTCCCGTTTGTAATAGATCTTTTACCGTCATTTCAAACTTAGCTGCCAAAGGATAGACACATAAAAATAGCAAACTAGCAAAAATGATGACGCCGATACAGGTTGCTTTTAACATTTGAAACGGCATGGTTTCCTGCCTCCAAAAAAGCAGGAGGTCAAATAGACTGATACCTACAATGCTGAGTTCTAGCAAACCAAGTTTGAAACCGACCTTCCAATTTTTCCTAAATGTTTGTACATACGTTGCTGTGACTTTTACACGACGTGCACCCTTGATTTCAAACAAAGTTTCATACAAGCTAATTTTGGCAATACCAATCGTAACAAGTGGTAGACAAGACAAAAGAAAGATGAGGTTCACAGTCACCAAATCTAATATTTTCTCACATATTCTCATAAAGAAATTATCTGTATCAAATATACTTCGTATTAACTGAGAACCTCTCTTTTCCATGGTTCTACCTCCTAATCAATTAGTTTAATCATTGAGCAAAACTTTTACGACACATTTTTTGACCTTATCACCTTTAGCAGCAAATCTATTGGGCTGATGTGGTTCGTTGGGCAAAAATGCTGCAAAATTCTGCTTATCCAAATAAAGTGGATAAAGTTGCTTACAAATCACAAACCCAATATCCTTCTTTTTATCATACGATTCTCTTACTTCTTTTACTCTTGTGCCATATTGAATAACTTCATGACCTGCCAAAAGAAAATGTAAATCCAGATAATCTTGATGAAATTCACATTCATCTGTCACTTCGGAACTCAATTCATTTTCCTGCACAAACAGAAAGGCTTTTTCTCCGTCAATCTCGTACCGTCCCAACTCACAATCGTTTAAATCGTGAGTTAGGAGATAATCAATGGCACAATCCAAATTCTCATGGATACCTTTGTAGTGGGCGAGATTTTCCAATTCATCGAAAATCATTTGGTCTGCCTCCTTATCCTTTCACAGCTCCCATAGTAATACCTTGCGTGAAGGATTTTTGGAAGACAAGAAAGACGGTTACAATCGGAACAGCTGCCATAGCAGCACCAGCCATAATCAAACCATAATTCGTTGCCATTTCAGCTTGCATCGTTGCCACTCCAAGTGAAATCGTTAGATTCTGCCGCGATGTCAGCATGACCAATTGCATAAAGTAATCATTCCATGTGTTGATAAAGGTAAAAATGGCAAGGGCAGCAAAACCTGGTTTTACAATTGGAAAAGCTACATTCCAAAAAGTCCGAATTTCACCACAGCCATCAATCTTAGCAGATTCCAACAATTCCGTTGGGATATTTTCACTAAATTGCTTCATGAGGAAAACCCCAAAAGGCCAACCGACAAGAGGCAAAATAACTGCAGCTAGTGTATCATGAATTCCCATAAAGTTGACAATGCGGACCAAAGGAACCAGTACTACTTGTTTAGGCAGAGCCATGGCAGCGATAAAAGTTGCAAAAAGAATCCGCTGCCCATAGAAACGTTTTTTAGCTAGAACATAACCTGCTAAAGAAGAGGTAATGCAGACCAAAAACATGGTCGCTAGCGAGATAAACACACTATTCCACATCCATTGCAGGGCCGGGTTTTGCACCATCAGCTGTTGGAAATTTTCTAATGTTGGCATCTTAGGCCACCATTGAGGTGGAATGACGATCGTATCTGGCTGCGATTTGAAAGCCCCTGTTAAAATCCAATAGAAAGGAAAAACAAAGAGAACGGTCAACACCAAGAGAATAATCGTTGACATTACCGTAAAGGCACTCATTTTTTTCTGTTTCATCTTGTCTCTCCTTTCTTTAATATTCGACGTCATTTCCAAGAATCTTGAATTGGGCAAAGCTAATCAAAGCAATCATGACAGCTAAAAATACTCCCATGGTATTAGCATAACCATATTCAGATAACTTGAAGGCTTTTTCATACAGGTAATACATCAATGTACTGGTTGAATAGTTTGGCCCTCCGGATGTCAACAGCTGAATCAAGGCAAAACATTGGAAGGAATTGATTGTTGTAATGATCGCAATATACAGAGTTGTTGGCAAAAGACTTGGCCATTTAATCTTCCAGAAAACTTGCAGCTCTGTCGCTCCATCAACACGCGCAGCTTCCACCAATGAATTGTCAATATTTCCCATAGCAGCAATATAGAGAATAATGGGCTGTCCGACAGAAGTTGTCAGCAAAATCACAATAATCGCCATCAACGCCCAATGCTTATCACCCAGCCAAGAAATATTCTGATTGATGACATGACCCGACTTCAGGACGAAATTCAAAATCCCTGACAGTGGGTCGTAAATCCATTTCCATACAACCGTTACAGCTACACTCCCTGTCACCACTGGCAGGAAGAAGACAAACCGATAAAATGACCGTGCAATCGCATTCTGACTATAGGTTTGAGAAGCCACAAACAAAGAGAACAACACAACAATTGGTACCGAACCAATAACAATAATCACCGTATTAATGAGAGATTTAATAAAGACTGGATCTTTAAACATTCGTGAGTAATTGTCCAATCCAACGAATGAAAAGGATGTCATAGAATAATTAAAGAAACTCGTTACAAATCCCATCACCATCGGTGCCAATACAAAGACAATAAAGAATAATAGAACTGGTGCCAAAAAAGCATAGGAAATCACCGTTTCTCTCATTCTTATTTTATTCACTTTCACATTCAACACCTCATTTAGCTAGAGGAGATACTGACCTCCTCTTTTTGATAAAAAATTCCCTTTTCCTATTTTATGAAACCAACAACAGAAAAAGGGAAATCGTTACATTATTTATTTTTTACTTTTTTTAATGGTTTCATTTGCTTTTTCTGTAAAGGTCTTCAAAGCAGATTCAACTTTTTCATCGCCATTTGAAACAGATTGCAACATTGGGAACCAGAGTGTCCTCATTTCTGCAAATCCATCAATCGTGTTGTAATATGGTGAATAATATTTTGTCCAAGTGTTGATTGTTTCCATCCGTTTGTCATTGTACAATTTACCAAATGATGAACGAACCGGGAAAGCACCTGTACGAACAACATTTTGTGGTCCCCATTTCTTATCATCAGCGATAAATTTGACAAATTTCTTAGCAGCTTCTATTTTCTTTTTATCTTTATTGTTAAAGATGCCAAAGCCATTTACAAGGTATTCCAAAGCTGGTTTGCCATTGTCTGACGGGAATGGTACTTCAACAACTTCAACGCCACTTGCCTTCAACAATTTTGCTTGGATACCATTTTGCGCAGGTGCCCAAAGAACAGTATAAGAAGTTTGCCCATTCGCAAAGTTTTGAATATCTGCTCCACCATCGAATTGAGAGCCGTTTGTCATCAAACCATCTTTAATCCAGCTCACTGCTTTGTTCAAACCTTTGACAAAGTTTGGACTGTCCGTTGTATATTTTGTCACCTTATCATCTGTTACAGAACCACCATAAAGATTTGAAATGAAAGCACGTGTACCTTGGTCACCACCTTGACCATTACTGAAGAGTGAGCCAGGAGTATACCCTTTAGCTTTCAATGCTTTCAATACTTTTTCAAAGTCAGCAGTTGTCCAGCCCTCTTTAACAAGGTCTAACACACCAGCTTCTTTCAGCATTTTCTTGTTCAATGCCATGTAAAATGGCGCAGAGCTAATTGGATACATATAGGCTTTGTCACCAGCTTTGCTGGCCTGAATGATTTGATTGTTATTGACATCTTTGACAAAATCATTTGTAAAGAGATCGTTCAATTCTACCAATTTACCATTTTTACCATATTGAATGATCCGACCCGGTGCGTCAAAGAGGACATCTGGTGCTGTTCCTGCTTCAATCGCCGTTGTAATTTTTTCTGGACCAGATTTGAAGTCAATGGTTTCTAATTTTACTTTAATATCTGGATTGGCTTTTTCAAATGCTTTGATAATTTCTTTTTCATACGTACCAACACCATCGCTGGCCTTTTTTTGCGTGAAGACTGGGAAAGCCCACCAAGTAATCTCTGTCTTGCCAGAGGAATTTCCTGAATCAGCTGACTTGTTTGAACCACCTGAATTTCCACATGCTGCCAAAGATAAAATTGCAGCTCCTGCAACTAACGAACAAAGTATTTTCTTCATCCTCATATTGTTTCTCCTTTTATTGTCATCCTTTTTAGGATAAAATTGTTCCTACTTTTCACTTACTGCTGCAACAAAACGCTCTGTAATTTCTTTTGGACGCGTAATGGCACCACCTACTACAATTCCTCTAACACCTAAGTCATGAATCGTTTTAGCTTCACTTGGATAATGAATTTTTCCTTCCGCAATAACATCCAAACCTGCATCACATAAATTTTTTATCAGATCAAAATCCGGCCCCTCACCTTGCAAACTATAAGAAGTGTAGCCCGACAAAGTTGTCCCTACAAAGTCCACACCTGCTTCTGCTGCAGCAGCTCCCTCTTCAAAGGTACTCACATCTGCCATGAACAATTGATGAGGATATTTCTCCTTCACTTGCTTGATGAAATCCGCAATCTTTAAACCATCAAAACGCTCCCGCTTTGTACAATCAAAAGCAATTACTTCAATATCCAGAGCTGCTAGTTCATCAATTTCTCGCATCGTTGCGGTAATAAATGGCTCTTGAGGTGGATAATCTCGCTTGATAATGCCGATGATTGGCAGCGAAGTAACCTCTTTAATTTCCTTAATATCCCGAACACTATTAGCTCGAATGCCAACAGCTCCTCCTTGTTCAGCCGCTTTTACCAAAAGGGGAATAACTCCACCTGCTTCAGTATATAGCGGTTCGTGTGGCAAGGCTTGACAGGAAACAATGATGCCATCTTTTATTTTGGCAATCAGCTCGTCTTTTGTCATTTGTGCCATAGACAGCCTTCTCCTTTGCTATTGTAGATCGATTTTTAAAGCGCTTTCAATCTCACGGTGTTATTATAACCATTTTTCGAAGCGCTTTCAACAATATCTGAGATTTTGGTTCTAATTTCTAATAACAATTACTTTTCTCTTAAATCTTGAAAGTAGTTTCAGAGAATAAATTATATTGACATGATATTATAATCATATCAAATTGCCTCTGAGGCATGCAAAAAGACTACATCTCTGCGAGTGCTATCTACCATATCGTCACAAGCTTTCCCCCAAGAATTTTCCAGAATGGAGACCTTATAATAGAATTAGCAAGGGGGAACACTTTTTTCAGGAGTATCAGACAGAGTCGCTTTTGAATAAAAGTTTAAAAGTTTCTCAGTGCTGGTGTTCTTTGCGATATTGTCCTGGCGTCCGTCTAAATTTCTTTTTAAAAAGTCCGTTGAAGTGTTTTATAATATTTTATGCCACGCGACTTCTCACAAAAGATTATCAGTCAATATTTGCCAATTTTATTTTACGAACGAACCAGAGGTAGGGGACATATTGGGCAAGCATAAAAATTGAAAACGTAAATAAGCTACCGAAAATTTCATCGGTAGCTTATTTTTATGACAAATCAGTGCTTAAAACAATTCTTTGTAAAGAGCAATCGTTTCTTCTAGCGTCGGCATAAATGGATTTCCTGGTGCACAAGCATCAACGAGTGCATTTTTAGAAAGGTATTCAAAATCAAATTCCTCTTCTTTAATGTCCAGTTCTGTCAATTCTTTCGGAATACCCACAATTGCTGATAATTTTTCAATTTCAGAAATGGCATAATCAGCGCATTCTTTATCACTTTTGCCTTCCGTATGGAGACCAAGAGCTTTTGCAACATTTCGGAATGCTTCTGGCACACGTTTTGCATTTTCACGCTCTACAACCGGTAAAAGCATGGCACAACAAACACCGTGAGGAAGATTGTAAACTGCTCCAAGTTGATGAGCCATAGAATGTACATAACCTAGCCCAGCATTATTAAAGGCCATACCACCTAGGAAAATCGCATTAACCATGGCTTCGCGTGCTTCAATGTCATGGCCATTTTCAACAGCACGTGGTAAAAATTCTTTAATTAACTCAATTGCACCAATAGATAATTTTTTCGTTGCATTGTATGCACCTGGTGTTACCAAAGCTTCAACCGCATGTGTAAGGGCATCCATACCCGTTGCAGCCGTCAAAGCTTTTGGTTTAGAAATCATCAATTCCGGATCATTTACTGACAGGAGTGCAAGGCTATTCTTATCAACCATAACCATTTTCACTTTACGCTCTTCATCAGTAATAACATAGTTAATCGTGATTTCAGCTGATGTTCCTGCTGTCGTATTGATTGCTACAACCGGCAAGCCTTTTTCCTTTGATTTGTGAACACCTTCGTAATCTTGCGGACGCCCACCATTCGTTGCAAGAATTGAAATACTACTTGCAGCATCTTGCGGCGAACCACCACCAAGTGAAATAATAAAATCACAATTATTATCTCGCAAAACAGCTAAACCATCTTCAACATTTTTAACAGTTGGATTCGGCTCAACATCACTAAAAACGACATACTCAATGCCTTCCTTATCAAGTGGTGTAGTTGCCTTAGGTAAAATGTCACTACTTGCAATATAATGGTCTGTCACCAAGAGAGCTTTCTTATACCCCAACTCTTTGATATGACCACCTATTTCATTAATCACACCACAACCAATAAGATTAACTGATGGAACATAAAATACTGACATTATATTTCCTCCTTATTTTTATAAATATTATCTATTTTAAAAACCGCTTACACAACTATATTATAACACTCATAATGCTTTAACATCAACTTTTCATTATTTTAGTATCAAATTTACAGATTCAAAACTTATCAGTCTATTATGATATTTTAGGGCAAAGAGAAATATAAGATTTTCTGTATCCACAATGACATCGTCCATATCAAACACCAACAATTGAAACATGACCGCCCTCCTTTTTTCACAACTAGTTTACAGGAAAACGCATACAATACCAAGCAAGAGAAAGGACACTCTCTCCAAATAGAAAAATCTCCCTACAAAAGCAGGGAGATGGTGACTGATAAACTGATTTATGTCTAAAAATCTGAATACATTGTCTGTACAATGACGAACGATTCAAATTAGAACAAACTTTACTGTCTATTTACGACGTCCTGGACGTTCTGCATAGCCATAGTAGGCATCAGCCATAATTTCTTCCATGTCAGTAACTATTGGCAAGCGTGGATTTGCTGGTGAACATTGATCTTCATAAGCAAGAACGGCAATATCATGTAAGCTATCTTTCCAAGTTTTTTCATCAATACCTTGATCTTTAAAGTTCATCTTGATACCAACCGCTACACCAAGGTCATAAACAGCTTTGGCATACGCTTCAACCGCTTCTTCTGGTGTTGAGCAAGGAAGACCTAGCATACGAGCAATATCTTGGAATTTTTCATCAGCTTTCCAGTAATTGTACTTAGGCCATGTTGTAGTTTTAGATGGACGAGTTCCATTGTAACGGATAACATAAGGAAGTAAAATAGCATTTGTACGTCCGTGAATGGTGTGGTGAACAGCACCAATCTTATGCGCCATTGAGTGACTCATCCCAAGGAAGGCATTTGCAAAGGCCATACCAGCCATTGTAGAGGCATTATGCATCTTTTCACGGGCTTCTGGGTCAGCCGTTTTTACAGATTTTTCCAAGTATTTGAAGACTAACTTGATAGTTTGAAGAGCAATACCATCTGTATAGTCATTGGCAAAGTTAGAAGTATAAGCTTCAGTTGCGTGTGTCAAGACATCCATACCTGTGTCAGCAGCAATAAATGCTGGAACAGATTCTACTAAAGCAGGATCAACAATTGCAATGGTTGGTGTCAATGCATAGTCAGTGATAGGGTATTTACGATTATTTGCCTTATCAGAGATAACTGCAAACGGTGTTACTTCTGAACCTGTACCAGATGTTGTTGGAATACCAATATATTGAGCTTTCTTACCAAGTGATGGGAATTTGAAGGCACGTTTACGGATATCCATGAATTTTTGAACGAGGTCACCGAAGTCAACGTCTGGCTGTTCATAGAACATCCACATACCTTTAGCCGCATCCATTGGTGAGCCACCACCAAGGGCAATGATAGTGTCTGGTTCAAACGAGCGCATTACTTCAACACCACGACGAACTGTTGTGATATCTGGATCTGGTTCAACATCTGAGAAGACTTGAATCGTGACTTTGTTTTTACGAAGATTCAATTGGTCAATCACACGTTGTACAAAACCGAGTTTTTCAATTGATTTATCGGTAACAATCATGACACGTTCGATACCTTCGCAAGTTTGAAGGTATTGGATTGAGTTACGTTCGAAGTAGATTTTTGAAGGAACTTTAAACCATTGCATATTATTTCTACGTTTTCCTACTTTCTTGATGTTAAGAAGGTTGATAGCTGATACGTTATCACCAACTGAGTTGTGTCCGTATGAACCACATCCAAGTGTTAATGATGGAATGAAGGCGTTGTATACATCACCGATACCACCAAAGGTAGATGGAGAGTTCCAGATAATACGCATTGCCTTTATTTCCGTACCGAAACGTTTTGCAAGAGCTTCATCTTTTGTATGGATAGCAGCTGAGTGTCCTAGACCATTAAATTCAACCATTTGACGAGCTTTTTTAAGTCCATCTTCAGTATCTTCAGCTTTCAAAACTGCAATAACAGGTGATAATTTTTCACGAGTCAATGGTTCTTTAATTCCAACTTCTGCACATTCAGCAGCCAAGATATTTGTACCTTCTGGTACTTTGAATCCTGCTTGCTCAGCAATCCATGTAGCTGGTTTACCAACAATATTTGGGTTCAATTTTGCACTAGCGCAGTTCTTGCTGTTAGCTTTTGCACCAAAACAGAATTCTTCCAAAAGCGCTTTTTCTTTCTTGTTGACAAAGTAAGTATGGTAAGATTTGAATTCTTCTACAAATTCATCATAGATTTCTTTATCAATGATCACGGCTTGCTCAGATGCACAGACCATACCATTATCAAATGATTTGGACATCACGATATCATGTGCTGCTTGGCGGATATTTGCTGATTTTTCAACATAAGCTGGAACGTTACCAGCACCAACTCCAAGAGCAGGTTTGCCGCATGAATAGGCAGCTTTTACCATGGCGTTCCCACCAGTCGCAAGGATTGTTGCAATCCCTTCGTGGTTCATCAAAGCTGTTGTTGCTTCCATAGATGGCTGTGTAATCCATTGAACACAGTTTTCAGGTGCACCTGCTGCAATCGCTGCATCACGTACGATTTGTGCCGCATGAGCAGAAGATTCTTGAGCAGATGGGTGGAAAGCAAAGATAATTGGATTCCGCGTTTTCAACGAAATCAATGATTTAAAAATCGCTGTTGAAGTTGGGTTGGTCGTTGGAGTGATTCCGCAGATTACTCCGACCGGTTCAGCAATTTTCGTTAAACCTGTAATAGGATCATCTTCAATCACACCAACAGTTTTAACACCACGCATATTGTTAACAACATGTTCGCAGGCAAAAAGGTTTTTTGTTGCTTTGTCTTCAAAGACTCCGCGACCTGTTTCTTTAACAGCATGTTCTGCTAAGATACCATGTGCATCAAGAGCAGCAACTGAAGCTTTTGCAACAATGTAGTCTACTTGTTCTTGATTTAATTTTCTCATTTCTTCCAGAGCAACTAGCCCCTTTTGAACGAGTTCGTCAACATGCTTTTCAGCAGCTAACTTTTTTTCTTCGGGAGTTAATGTTTTTTTATCAGCCATGTGTTCCTCCAATGGTTTTTAGGATTTTTATAAATCCTTTGTTAAATTTTTCACAAGATTATTATACCTTATTTTTTTTCTCTTGTAAACAGTTTCATGCAAACTTCACAAACTTTTTCTTTTATATTGTGAATTTATTTCAAAATATGAGTTTTCTATTATATTTAAAAACATTGTTTGTGAAGTTTAAAACTTAAAATTATATATTTCACATACTTTTTCAAGATTTCCAAAAACAAAAGTTATGTAAAAAAGAGCGTTTTTGCTGTGTATTCCTACATCCTCGTTCTACCCTACTATCTTTTTACAGCACACAAAAGTCATGAATCGCAAGGCAATCCATGACTTCTAATTATTACTATTATTTCTTCACTGTTCCTTTTTTCACAGCTTCATCAATGGCTTGTTTGACGGTTTGAGCATAGAGTTCACCGCCTTTGGTGATTGTTGTTGTCTCCGAGCCAAAGTGCACATAGTCAGTTCCATACCAAATTTCTGGGTGTTCGATAGCAGTTTGATACCAATCCGCTACAAATACATAATCGTATTTTTTCGCCAATTCCAATTCATACTGACGTGTTTTGACTGCCAAGCTAGAAGCGTTATGTGCTGTACGACCATCATACGGCGTCACTAAAACCAAACGATGTCCTTTTGGTAATTTCTCAATAAATTGATTGAGCAAACTTTCGTAGTTATCAACCGTATTGGTTCCCAAGGCTAAGACGACTGTCTCCAGAAGCACCTTGTTTGAAATATCAGTTTGATAGACTTGCAAGCCCGATTCTAAGTTTCGACTGACTGCTGCATCCACTTGAATTTCCGGCATAGCCTGCTTGAGCCATTCACTTGCTCGCAAAGCTACCGAATCTCCGATAACGGTCGTACCCTTTGCTACGTTGTATTGACTGGCACTCACATTATCAGCTTGGGTACGAGTAATCTGCATTTTACTGTCAGCTTGATTTAACCCATTGACAAGCAAATTTTCCTCAAAAGCACCAATTTTCGGAGCAGTCACAATCATGACCAAAGCGACCAGTGTTAATGGAATCAAACTATAAAATACAGGTGTTGTGATTTGCTTGATGTCCATCTTCAAGCCAAATACTTTTGGCTCTCTACCTGCTAATGTCGGCTCCAATAGATAGAAAGAGAAAACCGCCAAAGCAAAGGAAAGAACGGTTGTTAATAGAACTGCCCATCCATTGCTCATCAATTGGGAAAAGATGATGTAAAACGGCCAATGGAACAAATACACACCATAGCTCGTATCTGCAATGAAAGTGATAATCGGTGGCTCATCAACATGTGGCGTCTTCTCATGGAGCACACGTGTTGCTAAAATCATCACTACTGAAAATACCGTTGCAAGAAGAAAACCAAACAGATAAGTCAATAAATTGTCAAAACTCAGAAGAAAAGTCAACAGTAGCAAAGCTACAAAACTTCCACCAAGTAGATAAAAGGTTTTTTTCAAATCAAGCGCTTGCTCTATTTTACGGAAAGGTGCTCCCAAGTCGCTCACACCTGAAACCGTAGCTAGAACACTTCCTACAAAAAATGGGAAGATATGAGTAAAACTCGAAAAGTAAATCACAGAAAAGTTTGAAGAGAAAAAACCTCTGACAAACATAGAAAGAAAACTAATGAAGAACAAAGCAGACGAAACAAGAAAGATGACACCACGAAATTGTCCAACATTCTTACTTTTCTTTGCTAAATACCATGTTGCCAACCCCCATAAAATATAGTAGTGCATTTCCAAAGCCAAGCTCCAAGTGTGCACAAAAAGGTGCGGGATGAATTGGCTTTCGTAATTTCCACCAGACAAAATTTCATAAAAATTTGTCACAAAGCCGAGCACAGCAGCGATTTGCGTCCCAATACCAGCCACAAAATCCTTCCGAATCAACAGGGTAAAGGGCATGACAATCAAAATCATAAAGACAAGCGGTGGCACAATCCGATAAAAGCGACGTCTCAAGAATCCTTTAACATCAATGTCTTTGTCTCTGGCAAATTCATCAATCAAGAGAGATGTAATCAAAAAGCCTGAGAAAGTGAAGAAAATATCCACACCAATAAAACCGCCAGGAAAAGCTTTCTGGAAGAAATGGTAGAGCAGGACTAGAAGTAACCCTGTAATCCTCACTAATGAAAACCATTTAACGCGCATTTTGATAAATCCCCTGTTTAAACTTTCCCTTGTAGACAACATTATTTTCTGTTGTTAATTTGCCTTGCCCCTCAGGCTGTCCATTCACAAAGTTGCCTTCGTACTTCCAGCCAGCTTTAGCTGTAAAGGTTCCCTTCCCATTAAAGGTACCGTTCTTAAAATTACCTTTATAAGTATCCCCATTTTTAAAGGTCAAGGTTCCTTGACCATTCATTTTCCCACGGACGAGACTGCCATTATATTTGATTGCTCCTTTATCCAAGGTCAATGCCCCTTGACTGGGAATACCTGATGTAAAAGCCACCATCGCTGATAGGACAATAACCGTTACTGCTAGCAATTCCAAGTTATGCCTTGTGAGATAAATTTTGTACTTTTCGTAAAATTCTTTTAATGTGTTCATTCTCTCCACTAATCTTCGCTCTTTATGCGCTTAATCCATTTCTGACAACCTGCCAAAACAAGCCGGTAAGTCTCGTCAAAATCACCTGTGTACCAAGGATCTGGCACACTTCTCTCTTCAAATTGAAATACTTTCTCCAGATATTTTCCCGGTGCGATTTTCCTCAAATCTTGAAAATTGGATTCGTCCATTCCTATAATATAATCAAAGTCTACAAAATCCTGCTGTGAAATTTGTTGAGAAGTTTTGCTTTGGTCGTAAGGAATGGCATATTTCTTAAAAATCGCCTGCGTTCCCGAATGGATTGGATTACCATGCTCCCAATCCGAAGTCGCACGACTTTCAACATAAACACCATCTGTCAAATCTTTCATCACAAACTCTGCCATTGGACTGCGGCAGATATTTCCCAAGCAAACAAA
>ERZ772819.2805-NODE-2805-length-12762-cov-47.027937_pt1 | contig 12762 bp, 29 predicted proteins | sample MGYA00580860_ERZ772819 | MGnify/ENA primary metagenome ERZ772819 (study PRJEB29015, sample SAMEA2737683) | human gut metagenome | biome: human gut; feature: human-associated habitat; material: faeces | place: China | collected 2012 ...
AAAGGTTACAGGCAAAGGACAAGTTTATTTTGTTAATAAGTTTTTAGGGAGAGGAGAATGAAATGGCAATCAAAGCATACAAAGGGTTTAAAAAGGATATGACTTGTCGAGGATTTCAGTACGAAGAGGGCAAAGAGTACGAAACCGATAAGGTAGAAGTGTGTGAAACAGGATTCCATGCGTGCGAGTATCCGTTAGACTGCTTTAATTATTATGCTCCTAGTGAGAGTGTATTCAATGAGGTTGAGCAGGACGGAGAAATCAGCCGCAAGGGCGATGGCACTAAGCTTGCATCGACTAAGATTAAGATAGGTGCCAGTTTGAATATTGCCGGCATGGTTAAGGCAGCCATTGAATATACCAAGAGCAGAATAGATAAAGAAACCGACAGCAATTCAGACTACGGAGCTTCATCCGCAACAGGCTACAAGGGAGCTTCATTTGCAACAGGCGACTACGGAGCTTCATCCGCAACAGGCAACTGCGGAGCTTCATCCGCAACAGGCTACAAGGGAGCTTCATCCGCAACAGGCAACTGCGGAGCTTCATCCGCAACAGGCAACTGCGGAGCTTCATCCGCAACAGGCTACAAGGGAGCTTCATCCGCAACAGGCGACTACGGAGCTTCATTTGCAACAGGCGACTACGGAGCTTCATCCGCAACAGGCTACAAGGGAGCTTCATCCGCAACAGGCAACTGCGGAGCTTCATCCGCAACAGGCAACTGCGGAGCTTCATCCGCAACAGGCTACAAGGGAGCTTCATCCGCAACAGGCTACAAGGGAGCTTCATCCGCAACAGGCGACTACGGAGCTTCATCCGCAACAGGCGACTACGGAGCTTCATCCGCAACAGGCGATTACGGAGCTTCATCCGCAACAGGCAACTGCGGAGCTTCATCCGCAACAGGCTACAAGGGAGCTTCATCCGCAACAGGCGACTACGGAGCTTCATCCGCAACAGGCAACTGCGGAGCTTCATCCGCAACAGGCTACAAGGGAGCTTCATCCGCAGACGATAAAGACAGCATAGCAGTTGCTTGGGGTTATCACGGCAAAGCTAAAGGAGTTATTGGTTCTTATCTTGTATTAGCCGACTGGGAAGGTGATGAAGATAATTACTGGACGCAGGAATTGTGGACGCTTAAAGGAGCAAAGATGGTAAGAGTTGATGGAGATAACATCAAAGAAGATACATTTTACACAATGCGTAATGGCGAGATTGTTGAATGTAAGGAGAAGTAATGTCAATTCTAGGCAGTATCTTGTGTGCAATTTGCATATATGTTTCACCGAAAACACTAAACTACATAGAGAAGCCGATATATGGTCCTATTCAGGAAACATCGGACGAATGGCAGACATTCACGCTCACAGCATATTGCGGTTGTGAGAAGTGTTGTGGGAAGAATGACCGAATAACTGCAACAGGAACTTATGCTATTGAGGGCGTTACCATAGCGGTAGACCCTACGGTTATTCCTTATGGTTCTATGGTAGATATTGAGGGAATCGGAACATTTATAGCCGAGGACTGCGGCGGTGCAATCAAGGGCAACAGGATTGACATATATTTTGAGGAGCACGCTGACGCTTTGAAGTTCGGCGTGTGGGAAGAATGGAGAGTGAGGGTAAGAGAGTGAAACAGCCAAAAAAATTGACGTATAAGCAGAAAGTTATTGTATCGTCGCACAGGCTTAATGCTGATGACTGGATGTTGGAGAAAGAGACGGATTTTTACTTGTACCTTATGAGTAAAGACGGAGCCAAGAAGAAAATTATAGACAAATTTAAAAGGAGGTAAAACGTGATGGTTATTACAGACTTAAACGCATTAGCGGTAAAAGAGTTGGCTATTGTATGCGAAGCAGAGAAAATGGGAGTGATTATTGAGGACGGCAAGATTACAGGAGCCGTTCAGAAGGAGGACTAAGAGGAATGAATATTAAGCTTTTGAACATGAGGGTTGAGAACTTCATGTGTTACGCAAGTAAGGATTTTGATTTTTACGCCATTACTAAGCTCATGGCGAAGAACGGTGTCGGAAAGTCAACAATAGCCACGGCATATCTGTGGTGCTTGTTTAACTGCGATTATGAGTTGAGAGATAACCCGGTTGTCAGAAGAGAAGTTGACGGAGTATCAGTTGATGATATGGACGTGTCAGTTGAGCTTGTACTTGATGTTGATGGAAAAGAAGTCACTATGAAGAAAGCGCAGAAGCGTACTTATAGCAAGGATGGCAGCAGTTACAAGGATGATAACAAGTATTTTGTCAATGATGTGCCTAAGACATTAAAGGACTTCAACGCATATCTTGATGTAGATATGAATGTATTTAAGATGTGCAGTAATATCAACGCATTTCTAAATCAGAAGCCAGCTGAAATGAGGGAATATCTGTTCAGTCTTGTTGAGAATGTAACAGACCTTGATATAGCACGTTTCAAGGCTGAATTAGCCGAGTTAGTGCCGCTGTTAGAGAAGTATACAACAGAGGAATTATCCGCTATGAATAAGGCTACTAAGGCTAAAATCACAAAGGATTTGCCTATCCTTGACGGACAGATTAAGGAAAAGGAAAGAGATATTCAGATTAAGCAGGACACAGATGTATCTGACCTTGAACTGCTCAGAAACAGTCTTAAAGAGCAGATTGCCGATTGCGTTGCAAAGCAGACTGACAATGACAAACTGTTAGCTGAATACGATAAGACCAGTGCTGATATTCTTGACTTGAAGTTTAAGCAGGGAGACTTATCACGCAAGGCTAACGAGGACAATATCAAGGTTAGACGAGAGATTGAGGATAAGATTGCCGACAAGAAGTTCCTCATTAAGCAGACAGAAAAGACTATCGGCGAGACAGAGAGCTGTATTAAGCTGTCAAAGGAAACCATTGAGAGTATAACCGGATATCTTGATGCAGAACGCAAGAAGTGGACTGAGGAGAATAACCGCCAGTTCGATGAGAATAGCCTTATCTGCCCTTACTGCGGTAGTGAATACAGTGAGAATAAGAAAGAGCAGTTGAGAGCCGACTTCAAGAAGCACAAGGCAGACACGTTAAAAGCTATCACGGATAACGGAAACCTTTATGCTGACAGACTTAGCAAAGAGAAGAAAACACTTGCAGACCTCGAAGCAGAGTTGCCGGAGCATGAGGAAAGTCTTGGAATGCTGAATACGGCTATTGAAGTCCTTACAGAGCAGTTGACAGAACTGCCGCAGGAGATTGATATTACCGATTCAGAAGAATACAAGGCACTTGCTAATGAGATATCCGAAAAGGAACAGGCTATTCACAAGGCTAATGACATATCGGCAGTTAAGGCTGAATTAAAGGCACAGGAAAATGATTTAAGGCAGCAGTTGTCAGAATGTGAGCGAAAGATAGCTGAAAGTAACACAGAGAGAGAAGAACAGCGGCTTGAAGAATTAAGGGCAGAACAGCGTACACAGGAACAGAATAAGACTAACGCTGAAAAAATCCTTGATTTGCTTGATGAACTGGACAAAGCAAAGAATGAAACATTGTCTGACAGCATTAACAGCCATTTCTCGCTTGTTAAGTGGAAGTTGTTTGAATTGAATAAGTCTGGCGGTTACAAGTCGGTTTGCATACCGACAGTTAATGGAAAGTCAATTCTTACCACTATGAGCAATAAGGGTAACAGGATTTTAGGCAGGGTTGATATTTGCAACTCTATTCAGAAAATTAGCGGTATGTCAGTACCTATTATCTTAGATGATAGTGAGAGCCTTGACAGCACTAATCAGAAGAAAGTTGCTGATATGGTTGACAGTCAGTTGATTATGCTAATTGTCAATGATAGTGAGAAATTAGAGATTATGAGGGGATAATATGAATGATAGATATATCGTAGAGCGTGAATTTGAACACGCAGGATATAAGTGTGTCGTTACATTTAATGTGATGGGGCATAGGTGCGGATATGTAGGCATTCCCAAAAACCACCCTTTATATGGTAAAGAGTATTCAGACTATCTTGAAATCAAGAAAGCAGATGTCGGAGACCGAAAAATAAGCGGTGTTTTCCCTTTGTTGCTTGCCTGCCTTGATAAAGACGAAAGAATACGAATTGAAGCATATTTTTCAGTGCATGGTGGTATTACTTTTGCAGATGGTGGCGAAAATACAGATTATCCAATCGAAAGTGATTTATGGTGGTTTGGGTTTGACTGCGCACATTGTGACGACGCAAAAGAACTTAGACTTGCCTATGAGAGATTTCCTAATTACAGAAAAAGCCTTGCTATGCAGATTGAGTGTGAGGGCAGATTTCACATTGATGGGTTGACAGTCCGCACAGAAGAATATGTTACGGAAGAGTGCAAGAAGTTGGCAGAGCAGTTAAAAGAGTTTGAATAGAAAGTGAGGAAAACTAATTATGGCAGAAACAACAGCAGTTGCAGAGAAGAAAGAAAAAACAACATTACAGCACGTTAACAGAGTTACGGATTTTAGCCTTGGCATATTTGGCACAAGCGACAATTTCATAATGGCTACACAGATGGCTCAGGCACTTGCATCTTGCACCATTGTACCGAGAGACTATCAGGGAAATTGGACTAATGCTTTAGTTGCTATCGAGATTGCACAGAGATTGAACACAAGCCCACTTATGGTTATGCAGAACTTGTATGTGATACAGGGTAGACCAAGTTGGTCGGCACAGTTCCTTATTGCCACAGTCAATGGAAGTGGCAAGTATGACATAGAGTTGCAGTATGAGGAAAAGACAGACAAGAACGGCAAGCCGTTCTCATGTAAGTGCTGGACAGAGCGTAAGGGACGCAAGGTTGACGGAATCACTATTGATATGGACATGGCTAAGTCTGAGGGTTGGATTGACAAGAATGGTAGCAAGTGGAAAACGATGCCACAGGTAATGCTCAGATACAGAGCTGCTTCATTTTTTGTCAGAATGAATTGCCCTGAACTTGCGTTAGGCTATTACACGCAGGACGAAGTCCTTGACGGTGACTTCAAGGAATATCCGGCACCAACAGCGCCAACTTTAGAGGAAATTCAGAAGCAGGTCAATAAGGAGATTGCGGAGAGTGCCAACACGCAGGAGTTTGTCGAGGAGCCTAAGAATGAACAGTCAACAGAGCAAACGGAGTTACCGCCATTTATGCAGGAATAAGAGGGAGGGTCAATATGACAGTATATGAGTTAATACAGAAATTATCAAGTTATAGTGCGGATACAGAGGTTAGATTTCATTTTAAGGGAAGTTTTGATACGGATGTTGAAGCGGAATTTGATAGAGATAATGCAGACGATACACAGGAAGTGACGGTTACTGCCGATTTTGACGACAATTTAGACTATGACGATATTTGTGATTATGAGAGTTCAAGAAGTAGGGGCGGATTTTGGAAACCACATATCGCTATAGAACTTAAATATTAGAAAGGAATTTTATGAGAGTAATTAGTCAAGATGGAACAACAGATGTGCCATACGAGCATGTGGCGGTTATCAGGCTTAACAAGAAGATTTACTTCTTTAACAGCAACTTGATTACTGATTCACAGGCACTTGCGGAGTACTCAACCGAGGAAAAGGCAGAGAAAGCTATGGAAATGTTAAGAGAACATTACGATGGTGTCAATTTTTTTAAAACAATAATAAATACCGAAAAATGTACTCCATTCGTAAGAGGTTTGTCGAAAACTGGTTTTGACAAGCTAACACAGAATTATTTTCGGTTCCCACAGGATGATGAAATTGAGGCGATGTAACTATGCCTGCAAAAAGTCACGGAGAATCAAAAACAAGGCTTTATTGTGCTTGGCAAAATATGAAAGCTAGGTGCTACAGGAAGTCAACAAGAGAATATAACAATTATGGCGGAAGAAGGATAACTGTATGTGATGAATGGATTCATAGCTACGAAAATTTCAAAGGTTGGTCTATTCAAAATGGATATTCAGATAAGCTGACATTGGACAGAATTGATGTAAATAAAGGGTATTCGCCAAATAATTGCAGGTGGATAACAAATAAAGAACAGCAGAACAACAAGAGAGATAATGTTATTTACACATTTAATGGAGAAACGCTTACACTTGCACAGTGGTCAGAAAAGCTTGGAATTTGTTATAAAACTTTACAGAAAAGAATAGAAAAATGGGGGACAGAGAGAGCGTTGTCTACCCCATTAAGAACAAGCCAAGTAATTGATATAACAGGGCAGAAATTTGGAAGATTAACAGTTGTTTCGTTAGTCTCTACGAAAGGTGGGGCTAGATTTCAATGCATATGTGATTGTGGAAATACAACAATTCAAAGAGGTAGCTCTTTAAGAAACGGAAAGGTTGTTAGCTGTGGTTGCTATAACAGGGAGCAATTAAAGAAATATTGGGAAAGGAAAAGATACAAATGCGTTTAAAATGTTTAGGTTCATCATCAGCAGGAAATTGCTATCTGTTACAGGCAGACAACGGAGAAACACTTATCCTTGATTGCGGAATCGGCATTAAGGAGATTAAGAAAGGCTTGAACTGGGATATAAGGGGGATAAAGGGCGTGATTATAAGTCACGCTCACCTCTAGACCATAGCAAGTCATTAAACGAATTTAAGGCTATGGGAATACCGATTTATGCACCATATATAAGCCAAAAACCAATGGCAATCGGTAGTGGTGCTTTCAGAATACAATCGTTTGACCTAACTACAGTAGATGGCAGATGGACACATACTAACGCAGATGGAACGGAGTGTCCTTGTTACGGATTTTTAATCACGCATAAGGAAATGGGTAAATTGCTTTACATAACCGACACAGAGCTGATTAAGTGGCGTTTTAAGGGTATAAACCACATTCTGCTAGGCGTGAACTATGATAAGGATTTAGTTGATGCTGACAATCCAAAAGCTAATCACGTTTTCAGAGGTCACTTATCCATTGATACCGCTTGCGATTTTGTCAAGGCTAACGATTCAGACAGCTTGCAGAATGTCATAATGTGCCATTTATCAAGTGAAAATGCTGATAAGAACAGTTTTATTGCCAAGATGAAAAACGCTGTAAATGTGGCGAATGTAGACGTTGCAGAACAGGGTAAGAGTTGGATTTTAAACAATCCTAGTGAGTGCCCGTTTTAGAAAGGAGCAGGAATGAAGAGATTAACAAGCGACAAGCAGACATCTGATATGAATATGATTGAATTAGCGTATAACAGTTGTTATGCAGATGAAAAATGTAAGGCAAGATACAGGGATTATGAATTTGATATTGATAGCCGAGAGCTTGTCAAAAATCTTGTAAAAGATATGTGCGATGAAGATTTATCCGATATGTCAGATGAAGAATTTGACGACTATATGGGTGAAATGCTGTTGGTTGAAATGAATAGTCAGATAGGATTATTAGCTCTATTCTATCGTAATTTATGGGCTATGGCTGATTTAAGAGAGAAACTCAAGTATTATGAGGACTTAGAAGAGCAGGGCAGACTTATCAAGTTACCTTGTAAGGTGGGAGATGATGTTTATTACATCTTAGGGATTCCGAATAAAACACCATGTACAATAGATAAGTGTACATTTGAGTTGTCAGACATAAACAAAATTGGCAAAACATTATTCCTTACAAGAGAAGAAGCCGAAGCAAAACTGAAAGAATTGAGAGGTGCAGAAAATGAGTAATGTAACATGCGATGAAAATTGTGCTGAATGCGGTAGATGGACTACTATGCATTCTAATGGAGAAGACGTTAGTTATGATTGTTTGGTTACAGGAAAATATATCGTAAAAAAGAAAAGGAAAAGGGAAAGGGAAAGGGACAATGAGAATGACTAACGCTGACAGAATAAGAAATATGTCAGATGAAGAGTTGCTTGATTTTATCTGTTCAATAGAAACTTATGAAGAAGGTAGCGTTATGACTATTGAAAATGAGGTTTCAATGCACACAGTAACGGAAGTTAGGAAATGGCTTCAATCAGAAGCGGAGGAAATCAACGTAAGGAGCTAGACGAATGAGATGCTGTCGAGACTGCCCTAACAGAGGTTGTGGGGCGTACCACGATAAATGCGAGAAGTACCAAGCGGAAGCAGCAAACAACCGCGAAACTAATGCAACTCGAATAATCGAGAGCGAAAAGGATAGCATGAGATTTTTGTATCGGGCGAACAAGAAGCTCATGAAAAAATGGGATAAGAAAAGGAGATAAGACATTGAATAAGGTTATCTTAATGGGAAGATTGACGAGGGATCCGGAAATCAGAACAAGTGTTGCAACCAACACTACAACAGCAAGGCTTACACTTGCTGTTGACAGGAGATTCAAGAAGGAGGGCGAACAACAGACAGCAGATTTTATCAACTGCATAGCGTTTGGCAAGACAGCGGAGTTCATTGAACGATACTTGCATCAGGGTACTAAGATAGCGGTTGTCGGACGTATTCAGACTGGCAGTTATACCAACAAGGACGGACAGAAAGTCTACACAACAGATGTCGTTATTGAGGAGTGCGAGTTCGCAGAGAGCAAGAACAGCACCGGCAGCAGTCTGGCACCAAGTCCTAGACCACAGACGGCAACTCCGAGTGATGGTTTTATGAGCTTGCCGCTTGATGTAGAAGATACAGGTTTACCCTTTAACTAAGGAGATGAGACAGCATGGCGAAACAAAAGAAGTGTAGCAGTTGCAAATACAGTTGTCGCATGAGTTGTGAGAGTGGCGACAGGTTCTGCCAGTATATATTAATAACCGGACACAGGAGACCGTGTCCGGGAGGTAATGAATGTACGGTGTACGACAACGGAAAGCATAAAAGAGAAAGAAATTCAAATCGAGGGAGGGAATCTGATGAATGTTAACGAGGCAATAGAGTATTTGCGTAGGGAACAGAGGGTAGTGTCCAAGTCGATAGGGATATTTGAGGAATTAAATTTATCTGATGTATCAAAGCATGAGTTCGTAGGCACAAACAAAAAACGATTGAAGCTATTAACATGGCGATTGAAGCACTGGGAGGTGGAGAAAATGAAGTCTAAGAATGGTAGCATGAGTGCATTTATTTATGGCAAGCCAACAGGCAGCAGCAGATATGTAGGGAGTAAGAAGAAGCGTAAGACTACAAGAATTAACAAGAGCAAGAAGGTGGTTTCGTGACAGAGAGCGAAGCAGTAGAAAAACTGAAAAATATGCGATTGTTTATGCAGATTGAGGACAAGAACAGTGACTGCAAGTTTACAGAAGATGATTACAAAGCTAACGAAATAGCAATACAAGCACTCGAAAAGCAGATGGCGAAGAAGATTGTATATCACAAGCAGTCTTACGGCACACCGTACAGATGCCCGGAATGTGAAGCAGACCAAATACCGATAGACTTTTTTAATTCCGACGGTACAGAACCGAACGAAAAATATTCGTGGTGTTGGCACTGCGGACTGAAGCTGGATTGGGGTGATGCTGAATGAATGAAGAATTAAAACCATGTCCGTTTTGTGGTGGAAAAGCAGAAATTATAATCTTTAATGCTGAATATGGAACAGTAACTGTCGGCTGTACTAACGAAGAGTGCGATATTACTATGGGGAAAGCGTTTTTCACTGACGAAGAAGCTATTCGACACTGGAATAGGAGGACAAACGATGAGATTGATTGATGCAGATAATCTGAATTTTGAAGGGCAAAATTACAACAAAAGTCAGATGAAATCAATACTTGATTTTATTGACGCACAGCCAACCGCCTACGATGTGGATAAGGTTGTGGAACAGTTGACAACGGCAAGGGATGGCTATTCAACTGCACAGCTTATGACAACTGCTGATGCTGAACTTGTTAAGCGGTTCATAGCAAAAGAAAAAGCAATGAATTTAGCAATCGAAATAGTAAAGGCAGGTGGAATAGATGGAAGATAGATATTTATTCAAAGCAAAGAGACTTGATAACGGAGAATGGGTGCAAGGGTGTTATATTTACGATGTTGATAGAAGTTGTAGCAAGAGCCTTAGCGAATTTGCACATAGAATACAACCTTTATATGCATTTGCGTATGCAGAACCTGTAGACCCATCCACAATCTGCCAATGCACAGGCTTGAAAGATAAGAAGGGCAAGCTGATTTGGGAGAATGATATTGTTAGAACTATTTATGATGGAATTGAACATATTTATCAGGTGATATGGGACAAATCGGAATTAGATTTCAAAGCCACAAATGGTAAAGAGTTTTATAAATCAAACTTTGAGTATTTACCGTGTTGTGATGAAGTTGAAGTTATCGGCAACATATTTGACAATAAAGAGTTATTAGAAAGTGAGGAGTAAATGACACTTGACGAACAGATAGCATTTTGCGAAGAGAAAAGCAAGAACATCAAGCTCAAAGCGGAGCCGCAGACTTTTGTTGATATTGCAAAGAGTTTAAAACGGCTTAGAGAATACGAGCAAAATGATGGAGTAGTTTTGCTTAAAGACATTTACAATAAGGCTGTCGATGATACAGTTGAAGCCGTGAAAGAAGCCTATGAGTTTGTCATTATTGAGGAAGAAATTGACGAAATAGGGAAGAAATTAAAGGTAGGTGATAATCCTTGAATAATCAGAACATAGCAAGAGCTAAGGTAATTGAGCAGGAGAATAAGAAAAGGCTGTTAAAGGTCAATCCTAAGCTTGACAACGAAAGCGGGATATACTTCTTGACGAGGATTGACGAGAACTGCTTCAAGTACGCATACATCGGACAGGCGGTGCATATCCTTAGCCGATTAGCCCAACATCTTGTGGGTTATCAGCACATAGACCTCTCGCTCAAGAAGCATGGGCTATATGACTTCAAGGGTAATCCTTACGGCTGGAAGATAGGATTCTTGCATTATCCGACCGCCGAGCTTGACAAGTGGGAACAGCATTATATCAAGGCATACGCTGATAACGGCTACCAGCTCAGGAACAAGACGAGCGGTAGCCAAGGCGAGGGCAAAGCACAGATTGACGATTACCGCCCAGCTAAAGGTTACAGAGAGGGCATACAGCAAGGCAGAAAGAACCTTGCAAGGGAATTATCCAATATTGCGGAAAAGCACCTTAAAATCGAATTGAGAGAAGATAAGGCTAACAATAAGGTGTCGCAGAAGCAGTATGAGAAGTTTAAGGAATTATTGAAAGTGGGTGAGAATGAATGAGTAATGACAATAAAGAAAATGAGCAGTGCAAATGGTATGTTACTCATACACCTTACGGATTTCAAATTTATACCACAGAGTGCGGGAAAATGAGGCTTAATTACTCAAAAGGATATGATATTTACTGCAATGCTTGTGGTAGGAAAATTAAGATTGTTGATGATAAGAAAGTGGGTGAAAGTGAATGAGCGGAATTAAAGGCTATACAGCGGAAGAAATCGCAGATATAAGACTTGATTACAATTTATTAAATACTCTTACAAGTGGTGCTATAACTGCGGTCAGAGAATAGATTTTACTCTTCCGAGAAACAGATTTAACTAACTAAAAATCTAAGAAAGGAATAGGTTGTGCGCACATAAAACCGAGGTTTCCTTTTGGTGATGAAATGAATAAGAAGAAAATTAAATGTGAGATTTATCGTGATTCTATGCAGAATTACAAGAAATATGCAATACCGCCAGCACAACTTATTATAGCTGATGTACCATACAATGTAGGCACTAACTTTTATGGTAGTAATCCGATGTGGTACAACGGCGGCGACAATAAGAATGGAGAAAGTAAGCTTGCTAAAAAGGCGGCATTTAACTCTGACTTTAACTTTAATCTGTATGAATACTTCCATTTTTGTTCAAAGATGTTGAAGAAAGAGGATAAAAAGAATGTTGCTAGGGGCAGAAGTAGTGACAGCCCTTGTATGATTGTGTTTTGTGCATTTGAGCAGTTACAGACACTTATTGCGGCGGCGAATAAACACGGATTTGTGCATTATATACCGCTTGTGTTTTGCAAAAATTACAGCCCGCAGGTGCTTAAAGCTAATATGCGTATCGTAGGGGCTACAGAATATGCGCTTGTTTTGTATCGAGATAAACTTCCTAAGTTCAGAAATGGCTTACAGGTTGATGAAAACGGAAAAAATATCAGAGGTACAGGGCATATGGTATTTAACTGGTTTACTTGGGATAAAGACAGTAAGGATATTCCTAAAATTCATCCTGCACAAAAGCCTGTGTCAGTATTAAAGAAACTGATTGAGATTTTTACAGACGAGGGGGATGTGGTTATTGACCCTTGCTGTGGAAGCGGTAGCACGCTAAGAGCCGCCGCAGAACTTGGCAGAAGTGCATACGGATTCGAGATTGACAGGAACTTTTACGAGCGTGCTAAAAATGAAATGCTTGTATTTCCGAAAGACCCACAAATGAATATTGAGGATTTTATCGGAGGTGCGGAATGACACAGGACGGACAGCTTGAATTGACTGATTTTTTATGTAAGAGGATTGAAAACAAATCCGTTATGGATTTGACAGCTTGGATAAATAGTCAAGGCAAGGCACAGTATTCACGGATTGGCGAGGTTATAGAAGAAGTTTACAATCGTGAAAAAGATAGTGGAGAACTTGTTGAAAGGCTCACAAATGCCGCATCAACATATGTTCTTAATCAATCTATGGAATATATAAATTTTTAGTGAGATAGAAAAAAGGAGCGGAATATGGCAGACAAGAGAATGTTCAGCAAAAAGTTAATAGATTCGGATGCGTTCCTTGATATGCCAATATCGGCGCAGGGTT
>ERZ772819.2817-NODE-2817-length-12731-cov-4.511123_pt1 | contig 12731 bp, 12 predicted proteins | sample MGYA00580860_ERZ772819 | MGnify/ENA primary metagenome ERZ772819 (study PRJEB29015, sample SAMEA2737683) | human gut metagenome | biome: human gut; feature: human-associated habitat; material: faeces | place: China | collected 2012 ...
GAACCCGCATCCCCAGCTTGGAAGGCTGGTGCCCTGGCCATTGTGCTACACCCGCATGCGCCCTCCGCGAAATCGTCAGCTTTGTCATATTACCATATACTGCTTGGTTCTGTCAAGAGAAAAATTGAAATTTTCCGCCCTCAGAAAATCCCAGGAAAAATCCTCGAACATCTGTTGCAAACCCGGATTTTCTGTGATATAATCGAAAAAAGTACCCGGTAAAGGAGCGGACATCATGGCCCAGCTGACCAAAATGCAGCAGAAAATCTATGACTACATCGTCCAGGCCATCCAGGACCAGGGGTATCCCCCCTCGGTGCGGGAGATCGGCGAGGCCGTGGGGCTGAAGTCCCCCTCCACGGTGCACTTTCACCTGAAGCACCTGGAGGAGCTGGGCGTCATCGGCAAGCAGGCCGGAAAGGGCCGTGCCCTGACCCTGACGGAGGCGCCCCAGGAGAACCAGGTGCCCATTGTGGGCAATGTGGCCGCCGGGTCCCCCATTCTGGCCCAGGAGTGCATCGAGGATTACCTGACCTTCGACACCGGCGGCCGGGACGGGGAGTATTTCGCCCTGCGGGTCCGGGGCGAGTCCATGATCAATGCCGGCATCCTTCCGGACGACCTGGTGGTGGTGCACCAGCAGCCCGCCGCCAACAACGGCGAGATCGTGGTGGCCCTGCTGGGGGACGAGGCCACGGTGAAGCGCCTGAAGCGGCAGGGGAGAGAGGTCTGGCTCCTGCCGGAAAACCCGGCCTATCAGCCCATCGACGGGCGGGAGGCCCGGATCCTGGGCAAGGTGGCCGCCGTCATCCGCCGGTATTGACACGCCGGGCCCAAGCCGCTATAATAATAGCCAATCGAACAGCGCGACGATCGGAAAGAGTATGCCGCGCAGCTCCGGCAAGAGAGGGACGGCCACCGGCTGCAAGCCGTCCTGCGGGGTGCGGCAGAAGGTGCGTCCGGGAGCGCGCGGGATGTGGAAGCCCGCCGCATGGCCTGCGTCAAAGGCCCTCAAGCGACAAACGAGAGTGGAACCGCGAGACATCGCCTCTCATGCCCCTGGGCATGGGAGGCTTTTTGTTTGCCATCGAAAACTGACGATTGAAGGAGAACACACCATGTATCTGTATAATTCCGCCACCCATCGGAAAGAGGAGTTCAAGACCCACACCCCCGGCCATGTGGAGATGTACACCTGCGGCCCCACGGTGTATCACTTTGCCCACATCGGCAACCTCCGCAGCTATATCATGGAGGACGTGCTGGAGAAATACCTGCGCTACGCCGGATACAGCGTCAACCGGGTCATGAACATCACCGACGTGGGCCACCTGACCTCCGACGCCGACCAGGGCGAGGACAAGATGCTCAAGGGCGCCCGGCGGGAGCACAAAACCGTCATGGAGATCGCTCAGTATTACACCGACGCCTTTTTCGAGGACTGCCGCAAGCTGAACATCAAGCGCCCCGACGTGGTCCAGCCCGCCACCGGCCTCATTGACGACTATATCAGGATCATCACCCGCCTGCTGGACACCGGCTATGCCTATGTGGCCGGGGGCAACGTGTATTTCGACACCAGCAAGCTGGAGCGGTACTATATCTTCAACGACCACAACGAGGAGGACCTGGCCGTGGGCGTCCGGGAGGGCGTGGAGGAGGACACCAACAAGCGCAACCGCAACGACTTCGTCCTCTGGTTCACCAAGTCCAAGTTCGAGGATCAGGCCCTGAAATGGGACTCCCCCTGGGGCGTGGGCTATCCCGGCTGGCACATTGAGTGCTCCGGCATCTCCATGAAGTACAACGGCGAGTATCTGGACCTGCACTGCGGCGGCATCGACAACGCCTTCCCCCACCACACCAACGAAATCGCCCAGTCCGAGAGCTATCTGGGCCATCTCTGGTGCCCCCAGTGGTGCCATGTGGCCCACCTGAACACCGAGGGCGGCAAAATGTCCAAGTCCAAGGGCGAGTTTTTAACCGTGTCCCTGCTGGAGCAGAAGGGGTATGATCCCCTGGCCTATCGCTTCTTCTGCCTGCAAAGCCACTATCGCAAGAGCCTGGTGTTCACCTGGGAGAATCTGGACAACGCCGTGGCGGCCTATAACAAGCTGCTGGCCAAAATCGCCGCCCTGACCCCCGGCAAGGGAGACGTGGACCCGGCGGCTCTGGAGGAGCTGAAGGCCCGCTTCACCAAGGCCATGGACAACGACCTGAACACCTCCATGGCGGTGACGGTGCTCTATGACGTGCTGAAGGCCAGGACCACCGACGCCACCAAGCTGGCGGCTCTGGACAGCTTCGACCAGGTGCTGGGCCTGAAGCTGACGGAGAAGGCGGCGTCCCTGCGCAAGACCCAGGCGGCGGCTCCCGCCGCCGGCGGCTTCACCGTGGTCTGCGAGGACGGCGGCCAGGATCCCCAGGTGGAGGCCCTGATCCGGGCCCGGGCCGACGCCAAGAAGGCCAAAAACTTCGCCGAGGCCGACCGTATCCGCGATGAGCTGAAGGCCCAGGGCGTGGAGATCACCGACGTCCCCGGCGGCGTCCGCTGGAAGCGGGCATAAGTCCCCAATAAGCAGCAAGCCCGCCGCGCATTTTTCCTTCGTACCCATTGCGCATCCGGGCCGCATGGGGTATAATAAAACGTCAAATCTCTGAAAGAAAAAGGAGAGATCCATATGCAGGCAATCATACTGGCAGCAGGCATGGGCAAGCGGCTGAAGGAGCTGACCCAGGACCGGACCAAGTGCATGGTGCAGGTCAACGGGGTGGCCCTGATCGACCGGATGCTCCATCAGATCGAAAGCCGCCATCTGTCCCGCATCGTCATCGTGGTGGGCTACCAGGGCGAGAAGCTCATGGAATATATCGACACCCTGGGCATCCGGACGCCCATTGTCTATGTCCAGAACCCCATTTATGACAAGACCAACAACATCTATTCCCTGGCCCTGGCCAAGGACTATCTGTGCCAGGACGACACCCTGCTGTTTGAGTCGGACCTGATCTTCGAGGACGCCGTCATCGACCAGCTGCTGGACGACCCCCGGGAGACCCTGGCCCTGGTGGACAAGTACGAAAGCTGGATGGACGGCACCTGCGTGAAGCTGGGGCCCGACGACAGCATCGCCTCCTTCGTCCCCGGCAAGAACTTCCGGTTTGCCGAGGCCCACGAATACTACAAGACCGTGAACATCTACAAGTTCGGCCGCCACTTCTCCCGGACCCACTATGTTCCCTTCCTGGAGGCCTATTCCAAGGCCCTGGGCAACAACGAATACTATGAGCAGGTGCTGCGGGTCATCACCATGCTGGACGACCCGGAGATCCGGGCCAAGCGCCTGAATGGCCAGCTGTGGTACGAGATCGACGACATCCAGGACCTGGACATTGCCTCCTCCATGTTCGCCCAGGACCCGGACTTCCGGGTCAGCCTCATGCAGGGACGTTACGGCGGCTACTGGCGCTATCCCCAGCTGCTGGACTTCTGCTATCTGGTGAACCCCTATTTCCCGCCCCAGCGGCTGATCGACGAGATCCAGGCCAATTTCACCCCCCTGCTGACCCAGTATCCCTCCGGCATGCGGGTGAACGCCCTGCTGGCGGCCAAGAACTTCGCCGTCCACCAGCAGAACATCCTGGTGGGCAACGGCGCGGCGGAGCTCATCAAGGCCCTGATGGCCCGGCTGGAGGGGGTCACCGGCTTCATCCGCCCCACCTTCGAGGAGTACCCCAACCGCTATCAGGACCGGCCCAACGTCTGCTTCACCCCGGCGGGCCCGGACTTCCGGTACACCGCTGACGACCTGATGGCCTTCTTCGGCCCCCAGGACATCGACAACCTGGTGCTCATCAACCCCGATAACCCCACCGGCAGCTATATTCCCGCCCCGGACGTGCTGCGCCTGGCGGACTGGGCGCAGGAGAAGGGCATCCGCCTGATCCTGGACGAGTCCTTTGCCGACTTTGCCGACGAGGCGGACAACACCTTCATCTGCCAGGACCTGCTGGACCGGTACAGGAGGCTGTATGTGGTCAAGAGCATCTCCAAGTCCTATGGCGTCCCCGGCCTGCGGCTGGGGGTCCTGGCCTCCGGCGACCAGGACCTGATCGCCGCCCTGAAAAAGGACGTGGCCATCTGGAACATCAACTCCTTCGCCGAGTTTTATATGCAGATCGAGGAGAAGTATAAGAAGGACTATGCCCGGTCCCTGGAGCTGATCCGGGCCGAGCGGGCCCGTTTCCGCCGGGAGCTGGAGAAGCTCCCCAACCTGCGGGTGATCCCGTCCCAGGCCAACTATCTCATGGTGGAGCTGCTGGGCGGCCTGTCCGCCCGGGCCATCACCCGGGAGCTGCTGGTGAACCGCTGCATCCTGGTGAAGGACCTGTCTCCCAAGCTGGGCGGGCAGCAGTATCTCCGCCTGGCCGTCCGGGACACCCGGGACAACGACCGGCTGCTGGAGGCCCTGCGGCCCCTGTGCGGCGCATAAAAGCATACATTGCCCCCTCCGGCCCGGCCGGAGGGGGCAATTTTGTGCCGCGCTTTTTCATACCACAAAAATTTTTGTCCACTTCATATGCTAATTTGTTGGAAAATTCGACTCTTTCCGGTGGACACCCCGCCCCCCGCAGTGCTATACTATTACTGAATACGACACAGTGTCTGCTTTTTATAACATATCTTGCAACGGGGTGATACGATGAAAACCATGCGTAGAGGAACGAGTATATTGCTGTGCCTGGCGCTGCTGCTGGCGGCCCTTCCGGTGATCCTGCCGGTGTTTACATCAGCCACCGCCGCCGACGACCAGGAGGAGCAGCTGCTGGGGACCCTGAGCCAGCGGTTCGAGGCCAGCGGCCCGGGGGTCATCTCCTCCGGAGCGGGCGACGCAGGCGGCAAGTCCTACGGCGCGTATCAGTTCTCCAGCCGCAGCGACATTCCCCGGGCCTTCTTCCGGTGGTGTCAGTCCTCCTCCGATACATATTACCGCTCCATCGGCAACCGGCTGGCCGCCGCCTATGAGGCCGACGGGGGCTATGGCTCCAACTTCGACGCCACCTGGCGGGCCCTGGCCAACGAGGACAGCGACGGCTTTATGCGGGTGCAGCGGAATTATGTCCGCCGCAGCTACTATGACCCCATCGTCCGGTCCATCGAGTCCGCCGTGCCGGGGTTCGACATGGATAACTACAGTATCGCCCTGCGCAACGTGTTCTGGTCCCGTGCCGTGCAGCACGGAGTGGGCGGCTCCTCGGGCTTTTCCAGCAGCGACGGCCGGGGCGGCGCCACCGGCGTCATTATGCGGGCCTTCGACGCTCTGGGCGGCTTTGCCAATCAGCCTGAGGCCCAGCTCATCGAGGCCATTTACAACGAAAGCGGCGCCGTGCGGGAGCCTCAGTCAGACTCCTACGGCGTTATGACCGGCCCCACCGCCGACAAGTACGGCGTCACCGGCAAGGTGCTGAAGTATTACGACGGCAACTCCGGTGACGTGCAGCTGGGCGTATACGCCCGCCTGCGGATCAATGAGCCCGCCAAGGCCCAGGTGATGCTGGCGGACTACGGCTTCAAGGATGCCACGGTGGGCGAGGGCGTGTATCAGCTGCGCTCCTCCGCCAACAGCAGCCTGACGGCCACCCCCGGCTCCTCGGGCCTGACCCTGAACGCCGTCACCGGCGGCAAAAATCAGCAGTTCCGCCTGGACTATCACGCCAGCGGCTACTATACCATCACCTGCCAGGAAAACGGCCTGCGGCTCACCGCCGGTAAAAACGGCGTCACCCTGGCCAAGGCGTCCACGGACAAGGGCCAGCTGTGGAAGGCCGCCGTGTATAACAGCGGCTTCTCCCTGCAGAACCGGGGCACCGGCGCCTATCTGTCCGTGTCCTCCAACGCCGCCGGCGGCCGCCTGGTGCTGTCGGAAACCGCCCTGCAATGGCAGCTGGCCCTGGCCGGGGCCGGCTGGACCCTGGACGGCGCGTCCTATCCCACGGTGAACTCCACCCTGACGGTGGGGCAGACGGGCTTCCCCTTCCGGGGCACCCTGCGCAACTCCTATAACATCCGGAGGGTGACGGTGTCCATCCTCCGCTCCAACGGCGCCAACGCCATCACTCCCGCCACCGCCTCCCCCAATGCCAAGAGCTATGACCTGTCCCGGCTGGACGACGCCGTGGCCTTCTCCCGGCTGGGAGTGGGAGGCTATACCCTGGTCATCGCGGCGGAAAACACCGCCGGGGACAACTATCGCCTGGAATCCCGGTTCTATGTCACCGACGGCTCCTATGTGGTGTCCTTCGACCCCTGCGGCGGCGCCTGCTCCGAGAGCACCCGCCTGGTCTCCGCCGGTCAGAAATACGGCACCCTGCCCACCCCGGTGAAGGAGGGCTGCGCCTTTGTGGGCTGGTTCACCCAGCCGGAGGGCGGCCAGCAGATCACCGCCAACAGCACCACCGGGGCCAGCAACATCACCCTCTATGCCCACTATCAGGGGCAGTATACCTATCAGTTCCTGAACTATGACGGCTCCGTGTATGCCCAGGGGAAGCTGGCCGCCGGGCAGGCCATCCCCGAGCCCGCCGGAACCCCGGTCCGCCCCGCCGACAGCCAGTATACCTACACCTTCACCGGCTGGCAGGGCTACACCAGCGGCATGACCATCTCCGGCAACGTCACCTTCACCGCCCAGTTTGAGGCCAAGGCGGTGGAGAGCTATCCCCAGGAGATCACCACCGGGGCCTACCGCATCGCAGACGGCTATCTGCGGGCCATCCCCGTGGGCACCACCGCCCGGCAGCTGCTGGCGGGCCTGTCCCCCAGCGACTACATCACCCTGCCGGTCCAGGGTGACAGCCCCGTGGGCACCGGCATGGCCGTCACCTATGCCCGGGACGGCCAGACCCTCCAGACCCTGACCACCGTGGTCACCGGCGACCTCAGCGGCGACGGCCGGGTCACCATCACCGATATGGTCCGGCTGCAGGCCCATCTGCTGGGCAAAAACACCCTCACCGGCGCTGCCCTTCAGGCGGCGGACCTGAACGGCGACGGCCAGGTCACCATCACCGACATGATCCGGCTGCAGGCGTATCTGCTGGGCCGGGGCACCATCCAACCCAACTGAGCAGGAGGGCTTGACCCATGAGAAAGAGAATTTCATCCGTCCTGGCGGGCCTGCTGGCGGCGCTGCTGCTGTGGGGCCTGGCTCCGGTAACGGCGGAGGCCGCCGGGGCCAGCTTCTCCGGCTCCGGCAGCGTCCGGGCCGGTGACAGCGTCACCGTCACCTTCACCGTCAGCGGCTCCAACATCCAGGGCATCACCGCCGTGCTGCACTACGACAGCAGCGCCCTGACCCTTACCGGCACCCGCCAGCTGGTGGGCTCCAGCTGGTCCGTGGATATGAGCGGCGGCAACCTGCTGGCCTATGACCAGTCCCTGTCCAATCCCATCACCGGCAGCGCCGCTGTGCTGGCCGTCACTTTCCAAGTGAAGTCCGGCGTGGCCGCCGGGACCCGGGTCAGCGCCACCATCACCGATATTGTGGCCACCGACGGCAACAGCGACCAGTCCCTGAACGACGCGTCCTGGGCGGCCAGCGTGGCCGCGCCCCCCTCCGGCAACGCCAATCTGGCGGGCCTGTCCTGCGGGGACTATGCCCTGTCTCCGGCCTTCTCCGCCGGAACCACGGAATACAGCGTCACCGTACCCTATGACGTGTCCCGGTTGCCCCTGGATTACCGGGCCGCCGATGGCGGGGCCGATGTATCCGTCAGCGGCAACCAGCTGTCCGTGGGCGTCAACACGGTGGTGCTGACGGTCACCGCAGCCAACGGGGCCTCCCGGCGATACACCATCTCTGTCACCCGGCAGCCGGACCCCAACGTGACTTTAAGCAGCGACGCGTCCCTGTCGGAGCTGACCCCCTCCACGGGGCAGCTGTCCCCGGCCTTTTCCCCGGAAATCACGGAATACGCCGTGTATGTCCCCTATGAGACCTCCAAGATCTCCCTTTCCGCCACCGCCAAGGACAGCAAGGCCCTGGGCGTCACCCAGCCCGATGCGTCCCTGAAGGAGGGCGACAACCTGCTGACCGTCACCTGCACCGCCGAGGACGGCGCCACCCGGGACTATACGGTCCATGTGGTGCGGATGCCGGCCTTTGCCGGTACCCTGCCCCAGATCGGCCAGCCGGAGCCGGAGGATCCCTCTCCGGAGGAGCCCCAGACCCAGACCGGCCCCTTCCGGGCCCTGTGGACGGCCCTGTGCGCCCCGGTGGACCTGCCCCTGAACCGCTGGCTCCCCATGTACGCCATTCTGGCCGCCGGTCTGGTGATTCTGCTGGTGCTGCTGTTCTTTATCGGCCGGGCCGTGGGCATTGCCCGCAGCCGCCGCCGTCTGCCGGACCATCCGGCCCAGATGGAGCCGCCCCAGTCCCCGGCGGAGCCGGAATCTGTACCGGAAACGCCGGAGTCTGTGCCGGAACCTGTACCGGAGCCGGAGGAAGCCCCCGCCGCTTCGGAGGAGACGCCGGTTCCCCCGGTGATCGTGCCGGAAAGCGCCCCGGCGGAGGAAGCCCCCGCCCCGGAGGCTGTCACGCCGCCGGAGGAGGAAGTCCCGGCTGAGGAGCCGGAGGCCCCGGTAAGCGAGGAAGTCCCGGCTGAACCGGAGCCTGCCCCGGAACCGGAACCCACTCCCCAAACGCCGGAGGAAGCCCCGGAGGAGCCGGAGGACAAGCCCCAGACCCTGGATCGCGACAGCCTGGACGCCCTGCTGGAGGAGATCCGCAATATGGAGCCCTGATTTGAGACAGTCAAAGAAGCCCCCGTTTTCGCTCAGCGAAAACGGGGGCCTCTTTCACGATTATGCAAATTCCATGGGCGTCCGGGTGCAGACCTCCCGGATCTTGGCCTGCAGGCGCTTCAGGTCCTGGAAGGTCTCCGGCTTCTTGCCCGGGTCCCGCAGCAGGGCCGCCGGGTGATACAGGGCCGTCATCCACATGCCGTTTTTCTCAAAAAACTGGCCGTGCTCCTGGGTGATCCTGAAATCCGGCTTGATGATCTCCGCCGCGCTGATGCGGCCCAGGCACACCAGGATCTTCGGCTGCATCAACTCCAGCTGCCGCCGCAGAAATCCGGCGCAGGCGTCCTTTTCGGTGTTCAGAGGGTCCCGGTTTTTGGGCGGGCGGCACTTGACGCTGTTGGTGATGTAGATTTCCTGCCGCCGCAGGCCGATCATGGCCAGCATATCGTCCAGCAGCTTCCCGGCGGCTCCCACAAAGGGCTCGCCCTGCTGGTCCTCGCTGGCCCCGGGGGCCTCGCCCACCAGCAGCACCTCCGCCGTGGGGGACCCCACCCCGAACACCACGTTGGTCCGGGTATCCGCCAGGCCGCAGGCCCGGCAGCTCATGCACTGCTGCCGCAGCTGCTCCCACTGGTCCATATCTTTCCTCCCTTTCCCCGCCTTTGCCCGGGTATCGCGGCAGCCCTCCCGGGGCAGAATGAGGGGGAAGGGAGGCGTCGCCGTGTACTGGCTGTGGCTGTTTTGTCTGTATAGCTTTCTGGGATATCTGCTGGAAAAAATCTTCGCCGCCGTCACCGGGTCCCGGCATCAGGTGCGCAAGTGCTTTCTCCTGCTGCCCCTGTGCCCGGTGTACGGCCTGGCCATGCTGGCGGTGCTGCATCTGCCCGCCGACCTGACCCGGGGCTTCCTCCGCCTGGCCTTTTACGGCGGCCTCACGGCCACCGCCGTGGAATACGCCGTGCACTTTCTCTATGAAAAGCTGCTGGGGGTCATGTTCTGGGACTATTCCGGCACCCACATGGACCTGAACCGCCGGGTCTGCGTGCCCTTTGCGGTGATATGGGGTCCGTTGACGGCCTTCGCCCTCCGGCAGGTGCAGCCTCTGCTGCACCCCATCGCCCTGCACGCCCCCGCCGGGGCGGGTCTGGCCCTGCTGCTGGTGCTGACGGCGGACAGCTTCTTCACCGTCCGCCTGCTGCGCCGGACCCACAACGTGGACCTGCTGGGCCTGCCCAACCTGCTGGCGGCTCTGCGTTAACCCAGCACCCGGTCCAGCCAGGCCCCGATGTCGCCGTACACCGTATCCCGCATGGCGGCCTCGTTGAGAATTTCATGCCGCAGGCCGGGATACAGCTTCAGGGTCACGTCCTTGATCCCCGCCCGCTTGAAGGCGTCGTGGGTCCGCCGGACACCGGCCCCCATATCGCCCACCGGGTCGTCCTGCCCGGCGATCAGCAGGATGGGGGCGTTTTTGTCCATCCGGTCGATGTTCCCGGGGGTCTGGTTGAACCGCAGGCCCCGCAGCATCTGGCGGAACAGGCCCACCGTGGCGTCCGCGCCGCACAGGGGGTCCGCCATATACCGGTCCACGTTGTCCGTGTCGGCGGACAGCCAGTCGTTGGGGGTCCGGGGCTTGTCGCCGAAGGCCTTGTTATAGGCCCCGAAGGCCATATTGGTCACCATCTTGCTGACGGCGTCCGGCCCCTTGAGCCCGGACAGGATTCCCGCCAGCAGCAGGCCGCCCCGGATGGTCATCTCCGGCTGCCAGCCGGTGCCCATGATGATGGCGGCGTCCACCGTGCCGGGATAGCGGATCAGGTACGACCGGGACAGGAACGACCCCATGCTGTGGCCCATCAGCAGGATGGGCAGATCCGGATACTGCTCCCGCAGCCGGTCATGGAGCAGGTGGATGTCGTCCACCACCGTCTCCCAGGTGCTGCCGTCGCCGAAATACACCGGCGTGCCGCCCTCCGGCAGGGACTTGCCGTGGCCCAGGTGGTCGTGTCCCGCCACCAGGATGCCCCGGTCGTTGAGATACCGGGCAAAATCGTCATACCGCAGGATGTGCTCCGCCACGCCGTGGGCGATCTGTAAAACGGCAATGGGCTCCCGGTCCGCCGGAGTCCACTGTGCCCCGTGAAGTTGGGTGTGGCCGTCGCTGGAAAGAAAGGTAAATTCCTGGAAATCCGTCATGGTAATCCTGTCCTTTCTGTGTTATAATACCCTATATTAGCATACTCTGAAACAAAAAGAAAGAGGAGACTTCTATGGGAACCTATATTCTGGCGCTGGACCAGGGGACCACCAGCTCCCGGGCCATCGTGTTTGACCGCCGGGGCGACATTGTGTCCAAGGCCCAGTTTCCCTTCCGCCAGCTCTATCCCCAGCCCGGTTGGGTCGTGAAATGGCAGAATTTTCATTCCAAATCGAAGAACATTTGCTGGTCTTGTCAGAAAATGACAAGGGTTGGACCAAAGAATTGAACCGTGTGAGTTTTAATGGTGCTCCTGCTAAGTATGATATCCGGACCTGGAGTCCCGACCATACAAAGATGGGAAAAGGCATTACACTCACGAACGAAGAGTTCCAAGTCATGCTCGATGCATTTAAAAATTAAGAAAAGGGGTCCTTCAAGGACTTCTTTTTTTGTTATAGTCTAAGGCTATATAGATATCAAAGATATTAGATTATCTCAAACCCTTGTTTGTCAGGTGTTGGACTGCTATAATGGTTGCATTGATGAATTAATGTAAAACTTATAGGAAAGAGGGAATCATATTGACACATACACATGCACCTTATCGCGTAGACCATGTTGGTTCATTCCTTCGTCCAGCCACTTTGGTTCAGGCACGTGAAGATTTCGCAGCTGGAAAAATCAGTCAGGCTGACTTAACAAAAGTAGAAGATCAGGCGATTCGTGACCTCGTTGAAAAAGAAATTGCTGCTGGTCTGAAGTCAGTAACAGATGGAGAATTCCGCCGTGCTTATTGGCATTTGGATTTCTTCTGGGGCTTTGGTGGCATTGATCACGTCCAAGCCGCTCAAGGCTATCAATTCCATGATGAAATAACCAAGGCGGACTCAGCACTTGTCGTTGGAAAAATCACAGGAGCCAATCATCCATTTGTAGAGCATTACAAGTTCTTGCGGGATCTTGTGGCAGATGTAGATGGTGTAGAGGCTAAATATACCATTCCAGCACCTGCGCAATTCTATTTTGAATTGATCCGTGATGCCGAACATGTAGAACAATTGAATACCATCTATCCTGATTTTGCGGCTGTTCGTGAAGACATCAAGCAAGCCTATCTTCAAGTGATTCAAGATTTGTATGATGCAGGACTTCGGACCCTTCAAGTAGATGATTGTACTTGGGGTGTCTTGGTAGATGATAATTTCTTGACGGCTTGGGGAGCAGCTCAAGGCAAGTCAAAAGATGAGGTTCGCCGAGAACTCGCTGATCTCTTCTTGACCTTTAACAACGATGTCTACCAACATGTTCCAGCTGGTTTGACCGTCAATACGCACGTTTGTCGTGGGAACTTCCATTCTACTTGGGCTTCATCAGGTGGCTATGCGCCGATTGCCAAAGAACTCCTTGGAGAAGAAGCCGTCAATGCTTACTTCCTAGAGTTTGATACTGATCGGGCTGGTGGTTTTGAACCACTTGCAGAAGTAACTCCTGGAAAAGGTGTGGTATTAGGCCTCTTGACATCTAAGAGTGGTCAATTGGAGAATAAGGACGAAGTGATTGCTCGTATTAAAGAAGCAAGTCAGTATGTACCGTTGGAAAATCTTTACCTGTCTACTCAGTGTGGCTTTGCTTCGACAGAAGAAGGAAACATTTTGACAGAAGAAGACCAATGGAAAAAAATCGGTTTGATTAAGGAAATTGTCGCTGAAGTTTGGGGCGAATAAGGAG
>ERZ772819.2823-NODE-2823-length-12716-cov-25.353053_pt1 | contig 12716 bp, 14 predicted proteins | sample MGYA00580860_ERZ772819 | MGnify/ENA primary metagenome ERZ772819 (study PRJEB29015, sample SAMEA2737683) | human gut metagenome | biome: human gut; feature: human-associated habitat; material: faeces | place: China | collected 2012 ...
AAATAAATTTTACATGTTCTGGTGGTTCTTCTAATGTTTTTAATAATGCATTAAATGCACCTTGTGATAACATGTGAACCTCATCAATTATATAAACTCTGTATTTTGCTTTTGTTGGTAAAAAATTAACTTCTTCTCTTATTGAACGTATATCTTCAACACTATTATTTGAAGCAGCATCCATTTCTACTATGTCTGTTAATGATCCATCTAGTGCTGCTTTACATATTTCACATTCATTACATGGCTCTCCATCTTGTGGATTTAAGCAATTTACAGCTCTAGCTAATACTTTTGCTGATGTTGTTTTTCCTGTTCCTCTGACACCATTAAATAAATACGCATGCCCTACTCTATTCGCAATTATTTGATTTCTTAAAGTTCTTGTTATATGTTCCTGACCTACCATTTCTGAAAATGTTTGTGGTCTGAACTTTCTATAAAGAGCTGTGTACCCCATATTTTCACATCCTTTATATAAAAAATGATATGAATTCTAATCTCTCTATGGAAAACAACGCCCACATAAAAGTATCTACTTATTGCTGCTTCCTCCCGGACCTGACAAGGTTCATAGGCTTTTATTGAGTTTGCTTTCCATACAGAGGTTAGCTCTCATACCCTCCATATTATACAATGCAATTTTTGTTTTTGCAAGTAATTTATTAAAGTTTTTTAATTTTCTATTCTTTTGAAAATAAGATTATTAAATTCAGTTAATTCTATTCCAGCTACTCCTTTTTCTATAACCTCTTTGGCTGGAATATCAATTTGTATATTAGTTTGATATTTTCTGTTTGTTGTTAATGTTATTATGAAATCAAATGAAATAGTTGTTTTTATATTTTCTTCTTTTATATCTGTTAATTGTAATAATTTTCCATAATCAACTTCTTCATTTTCATTAGAAATATAATTTGATAAATTATTAATTGCATATCTAAATGCGATTATTCCACCTTGATTAGAAATTTTTTGTTGCTTAATATTTGATTCCATCTCACCTGTGTATACTATTTCTTCTGTTTCATTTTCATTTGTATTTTTAAACATTACTTTTTCATCTTCAACTGGTTTGTATATTTTAGTTTCTCCAATTGAATCTGTTTTATTAATTTTTATATTATTTATAGTTACATCTTTTATTATTTCAGTTTTATTGTATCTTGAATTTTTTTCCAAATATATATATATATCATTATTTTCAGAAACATTAAAATTCCATTTTTCTTGATGACCTTCATTTTCTATTCCATTTACACTTTGAGCTATAGCTATTTTTGTTATTTCAAATGGTATATTAGTCTCTCCTTGAACTTCATATTTTAATATATATATTCCTATACCACATAATATTGCAAATATTATTACTATAAAAATAATTCTATTAATTATCTTTTGAGTTGATTTTTTATACATTTTTATTTTTTCTTAACTCCTTAAAAAATTGTTTCAATATATTTTCACATTCAGTTTGCATTATATTTTTTTCATATTCTACTTTGTGATTAAATGTAAAATCTTCAAATAAATTTAACACTGATCCAACTGCTCCTGTTTTATTATCTGATGTTCCATAATATACTTTTTTTATTCTTGAATTAATTATTGCTCCAGCACACATAGAACATGGTTCTAATGTTACATACATTTCACAGTCTAATAATCTCCAGGCTTTTAGTTTTTTGCTTGCTTTTTGTATTGCTATTATTTCTGCATGTTTTGTTGTATCTGTTTTTGTTTCTTTTTGATTATATCCTCTTGCTATTATTTTTCCATTTTTTACAATTACTGCCCCTACAGGTACTTCTAATTTGTTATATGCTTTTTTTGCTTCTTTTAAAGCTTCTTTCATGAATTTTTCTTCCATTTCTACCTCTTATTTTATCCACTATTATTCTTTAATGTTTTATATAAAAATTCATATGTAAATATTTAGACAGCAATTTTATAATTTATAATTATTAAAAAATATACCAATATTAAATTAACCACCAAAATTATAATTGGAAAAAGTACATCTGTTTTTTTATTATATATTTTTTTGTCATACATCTTTCGTATATATATTATTGTTATACCTACATTTATTATTAGAAATGGAATCATTCTATACATTGAACTTTTAAATATTTCAATTTCAGGAGATAATCTTTCTTCAGAAGGGTATGTTGGCATATCATCTAACCATATTGCGGTATTACCATATATTAAAAATTTCATACTGATATTAAATATTATAAGAATTATTCCAGTTAAACAATTATATTTTATTTTATCTTTTTTCATATTTATTTTTTCCTTAAATTTTTATTGGTGTTCCTAGGCGGACTCGTCGAGCCGTGTCGGGAAAATGGTCTACTAGACCATTTTCTGTTCCTCCTTTTCGAGTCCGTTAAGAAAACATACTTATATGGTGTTCCTAGGCGGACTCGAACCACCATCGGTCGCTTAGGAGGCGACTGCTCTATCCTGCTGAGCTATAAGAACATTTCTTTTACATTATACTTCATTGCTTTTATTTTGTAAACCTTTTTTTGTCTCTTTATTGATTAATTGTGAAAAATGATTTATAATATTTAAGATTTATAAATTGTTTGGAGGTTTTATATGCAACATATTTTAAGTAAGATGAGAAAAGCTATAGAAGACTATAATATGATAGATGAAGGAGATAAAATTGCTGTTTGTTTATCAGGTGGAAAAGATTCAATTACAATGCTAAATGGTTTAAAAGCTTTACAAAGATTTTATCCTAAACATTTTGATTTAATTGCTATCACAGTTAATCCAGGATTTGAAAACTTTAATAAAGATATTCTTCAAAAAAATTGTGATGAAATTGGTGTTCCTCTTTTTATTGAAGATACTCAAATTAAAGAAATTGTTTTTGATGTTAGAAAAGAAAAAAATCCTTGCTCTTTATGTGCTAATTTGCGTAGGGGTATAATCAATTCTGTTGCCCAAAGAGAGGGATGTAACAAAATTGCTTTAGGTCACAATCTAGATGATGTAATTGAAACTTTTATAATGAATTTAAAATATGCTGGAAATATTTCAACTTTTTCACCAAAAAGTTATATGGACAGAAGTGGTATTACAATGATTAGACCTTTGATTTTATTAACTGAAAAAGATACAAATCACTTTGTAAAAAAATACAACAAACAAGTTATGCCTAAAGTTTGTCCAATGGATGAAAATACAAAAAGAGAAGATATAAAAGCTGAAATTTTTGCTTGGCAAAAAGAAATTCCTACAATTAAGGCTAATTTATTTGGTGCTATTTCTAGAAATATTGATGGATGGAAAAAAAGTATGTAATGCATATTTGCTTACATACTTTTTTAAAATTTATTTTACTAATCTTACCATTGCATCTTTTAATTCTTCTAAGTCTTTTTCTGCAGATTCCATACTATCTGCTTTTACACCCATATACAATTTTATTTTTGGTTCTGTTCCAGAAGGTCTTACACAACACCAAGCATTGTTTTCTAATTCATAATATAATACATTTGATTTTGGTAATCCTGTTTTTCTTTGTTCTCCTGTCAATAAGTTTTTAATTTCATCAAGTTCAACATCTTTAAATTCAATTACTTTATATTTTCCTATTTTTTCTGGTAAATTATTTCTCATATTTGTCATCATAGACTTTATTTTTTCAGCTCCATCAGCACCTTCTAATACTATTGAAACTTGATCTTCTTTATAGAATCCATATTTTTCATAAATTTTCATCATTTGATCCCATAAAGTCATTCCTTTTGATTTATAGTATGCAGCAGCCTCGCACAATGACATTACTGCAGAAATACCATCTTTATCTCTTGCATAATCTCCAATTAGGCATCCATAACTTTCTTCAAATCCAAATACATATGTTTTATCTTTCTTTTCTTCTGCTTTTTTTATAACTGCTCCTATATTTTTAAATCCTGTTAAAACTTCAATACACTCTAATCCGTAATTTTTTGCAATTGCTTTTGCTAGTTCAGATGATACGATTGTAGTTATAAACATTCCATCTGCTGGTAATAATCCTTTTTCTTTCATTTGAGAAATTCTATATTCTGCAATCAATAGTGCTGACATATTTCCTGTATATGTCATATATTCTCCTGTTTTTGTATCTTTTGCATATATTCCAAGTCTATCAGCATCTGGATCATTTGCAAGAACAACATCAGCATCTACTTTTTTTGCTAACTCTAATGCTAATTTAAATGCTTTTTTGTCTTCAGGGTTAGGGTAATCTACTGTTGGGAAATTTCCATCTGGTTTTTCTTGTTCTGGAACTACATATACATTTTCAAATCCTAATTCTTTTAATAATCTTGATGTTACTGTATTCCCAGTTCCATGTAATGGTGTATAAACTATTTTTAATTTTTTTCCTTCTTCTCTTACAATTTCAGGATTTAATACTAAACTTTTTAAAGTATTTATATATTTATCATCCATTTCTGTTCCAACAACATTAAATAATCCTTTATTTACTGCTTCTTCTTTGCTTATAGTTTTTATTTCTTTAAAATCTGAAATAGCTCTTACTTTTGCTATTATATCTTTATCTCTTGGTGCAACAATTTGTGAACCATCATCCCAGTAAACCTTATATCCGTTGTATTTTGGAGGGTTATGGCTAGCTGTTATCATTATTCCTGCTGTACATCCTAATTGTCTTACGGCAAATGATAATTCTGGAACTGGTCTTAATTTTTCAAATAAATATGTTTTTATTCCATTTGCATTTAATATTAAAGCTGTTTGTAAACTAAATTCATCTGACATTCTTCTTGAGTCATAACTAATTGCAACACCTTTATTTTGTGTTCCTTGTTCTATTATGTAATTAGCTAATCCTTGTGTTGCTTTTCCAACTGTATATTTATTCATTCTGTTTGTTCCCATTCCTATTACTCCACGTAAACCTGCTGTACCAAATTCAAGTTCTTTATAAAATCTATCTTTTATTTCCTCATCATTTCCTTTTATCTCTAATAATTCTTTTTTTGTTTTTTCATCAAATGCTGGTTCTGTACACCATCTTTCATATTCTTTTAAATAATCCATCTTTATTCTTCCTTTCGTATTTATTAAAAAAGCTACTGATTTTAAACCAGTAGCAATATTATATATTATTTTAAATTATAGAATTTTCTATATAGCTCTCTTGCTGTTTCTGGACTATCTGTTCCTGTTGCATTTTTTACAGGAGCAAATTCTTCTTCCCTTTTTACTCTTAATATAGCCATATCATCTAATTCTCCAAAAGCATCAAATAGAAATGCTTCAAATTTGTATGCATTTGGTCCATCTGGTACTACTTTATTTCCATCTTTATCTATATATGTTGCTTTTTTAAAAGCTGTATGGTATGGTAATGGTTTATTTCCCATTCTTTCAATTGCATCAATATTAAATAAATTACACAAAATATGAGATTCTCCAAAAACAAGTTCTCCATTATCGTCAACTTGTTCTGACATATCATCAGGTATTTCAGTATATTCAATTACTGATGGTCTTCCATTTTTCTTGCAAAAAACTCCAACCTTTTCTTTTGGGTTTGCTTTTACTACTGATTTTCCTGCTGCAGTTACTTTTTTATCTATAGCAATTCCCATAAGTACTGGATCTACCATTTTTACTAGGCAATTATCAACACCACCAATAAATACCCATTCAACACCTAATTCTCTCATTTTTTTAGTCATTCCGTTTTTTACTAAAGCCTCATATATTCCACCATGACCATTTGCAGCTTCTTTTACAAGTCCATCTTCACCAATTAATATTTTTCCTTCCATATCAACCATTGGTAATTCTTCTTGAATAAAGAAAAATAAATTTTTATCTTTTTCATATCCAAAATTTCTATTCTTAGCAAAGAATTCAATTGTGTCATTATTATTTTCTCTACTTGTCATTATAAACCATGGAATTGTAACTCCATACTTACGGCCTTGCTCTTTTAAGCCATCGCTTAATAATTCAAATAATGATTTGTGTGATTCTAATCCAATATCAAAAGTTCCCTTTGGCCCTTTATGTCCTAGTCTTGTTCCTTGTCCACCAGCCATTGTTACAGCTGCTAATTTTCTATTCTTTATAGCTTCTACACCAATTGCATGATATTCTTTATAATTATCATATAATTTTTCTTTATCCATATAATCAATTGGCTGTATTTCAAAATTCTCTACTTCTGGAGTTTTTTTAGTATTTTCATATAAACTTTTTATCAACTCAAAATCAATATTATTTATTTGTTTTAACAATTCTTTTTTCTTTTTTTCATCTAAGTTATCATATCCATTTAATAAGTGTTCTTGTCCGTATTTTTTTAAAGTCCACTTAATTTCATCAAAATTTTCGTCCATAGTATACTTCCTTTCTTAGTTCATAATTTATATATATACTATTTTTTCGAAAAATTCAATAGATTATACAAAATTTTTGACATATTAACAAAATGTTACCCAAGAAAAACTTTTTTAAATCTTATTTATCCCTAATGTATTAAGCATTCCATCGTATTTTGAAACAATTTCTTTCATATCATTTTTTACTTCATTGTAATTATAACAAGCAATAATTTCTAAGTTTTCTACTTGTCTTTCTTTCAATTCAAATACTTTTTCGTTTATAAATTTTTTACTTCCTATAAGTATCACATTTGTATTTGGGATGATATTTTCTATATTTTGTATATTCCAACCAATCTTTTTTATTTTTTCTTTTTTATCTTTATCTAAATTTATTCTTTCAATTACGACATTTAATGTACTTTCTAAGTCAATCTCTGTTATTATTGTAATATTTTCTTCATTGTCTATCTTTTTACTAATATATGGCAATAGCATAATTTCTAAATGATATTCACTCACATAAAAATTACAAATATTTTTAACTTTCTTTTCTTCTAAAACCATATTATCCATCCTTTCAATAGATTTTTGTTCACTGGTAAATTTTACCATTTATTCTTTTGCGTGTCAAGTATGTATAAAAAAATTTTTAATGTATATTTTATATTTTTTGGGTAAAAATTATTTTAAAGATATTTTTTAACAAATATGTTAATACGGAGGTTATTATGAAAAAATTTATAAATTATTCTAGGATTTGTTTGATATTAATATTTTTATTATTTATCTATATTATATTTTGTGCTCAAAGCTATTCGAACGCTGTATCTTCTGAACTATCAAATTCTGTATTTAGATTACATGTTTTAGCAAATAGTGATTCTGAAGAAGATCAACAATTAAAATTAAAAGTAAGAGATGCTTTACTTTCATATATGAATACTTTATCTTCAAATTGCAATACAAAAGAGGAAGCTATACAAATTGCAACTCAACATCAAAATGAATTTCAAACAATTGCTGAAAATGTAATTGTTGAAAATGGTTACAATTATCCTGTTCAAATAAAAATTAATAATTTTTATTTTCCAACCAAATCATATGGAGATATTTCATTACCAGCTGGATATTATGATGCTTTAAGAGTAGAAATTGGTAATGCAAAAGGGAAAAATTGGTGGTGTGTAATGTTTCCATCTTTATGTTTTATAGATATCAGCTCAGGAATCGTTGATTCTGAGGGAAAAGAAAAACTAGAAAATAATTTAGATTCAGAATCATATGAATTAATTTCAGAAAGCAAAACTTCAACTGAATTTAAACTAAAATTTAAATTATTAGAAGTATTTTCACATAATGGACTATTCACTGCAAAAAATTAAAAATCTATTGTAATCTTTATTCTTTTATGATATATTTTATGTGATTATTTTAAATACGAGGAGGAATACTTTTGGAAAAACTAGTAATAACTGGACCAACACATTTAAATGGAGAAGTAACAATAAGTGGAGCCAAAAATGCAGCTGTTGCTATATTACCAGCAACACTTTTAATAGATGGCGTTTGTACAATAGAAAATCTTCCTAATATAAGTGATGTAAAAATGTCATGTAAGATATTAGAAGGTCTAGGAGCAAAAATAACATGGATTACACAAAATGAGATTATGATTGATACACGAAATATAGATAAAACTATTGCATCAGAAGAATTAACAAGAAAATTTAGGGCATCTTATTATATAATTGGAAGTATGCTTGGACGTAAAGGTGCTGTAACTGTTGGAATGCCTGGTGGTTGCAAATTAGGTGCAAGACCTATTGACCAACATATTAAAGGGTTTGAAGCCTTAGGAGCAAAAGTTGACACAACTCAAGGAAAGATTACAGCTAAAGCATCAAAATTGGTTGGAACTTCAATATATATGGATGTTGTTTCTGTTGGTGCAACTATTAATGTAATGCTTGCTTCTGTTCTTGCAGAAGGAACGACTATTATAGATAATGCTGCTAAAGAGCCTCACATCGTAGACGTTGCTAATTTTTTAAATACAATGGGTGCCGACATTCGTGGGGCTGGAACAGATGTAATTAAAATTAATGGTGTAAAAAAACTTACTGGTAATGCAACATATTCTGTTGTTCCAGATCAAATAGAAGCCGGAACATTTATGCTTGCAGCAGTTGCAACAAAAGGTGATATTTTAATAAAAAATTGTATAACAAAACACTTAGAATCAATAACTGCAAAAATCACTGAAATTGGTGGTCAAGTAGAAGACTTTGGAGATAGCATAAGAGTAAAATGTAATAAAAGACCATCTAATGCTATTATAAAAACACTTCCTTATCCAGGTTTCCCTACTGATTTACAACCACAAATGGGAGTTGTTTTATCAACTGCTAATGGAACAAGCAGAATTATAGAAAGTATTTGGGAATCAAGATTTCAATATACTGATGAATTAAACAAAATGGGAGCAAAAATTACAGCTCAAGGAAAATCAGCATTTTTTGAAGGTGTTGATAAATTATATGGTGCACCTGTTTATTCAACAGACTTACGTGCTGGTGCAGCATTAATTATTGCAGGAATTACAGCCAAAGGAAAAACTGAAGTTTACAATTTAGAACACATTGATAGAGGATATGAAAATATTGAGCAAAAATTCAGAAATCTTGGTGCAAGAATTGAAAGAGTAACAGAGTAATATTAGAAAGAAGAAATACATATGCTAAATTTTTGTAGTTTATACAGTGGAAGTAGTGGAAATAGTTTATTTGTCGAAACAGAAAATACAAAAGTATTAGTTGATGTTGGATTAAGTTGTAAAAAGATTGAAGAAGCTTTATCTACTATAGAAAAAGATCCTAATTCTATTGATGCAATACTTATCACCCATGAACATTCTGATCATATAAAAGGTTTATCAACAATATCACATAAATTTGATATTCCTGTTTTTGCAACAAGAGAAACATTTGATGCAATGCCAACACAAACTGAAAAAATATCAAATAAAAATATTAATTACTTTTATCCTGATGAAAAATTCAATATAAATGATTTAGAAATTACCCCTTTCAGTATTCCACATGATGCAGCAAATCCATGCGGATTCACAATAAATAATGAAAAACATCAATTAAGTATTGCAACAGATATTGGTCATATGACAAATGACATTGTAAAACATTTAGAAGGTAGTGAACTTTTACTATTAGAATCAAATTATGATACAGAAGTACTAAAATGTTGTAAATATCCATTTCATTTAAAAGCTAGAATTGCTGGAAGCACAGGACATCTTTCAAATACTATGTCTGGAAAAACAATTTCTTATTTATTAAAAAATAGCAATTTAAATACAGCTATTCTTGGACATTTAAGCAAAGAAAGTAATTTTCCAGAACTAGCATATCAAACAGTAGTTGATGAATTACTAGCAAATAACTGTAACACAGATTCGATAAATTTATCTGTAGCAAGTAGAGAACTACCAGGGAGATTAATAAAATTATAAATTATATACATAGGCTTAAATAGAGCCTATTTTTTATGGTATTGTAAAGAGAATATACAGGAACAATTAATAATATTGGTCTTTTTTCGGTAATAGTAAATTGGGGGCCTATTATTGAAGAAAATCTATATGACAAAAAAGATGTTTTTCATCTATTATTATTGATTTATGGGGAAATAGTATATTCCCTTTACAAGATTAAAAACTTATTTATTAGAAAAGCATTTTTTAATATCTTCTTGCTAATCTACAATTATGTTACAACATATCTTTTTATTTGTCAATAAAAATCGTTCGACGGCAATCGACAAAACCATATACATTTCAGTATTTCCAGCATATACGCCTAAAAAAATTTATTACAAATTATTATTGCCGAAATAATTCCAGTTATATCTGCTAATAATGATGCAATCAAAATATAACGTGTTTTTTTTACTTTAATTGAACTTGTATAAACAGCAATCGTATATAATGTTGTTTCTGTTGCTCCCATTATCACAGAAGCTATCAATCCTATTTTAGAATCTACTCCATTTTGTTCAATTATATTTGTAGCAATTGCCATCGAAGCACTACCAGAAATCGGTCTTAATATTACTAATGGGACTATTTCTTTTGGAAATCTCATAATTTTTAATACTGGAGATAATAATGTTGTTACAAATTCTATTATTCCAGAATTATTTAATAATCCAATTGCAAAAAATAATCCTATTAATGTAGGAAAAATTTTTAATGTTATTTCTATTCCTTTTATTGCTCCTTTTATAAATAAATCAAAAATAGGCTTTTTTTCTATAATTCCAACTAAAACTATTATCAAAATAATCATTGGTATTGATATTATCGAAATATAATTTATAATCTTAATTTTATTCACATCCTTTTTCAGTTATACGTATTATCAATTTTGTAGACACTATTCCAACAATTCCAGCACATATTGTAGAAAACCATACAGGAAAAATTATCTTTGTTGGATCATTAGACCCTAATGATGTTCTAATAGCAATTATAGTTGTTGGAATAATTTGTAAAGAAGATGTATTCAAAATTATTAACATCATCATATTATTACTTAAACAGTCTTTATTATGATTTTCTTTTTGAAGTTCTTCCATTGCTCGCAACCCAAGTGGTGTAGCCGCATTTCCTAATCCAAGTATATTAGAAATAATATTCATCACAACTTTATCATAAACTTGTGGACTTAAATTCGAAAATAATCTTATTATAAGAGGATTTAAAATTTTTTTCAAATAATTTATTATATTAGTATTTGATGCTATCTCAATTAATCCACTCCATAAACAAGTAGTTCCAATAAGAGTCAATGTTAAAGAAACTACACTTTCTGTTGAAGATGTAATTGCAAGATTTAAAATTTTTAAATTTCCACTAATAATAGCATATATAATTGAAATAATTATAAAAATAGGCCAAATAATATTTAACACTTTTCTTCTCCCCAATCTTGTATTTTTATTATTTAATATATATTCTTTTATATTTAAAAAATAACAAATTTTTACAAAAATAATTGACCAAGTTTTATATTTGTGTTATTATATATGAGAATTGAAAAAATAATTTTAGGAGGACATGTTATGAAATCAACAGGAATTGTTCGAAAAGTGGATGAATTAGGAAGGATTGTTATTCCAAGAGAAATAAGAAATAAATTTGAAATAGCAGAAAAAGATCCTTTAGAAATATATGTAGATGGTTCATCAATTATTCTAAAAAAATATGAACCAAATTGTATTTTTTGTGGAAATTCAAAAAATTTAATTGCTTTTAAAGATAAATTGGTTTGCCCAAAATGTGCTGAGAAAATTGGTGCAATTCAATCAACAATGAATGAAGAAGCAGATGAATAATCACCTGCTTCTTATTTTTCTAAAAAATACATATAAATCTCATTTTTATTAACATTTCTATCTTTAGCAATTTGTTTTATTATTTCTTTTTTATTTAATCCTTTTTCTTCATATAATTTATAATGATCTTCTAAAGATATTTCATCAAAATTTTTACATTCTTCTGTATCTATTTTATTTCCTTCAATAATTAATATCATTTCTCCTTTTATTGTGTCTATTTCACTTAATAATTCATCTATACTTTTTCTAATAAATTCCTCATGAATTTTAGTTAATTCTCTTGCCAATACTATTTTTCTATCTTTTAATATTTCTTTTAAATCACCAAGTGTTGTCTTCATTTTATGTGGTGCTTCATAAATTATTATTGTTTTACTTGAATTCTCTATTTCTTTTAGTTTTTGCCTTCTTAACTTTTTATTTAATGGCAAAAATCCTAAGAATTCAAACTCTTTTGTAGAAATCCCAGAAACAATTAATGCATTAATCATCGCACAAGCTCCTGGAATAGGTATTACTTCTATATTATCTTCAATTGCTTTTTTTATCACTTCTTCTCCTGGATCACATATTCCTGGAGTTCCAGCATCTGATACTAAAGCAATATTTTCTCCATTTCTTAATTTTTCTATTAATATCTCACTTTTCGTTTCTTCATTATGACGATGATAACTTATTAAAGGTTTATTTATTTCATAATGATTTAACAATTTTAATGTTTGTCTAGTATCTTCTGCTGCAATTAAATCTACTTCTTTTAATACTCTTAAGGCTCTTAATGTAATATCTTCTAAATTTCCTATTGGTGTTGCTACTATATATAATTTTCCTATCATGTTTTATTTTCCTTTCTTTATCTAATATATTTTAACATATTTTTTTATTTTTTTAAATAGTTTTTTATTTTATATGCTATTTTTTTTATTT
>ERZ772819.2826-NODE-2826-length-12714-cov-5.737894_pt1 | contig 12714 bp, 18 predicted proteins | sample MGYA00580860_ERZ772819 | MGnify/ENA primary metagenome ERZ772819 (study PRJEB29015, sample SAMEA2737683) | human gut metagenome | biome: human gut; feature: human-associated habitat; material: faeces | place: China | collected 2012 ...
GAAGAAAAGATCGCCCGCATCAATGCGCTGGCCAAAAAGAGCAAGCTGTGAACAAATTGTTAACATTCCCCAATCTGTTCATAATTGCAAAACTGGCAATATTGCATAAAGTCTGTCACTTATCCTGTTGACATATTAGTTCATATGGACTATAATAAACTCAACAAATCAATACAGCACAGCCAACTAGGCAGGAGGGAAAAACTATGAAATACAATCAATACTATAATAAAGAGGTTATGAACCTTAAACAACTCACTTGTGATCTTGAGAAACAGGGCTTCAATTGTGAGTTATCCGAAAATGGCGATTATTTATGTGTATACTATCTTTGCCATATAGATTACATTGAAATATCCTTAACTGGATATAAAGATTGGGCTGTAACTTACTATCAGCCATTTAAAGAACCTAAATTTTATCATGCTTCAACAAACTGGGGCGTAATCAAGCTGCTCAGAAAGCTTTTCAAATAAGCAAAATAAAACGGTAGCCCGGCATCCGCTGGGCTACCTCTCTTTTTACATCGTAATTGATCCTCTATGAATCTGTACCTGTGTAACTTCTGTCAAAGTCCGGTAGTTGTGCTTATCATCAGAAATATCATACAAACTCAAATAGATATGTCGACCTCGGAAGTTAAGCTGTGCAGGAATGTGAAAAAAGTCACTGCCGGACTTAACGATCACAGCGGTTGGGTAGCATGTATAGCCGTTATGATCTCCGATAAAGGAAGTCGAATAGATGCGCCCCAAACGGTACTCAGTGCCATCACATACAAGTGTTCCGCTGTTTGGTAAGCAAACATAGTTACCCCAGATTAAAGTGCTTGTATTTTCATTATATGAGCTCACAAAAGACCAACTTGATCCCAGAGTTGGTGTAAAGTCACCAGCTTCAAAGTTTGCAGTAACTTCGTAAAATGATGGACTACATGCCCCTGTTTCGACAGCTGTAGCAAGATAGGTAGCAAGCCGTTCCTGGCCTGTTGCGTTTGGGTGAAATCCGTCAGAAGCAAGGAAACCGTCAGCATGGAGTATATAATCTGACCCTGCCAGATACCGCCAATTCTTTCGCTGTGTATTATACACACTCTTTGCAATCTTTAATCTTTTTTGCACGTTCGGATCATCCGTCCGGTCAACTGACCATGCTACCATAGCAGCAAACACTTTTGCATTTGGGAATCTGACCTCCGCAGCACTCATAAAAGCATTGATTGCATTTTCGATCTCTGAATAGGTTCCGAACTCATTAAACCCTCCAACTACCAGGATCTGCTTCACGTCATCAGAAGCAGGGACAGCATTTAAAAGCATAAGGAATGAATTGGAAGCTGTCGAAAATGAGGATCCCCCATTTGCAGAGATTGTCACATCTTCAAGCCCTGTGTACTTGATAAAATTAGTAGTCCAGGGTGTTATGTTACCCTCCGGACTATAACCAACCGTATAGCTGTCTCCGATGATGATAGTTTTTCCGGAGTGGTCAAAAAGCCCCTCTCTTTTCTGTAACTTTGTGATCTCAGCTGTATTTATTCTAACATCTTCTTTTAATGGGTTAATCTGTTCATTAATTACTTTTGTAGTAGCATCATTTACTACTTTTCCAATTTCCCCATCATCCAGACTTTTCTGGATTGCATCATCAATCATGGTCTGTGCTGTGTCTTTAATATGCGTCCACTCCCCATGATCTTTGTCAGCCTGTTTGCCAACTTTGAGTAACCAGTCTAGGTTCATATCCTGCATAGAACTATGTGGGTATTCAAAAAACATAATCAGTCCTCCTTAATAAATTAATAAAAGCAGATCCTGTGCGAAAAGCCCAGTGCAATAATCAATAAAGCTTTGTTTCCTCAGACTGAGCTCAGATAGCCCCATCTGCTGCGAAGTGGTCACACCAATATTCCCATGAATACGTCCGGAATGCTTATTCTGTCCTGTCTCTCGGCTTGTTTCACCTTTTCCGTATTCAAATGTGTTTTTGTTTTCCCCAGAGCTTTGTATTTTTGTGCTGCCCCCGTACTCCGTTGTTGTTTTTTCATTCGGACTGTAGCTGGAATCATTAAAAGCACTGACATCATTGATAGCTGTATCTGCCCCAGAGTTGGTCGTAGTGGTTCCCTGTCCTGCTTCTGCCCTATTTACATCCTGTCCGGAACTTTGACTTGTTCGTGTCATATCCGGGCTATCTGTCCATTCTTCATGGCGGTCATAGTTTTCAAGTGGTTCATAATTAGTTAATTCTAACACATTATAAACCTTGTCAATACTTCTTTTCCACTTCTTGCTCCATGCAGGGATGGCATTCTCATGCATAAAATCCCAGTCTGGATAAAGTGGCTCACAATCCCCATATGACAGAAGCAAACTGTCGATAAAATTCTGCCTGTCGGCTGATTCAGGGAACTCCATCCTGTCAAAGAGGGTATCGTTCCATTCATAAAGTCCTGCTATCGTCACTCTATAAAGTCCCATATGGTTTCACCTCCGCAGTTTCATAGCTTCTGATCTTGATTGATAAGTTCATCTCCGGATAAAGTCTGTTTGTCATATCAACCCCTGCTTGCATAGTCTCAAGCCAAGTAGTGAGCCGTGTCACGGATTCTGCATCATTTTTGCTTGTTTCAAGTACATTCAGTCGTTCTTTTTTATCAGACCCGACAGATGGAATACCAACCTCTGTATCGAACTGGTCCAGAAGTTTCTCAAATACCTCAATCAATTCCGGTGCAATGAAGTTCTGCTTCAAATCTTTGTTGAAATATTCCCATGCATCCTGTTTGCTTCCTTGTCGGTCCTCACTTTTAATTGATACATCAAAAGCCTCAACCGGATTACCGGATTGAATGCTGTCATAGATTTTTTTCAAGGTCTGGGCTGCTGCCTTATTTTTTGCAGCTATCAAAAATGCAAGTTTTGAATTAAAAACATTCATGTCAAACGCACTTGCGACCAGTGCCAGCTTATAGCTATAAAAACCGATGATATCACCAATCCCACAAAAAGTTGGCCTGAGATAGATGACAGAGCAGTCTTTTCCGATCTCCATGTCCTCCATGTCAATCTCTGCATTGCTTGCATAAGTGTGTATAGTAGCTGTGGTTGGCTTAAAATAAATATTGTAGCCTGTCAACATTGGATACTGTGCAATCAGACCATAAAGATCTGTCTTCGTGATGCAAATATACCCACCGAAAAGTAGGCAATATTTGAAGTAATCAATGTCAATAGTTCCATTGTATGTGATATCAAGAATAGAACACACACGCTCATAAAGCATTCGATCAAACGTGTCTGTGTATAAGCTATCCACCTTTATTCCGGATGGCTGGAAGTAATTTGTGCAAATGTTGATTTTATCAAAATTAACCGGTGTCCACATGTTTATCTCCTCTCTATTCAAAGTAAAAACCACTGTTTAAGTAACTATTAACCTGCTCTTGATCTCCCTCAAATCCTGCAATCTGAATAGAAGCATTCCGGCATTTTACAAAACCACTCAGTGCAGATATAGAGCGGATAGTCCCATCTACATAACCCTCACTTGCTCCATCCGGAGCTATGCTTGTGCAGGCATAGCAGATGCTGTTTGCTTCCATGTTATTAAGTATACTGCCAATGTTTCCAACTGTTCCTACCATGTTAGGCTCCGGAGAAGTCACGCTCTGAAATGCTCCCAACGTATTTGTGATAGCCCCTATTGGGTTACCGGAAGCAAGGCTTGTTCCTACGTCTATCAAGCTGGTAGTAAGCTGACCAATGTTTGCCGTAGCATACCCAATTTGCACCGGAACGGCAAGCTGACATTGAAAGTGGGCATATTCATCAGATCCGGAAGTCACCCAAACGTCAGCCATGCCGGAAACAGCATCAAAGTTATATGTGCCTTTTAACTGTCCCTTATGGGTCTTTGTTGGATTGATGGGAATAACCCCTACAAATGGAAGCTTTACGCTATACTTTGAAAAAGATGCATTGTAAAATCTAAAATCTGTATCAGCATATAAGGGATTACCAAGGCTTAAATCGTAGGAAAAAGTACAACTTGCATCACCTATCAAATAGGCATTTACATTGCTGTCCCAGTAGCCAAGCTTTACTGTTTCTAATGCGTTTACAAATTTGTCAACTATAAAAGGCAACCATTTCAGATCAAGAATATACTGGAATGGATTAAAAAGCAATCGTGTCAATGCATTTTCCATTACGTCCGGGATGGATCCATATGTATACATAAATGAACACAAATCTTTCAATTGCTTACCTCTTATATAGTAAGTATTTATTCCCTCAACCGAAACGGTACGTAATAAATAGTTTGGGGCATACCCATTCACAAACGTATTTATTGGCTGCCCAACAATCGTAGATTGACTTACCCAATCATTTGTTGGTATATACATGCTATCATTGGCAAGTGTAGTCTGCTTACTGGATCGCTCGATAAAACATTTATAGTTGCTGATCTCTGTCCGGTAGGTAGCTAGCACGTCCTCACTCGCTGAGATCTCAACCATGTCATTATTTAATGACATCGTTGAGTTGATAAAATAGTAATGGTCAGCCCACTTTAAATAGTTAAATTGCAACGCACTATCCAGTGCTAGCTTTAACTTAAATACTGGATTTTGAAAAGTGGTATTTGATTTTAAAAGACAGGGCACAGTCGTGCCCTGTCCCGCTGGTCTTTTGGTACTGTTTTTTCTTTTGGAAAAATGATATAAGACAATCTCTGTCATGATAAATATATCTCTCCTTTTACTGTGATTGCACAAATCCAACCGGATGGAATCCGTACCCACGTTGCTCCGGCACCATCTTTTTTGATATCTTTTACCGTTACTGTGGTTCCTTTTTTTAGACATCCATCGGAATATGCATGTTTCATTCCGTCAGCTGTCAGCTGTGCATACCCTTTTATCAGCCCCCATACGCTGTAGCGTACATGTAAATGATCAACCATGGTTGTATAGGTTTTTCCAATCGTATAAGTCAATGCTTCTTTTTCTTCTGTCCATACCCTGCAAACGCGGACAAGATCATTACGACGAGTTACGGGAGAAATCACTACTCCTGTGCCCGGATTCTCTTTTGTGTTCTTACGACCACCCCGGCTTTCAATCATTTTTCCATATCCAATGTAAATAGCACAATGAGTTATAGGAGATCCAAAAAACAGGAAATCGCCCGGTCTCTGCTGCCCAATATCAATCTTTTTTCCAATCGTCGAATAACCAGAAGCAGTCATATCTTCAACCTCTGATCCTGCTTTTTTCTGGATATAGTAGAGTAATCCGGAACAGTCAAGTCCCTGTGCTGGGGTGTTACCACCCCACACATAAGGAGTACCAATTAAATTATGAGCATATACTACAAGTTCATTTGCTGTCATATAGCACCTACTTTCCAATCTGTTCGATTAACGTGTTCATTTTTTCTAAGGCAATCGTATTGTTTTTGATTACCTCTGACAGTGTGTCAACTTCGTTTTTATGTTCTTCGTTGAGTTTGTCAACTCTTGCGTTGGTCTGGTCATACATGTACTTGACGAAGTATGCCATGCCAATGCAACACACGATAGGAAACGCATAGTTTCCTAAAACTGTCAAAATTGTGTCTGTCATGATACCGCCCTACTTTCCATATAGTCATCTATGCTGTCACTGTATGGCACCACATCGACTATAACTGAGACTGAAATATTAGGTTCGATTTCTAATGAAAAATTTGACAGTTTTGGAAATCCATAGTAGCTTTCAAAATCAATATCAATATTGTTATTAACGTTAAAATAACCAATTATTTCACTTTTATATAAAAAATTTGAAGATGATGATCCTGTTGAATATACTAATATTCTTCTGACTCCCTCTTCGCCTGTCAAATTAACAGTAGTTAAAGATGTTGAGGCAGATATAAAAAAATGTATCATCTTATACTCCCTCCCCCAGCACATAAAGGATTGCGTTGTGTGTGAAATTGTTCCAAGCATTAAAGCGGTAGTGGTCAAAGATATTGTAATAGCCACCGGCTGCATTGAATGGTGTAGATGCTGAGTACATCCACTGATTATTTACTCCCATAGCCCTGCGGTCATATAAAAGACCAAGCACATAAGGAAGATTTACCGCTGTCGTAGCTGTTTTGGAAACTCCGTCAGCATTAATGATGTTCGGTTTTATGTTAATTGCTGGGCTGTCAAACTCCTGCCAGCCGTTTACAAGCTCTTTGTCAGCAATCTTTAACTGTTCATCATTAAAGACTGTCGGGAATACCTGTGTTTCAGAATCAATCCAGAAATCCGTGTACATAAGCAGTTTCTGGTTCTCCGGTCTTGTGAATCGAAGGATATCTTTCCCAGTCAAATTCATGTGATACTTTGTGGTTCGATCCTGCATTTTCTTTGAATCTTTCTTAATACGTGATACTACAAAAGCCATGAAATCCCTGTGATGCTCCGGGCTTAAAAGCTGCTTCCTTGTCAGCTCTGTGCCATAGGCTGTATTATACTCCTTTACCAGATCAACCTCATTTGTGCCAAGTGAGGAGATCCCTGCCATGAAGTTGAGCACCGTCAGTCTGCGTTTTGCTTCATTTCTGGATTCAATATCGTTGTAGTACGCTGTCATGTATGAACTTACAAACATTAAAAACTCAGCCTCATTTGAGAAAGCTAATGCCAGCTGATCCCGAAATCTTGTAATATGTGACTGTAACACTTTACTTCCGTAGAATTTTAATTCTACTACTTTCGGAGCATTGATTTTATACATGTCAACCGACTGACCATCTGCAAGCTGATTTTCATTTAAGTCTGTATTCCAATCCTGTGAAGCTTCTGCATCCAACGGAAGTGAAATGATCTCACGTTTGATAGCTCCCCAGCGTTCATTATTCTCAATGATTGACCGGAATACTCCGGATCTGTATTTTTCCATCTCAAAATACGTGCGTCCGCACCACTGACTTAATGCTTTTAAAGTTGGTTCTACGCCTGTCCGCAACATGGTTTCACCAACCGACACAAAGGAACTTGTATCTACTGCTTTGATGTTTTCGCGCCCGGTAGCCATCTTGTATAAATCATTGATGATTAAATAGGCGTCCTGGACTACTAAACTGTTTGCCATTTATTTACCCTCCTTAATTCATGAGTTTCATAAGGTCTTCTGCTACGTTGTCAGAAGTCCGCTGTGTTGTTCCAGCTTTCCCGGATGCTGACAGGTTGCCAGCCTGTAGCGTAGCAGTCAAGGTATTGATTGCTGTCAGCAATGCTGTATTGGTTGCATCCTGTCCCGGAGTTGGAATCTGTACCGGAGTAGTCTGCTGCGGAGTACCCTGTTCCGGAGTTGTAATCTGTCCAAGTCCGGACATGCTCTGAGCGTTCAGAATCCCCATGATCTCATTTTTTGTAAATCCAAGTTTTCCAAGTTCTAAAATTTCATTTACATTCATTTTCTTTTCTCCTTTTCTGCCGGAAGTTAATTAAATAGGTCAACGCTTCCGGGTAATCATCCCACGGCATCCGCTTCCGGCGGTCGATGTAGCCACGTTGACCTAAGTAAAATGTAACTCTATTTGAATAATTTGTCAATATAAAATTTTACGGAAATATTCTGATAACTTATCCTATTTGTCAGACGATAGCTGTCAATCCAGCTATAAAAGCACCTGAATTGATCTTTTCCATGTTGGGTGTCCTCAAACACGTCTTTACAAGACCCAGAAACATGATCTGACACATACAAGTGTGCTTTCGATTTATGCTCATAAATTGCAACTTTTCCAATCACACAAATTAGCTTGTATTGCCGGATGTCCTCTGATCGGATAGCGGAAACATCATCATACGCAAATTCATTAGATAAAGCCATCTTTGCAAAGTCAGTATTGCCCGATAATGCTCTATACAAAGCAGTATCTTTTTTCTTTTCTGAAATCGGGGAATCGTTTATCAGAACCAAGATGATTCCTCTCTCTTTGAGCATGGAAAACTCCTGCTTATTCTTTTTCATTCGTTCCAATATTGGAAGCAAACCAAAAGCTTGCACTATTGCATTATCCAAGGTGTTAGAATTTGAAGCAAGCCACCAGCGGAACGGTTTCTTTCCTTGTAGCTCCCTGTTTGATGAGATTGTTTCGACAGCATTTAAAAAAGCATCATCCTCCCCACTGATTGACTTAGCAATCTTCTCCGGGATAAACTCATCATAAATGCCCTCAGAGAAATCCGAACCGGAGAAACCACGGTTGTTGTGCATAGAGGTAATACAGAATGCCTCACCTCTATATACTTCTTTATCCTCTGTTTGCTCCATGATCTTAATGCGTCCGTATTCTCCTCTGGGTTTTTCGAAGTGAAAAAACCTGTTCATATCTTTGTTTATGTCCAGCCAGGGGTCAAACTCCGGAAGAAATACTTTGGTCAGTTGTTCCTTTGTCCGGCGCATGTAAATAATTTTTTCGTTTTTTGAAAAGACATCATTGATAAAGTGCTGGAAGATACCATACGTTTTCCCAGTTCGTCTTGCTCCAATGATAAAGATAAAGTAAATTTTATTTTTATTGGCAATCTGGACAATCCTTGGAACGTCCAGCCAGCCATTTTTATCATAGATGTTCATTAACAAAATCCTCCCCCTGAGGCTGCAGCCTGTGAAGTCTGATTACAGTCATTGTACTTTTTCACGCACGCATCCTGCAAAAGCTTCACCCACTCTTTATCAAGTGAGTAGACTGAATTATAGTATTTTCCATCTTTCCCTTTTTTGCTTGGAAATGACAGGAAAAGGCCCTCTTTTCCCTCAACCAGTGTAAGTCCTTTAATTATGAGTGTATCATCCAGAACCAGATCAATAAAGGCTTTTGTTTTTGAGTTACCGTTATATTGCTTGCAAGTGATTTTTACGTTTGATTTTAACATGGTATTTTCTCCTTTTATTCACATAATCTTCTTGTTGGTTCAACCAGTTTCCAATTTGATGGTGCTGTCTCTTTTATAAAAATACAGCAATCAGCACTATCAATGAGTGGGCAACCCTCGCATGTATTGTCTTTTGATGCACAATAATCTTTTATAGTAAGTAATGCATCATATAATTCATAAATTGCCGTCATCTTTGCAGCTCCTTTACATCAATTCTAATGATATTTCCTACTTTGTATGCTATGATACTGATCTCATCATCCTCATAGCTAACTTTTCTCAGACTGCTTGTTCGCAGTGTTTCATAAATCTCTGACATGTCAATCATTTTTTACTCACCTCCTTAATGACTAGTCACCTAACAGCATCCAGACTTGACAGCTTGCAAACATGCAAGCAAAAGTGACGCAAGTCCAGAAAAGCGTGCTCAAATCTTCTTTGTTTTCCATCCAGAATTTTTTCATATGTTACACCTCCTTTATACAGTTTAATTTATTTATGTTACAAAACTATTACAAATTTATAACAATTCTTTTATTCATATACCGTATCTTCCATTTCAAACGGCAACGGCAATCCTGTTTCTTTATCATACGGAATCGTATAATCTAATTCATATTCTGTATCAGTTAACCGGATAGCACAACCATACTCAATCCTGCATCCGTCAATGGTCAGTTCATTAATCCCGTCATGAAAAAGATACTCCGTTTTCATTTTCCAGTGTGGATCTCTCCAATCATTCGATCTGCGGTAGTTCCTGCGGAATGTAAGATCATTCTTAAATATAAAGCCTTTTCGAAAATTCGTTATGTCATCATCAAGACAATAGATTCCCTCTTTTGGTACTCCTGCAACAGTCAGATGCAAGGATGCATCTTTTTTTAAGCGGTAGCAATAACGCTTACTACCCATCGTTATAAACTCGCTGTATATTCCGTCAAACTCAGCGATACCCAGACGGAATGTTTTGCCCTTATACTCAACTACTCCGATGTTTCTTTTTTGTGACATTTCAACTATGGACTGATTAAATGCATCCAGTTTATCATGATCCCAGTCTGTGCCCTTAACGGAATCTGTGTCAGAGTATAGCCACCTCCGGCAACAAGCTCCCAACCGGAAAAGAAATGCCTGTGCATAAGCTGTGATAAAAACCCCCCACTGGTAGGGCATGAAGCTGTTTTTATTTTTGTAAAACTTTTCAAGTTCTTTCTCTCTGTCCTCTGGCTCTTTTGATTCCCACTCTCCGGATTCCATAAGCTCTGTACATAAGATCTGAATGATCCGCTGTACAGTCATGCCGTACATTCCATTTAACTCACCTTTTGAGATCATGTAGTTTGCTTCATCCAAACCTTTAAAGGTGCATTTTTTAAAAAACAATTCCATCAAGTAATCAGTAAACCACTCCGGCAAGTAGTCTTTTGTAGCTCTCATGACTTTTGACACATCAGCCCAGTCATAGTCATAACTTGACAGAATGACTTCTAAGTCTGGATCTGTAAATGGATATATGACAAGATCAGCGTTTACAATCTTTCCATTGTCTAAGTTATCATGAAACTGTTCTTTTTTGCTTTTTGCTTCCGGAAACACACAAACTTTTGCTTTTGAAAAAGCAAGTGGTGGCATAGGACAGTCTTTTTTCAACCTCAGATTCTTTAATCTTATATAGCCGGAAAAAGCATAATCCTCTTTCAGTTCCATAATGTCTTTTAATGTTATATTATTAGTATAACAAAAGTTCGTCATTGGAAACTTGCAATAGCACATCCAAGCAATATATGAGCTCGCAAAGTCATAGCACTCGACAGGCTCCTTTATCAGCTGATTTACATAATAACGATTTGCATGGGTATAACCCCCGTGATAGCAATCAACCATCTGGTCATACTGTTCAAGTGTTAATGCCATTTGCTCAAATTGCTTGCGCCATTTCTTATCTTTTCTTGATCTCCTGCGGGCATTAGTCCGGATAAAGCCTGTGTTTGTCAGTGGACAGTTCGCCACGTTAAAGCCTCTCTGATATATGTATTTGCGTAGTGCCTTGCATAAACTTATAGTATCAGTACAGACATATGCTATTTCTTTTGCCGTACGTGGGCTTGCTGGTGTTCGAAATTTCTTATAGTCCCATGTTCCGACAGCTTTCTCAGTGGTTCCCATGTCTTTACAAAGCTTTTCTAATGATCTCTGTGTCAAGATAAGACTGTCCCGGAACTCAATGCCATGTCCCGTCCATTTCATAAAGATGTACTTATGTGTTTTAGCAGCTAATGATTTGTCCGGATTCCCCCATTTTTGGAAAAAATGATTTCTTAAAAATACATAATCATAAGGGAAATTATGCACATAAAATCTTACAAGGTGGCTGTCATCAGCATGTAATGTGGTACAGATTCTGTCTATCGTGTCTATCAGATCAGAAACATGATTACCATAAATACAGCAATCATTCTCTATGGTGATGGTCCAGTCTGTAACAAAGCCAATGCTTTTGTTAAGATAGACAAAGGTTTCCGTGTCTACTGTTATTATTTTTTCATACACACCAAGGTAATGACCTGCGTTGGATCTCCGGATAAAATCACCATTGAATAGCCGCATATAATCATAGTTTTTAAAATAAATAACCGGATAACCTGCGACTACCATTATTTTGCCCCCCCTGCTATGGTCTGTATTTTAAAGCCTCCGCCTCTCCTGAGAAACCAAGTTGTTTGGCTATCACGTCAGCCATCTCATCATCTATACGCTCCCTGAATTGTTCCAGATCCTCTATTATTTTTTTGACTGCAGACTTATCCAGTTTGTGACTAATGATTCTCATTGTCTGCTTGCTATCATAAAAGTTTTGCATCCACTTCCATACCTCAGATTTGAAAAAAAGTTTCATTTCTGATTTTGACTTAAAAGTGATTCCATATTCATCAGATAGCGTTTTTTGACGTTTATCAATGATTTCTCTCCAACCCTGCACAGTGCTACTTTTTTCTTTGAGCACTTTTTGTATGGCTTTGACTTGTGTTCTAGGCAGGCCTTTATACTTTTCATTTTCCAAGTTTTCCGGAATGGTTGATCTCCCTGGAAAAAATCTTGCAAGCAGATCTTGGTAATCTGCATACGCTCCTCCAACTTCTGAATCAAATCCTTTTGCCTTTAATCTACGCATACGCTGATTCAGACGTTTTGCAAGCTGTCTGCGGAGCTGTAAAGCTTCCAGCGTAGTTAGCATATTTGGGTTGACGTTCAGACCCTTTGACGTAGTAGGGATTTTAGGATTCTTTGGCATATTTGAGTACCCCCATTATTTCATCATATAGTTTATGATTAAACCTGTCACACAATATCTTACTCCATTTTTCATAGTATCTATACTCTTTGTCACTAATATATTTTTGTTCACTCAAATATATATAAAGTTTTGCGAAAATGTAATAATTTTCAACCATTATTTTTGCATCATTGATAGTATCCTTTACTCTAACTAGTGCACAAAGAGTGTTATTTTTTCTTCGTATTTCGATTCTTGATTCTGCTTTATTATACATAGTTTTTCGTAAAATTCTTGAAATAACTATGATTATGTCTAAATATCTTAATTCTATCATGTCTGTTCTATCAAGATCTGATTTTGATTTCATAAGAGTTACTACCGGGGATTTTACCCCGGTGTTCGTATATTTGATTTTTGTGTATTTTGATTTCATTTACTGTTCCTCCTTTAAAATCATAACCTCTTTATTATAGTATTGATTGTATTTCATAGTTTTTCCCTCC
>ERZ772819.2830-NODE-2830-length-12708-cov-4.053584_pt1 | contig 12708 bp, 9 predicted proteins | sample MGYA00580860_ERZ772819 | MGnify/ENA primary metagenome ERZ772819 (study PRJEB29015, sample SAMEA2737683) | human gut metagenome | biome: human gut; feature: human-associated habitat; material: faeces | place: China | collected 2012 ...
GATCCCCATGCCGAAGCTGATGGAGATACGGTTTCCTGTCAAACCGGCTGTGATCGAAGGGCTGCTGCCGGTGGGGACATACCTCCTCGCCGGTGCGCCCAAGGTCGGCAAGTCCTTCTTCGTTTTGCAGATGGCTTATCGGGTCAGCACAGGCGGTATATTTCTCGACTGTCCCGTCCACCCAGGCACAGTGCTCTACTTAGCCTTGGAGGACACCCTCGATCGCTTGCAGAAACGGCTCGTCCAGATGACAGAGCAGGACAGTCCCGACCTCATACTCTCCGTGTTAGCCGACACCTTGGATGAGAACCTGCTGGCGCAGTTGGAAGGCTTCCTGATGGACTATCCCGATACCGTCCTTGTCATCATCGATACCCTCCAGCGTGTCCGTGGGCGGACGCCCGACAGCTGCAGCTACGCTGCCGACTATGACACGTTGGCAAAGCTGAAAACCTTTGCAGACGCCCATGGCATTACGCTGGTGCTGGTACACCACACCCGCAAAGAGAGCGCGGAGGACATATTTCACACCATCTCCGGCACCAACGGCCTAATGGGTGCGGCGGATGGTGCGCTGATCCTCCACAAGGACAAGCGCACCGGGGCAGATGCCGTATTGGATGTGACAGGCCGCGACCAACAGGATATGCGGCTGCGGCTGCGCTTTGATCCCGCCCGTCTGTGCTGGGAGCTGGTCGAAAGGGAAAACGCACCGTATCAAGACCCGCCCGATCCGCTGCTGGAGGCCATCAGCCGATTGGTCACAGCGGAGTACCCCGAATGGCACGGGACAGCCACGGAGCTGGCACAGCAGCTGCAAAGCGGGGGCTTTACGCCTAACTGGATCGTGCGGAGACTGAATGCCAAGCATGATATTCTGCTTCAAAAGTACGGTATCCGCTACAGGACCCGCCGCAGCAAGGAGGGGAAGACCCTCCTGCTGCGGTGGGTCGGTGTACGGTAGTGTACGGTATGTACGGTAAATAGAGGGGCAGGCCCTACCCCGAAAATACCGTACATTACCGGACATACCGTACACCGCAGAGGGAGTCCAGAGGGAACGACTTTGGGACAAAGTCTAGTGTGTTATACCCGTCACGGCGGGGGACGGGAGGAAACGGGCGAGGACGGGAGTCCTCACCCGTTTCTGACCGGGCCGAAAAAGAAGAGCGACAGATGCCGGTAACGGCATCTGTCGGGCGCACTTTTTCAGAGAGCCGTGGCGGGTGTTCCCCGTTCCTCCTGCTCCCGCACTTACAAAGACAAGGAGGTCATCATGGCATACGCCATTTTACGATTTGCCAAACACAAGGGCGGCGCGTCCAAGGCGTTGAGCGCACACCACGAACGGACAAAGGAGTTCTACATCAGCAACCCCGACATTGACCAAAGCCGCACTCCGCAGAACTTTCATTTGGTGACGCCCCGCTGGAGCTACGAGCAGGAGATCAGGCACCGCATCAGGATGGCAGGCTGCCGCGTCCGGAAGGACAGCGTGAAATTCGTGGACACGCTGGTGACGGTCAGCCCGGAGTTTGCACAGGAACACGCGGCGGAGATGCCGGAGTATTTCACGCGGGCGTTCACGTTCCTGAAAGAGCGAGTCGGTGAGGAGAACATCATCTCCGCTGTGGTGCATCTGGATGAAACGACACCCCATATGCACCTGTGTTTTGTGCCGCTGACGAAGGACAACCGCCTGTCCGCAAAAGAAATTCTCGGCAACAAGAAGAACATGATCCGCTGGCAGGATGATTTCTACGCCTGCATGGCGGAACGTTGGCCGGAATTGGAGCGCGGCACACCTGCCGTAGAGACAAGGCGCAGGCATCTGACGCCCCAGTGGTACAAGAAGGTCACAGCCATGGACGCCAAGCTGAAGCAGCTGGAGACAGTGCTGAATGGCATCAACGTGCTGAACGCAGGGAAGAAGCGCGAGGAGGCCGCGGAAATACTTAAGGAACTTCTACCGCAGATTGAATCCTTTCAGGCAGAAATGCAGCGCATGAAAGACGCTATCACCCGCGAGCGGCAGGATAAGAACTTACAGAAAGAAATCAATGAAGATCTTCGAAGTACATTGAATGAAGAACGCAATCGCAGCTTTGACCAACGTATGAAAATCTCTGAACTGGAACGACGGTACAAGCGTCTGGAACATCTGCTTGGCAAAATTCCACGGGAAGAATTGGAGAAATTTCTACCAAATCGAAGGGAATATCAACGATAATGAAATGACCCCTCCTTGTATGTGGTAACTCCTGTGTGCTTTTTGTTGGCACTTTAAGTATGACAGGTAAATCCACGCTTTACAAGCGAAGGGGTCATTTCATATTGTCTATCATTAAGCACCCTGAAGTTTGATTTCAACAATCTCTTTTTGCGTCTCTTTATCTTTTGCGATTTTGAAATCATCATCAAGTGTAATAGAAAAAGCGAAGCTCTTGTCTTTGGTAGTAATCGAGCCTGTCCCATTTTCTATTGTTTCCGCATCTCCTTGTTGAAGCTTGAGCGTTGCAGAAAACCACCCTCGCAGCGTGATCTTTCCTTTTTCTACTTTCCAATCAGACAGTACCATCTTCGGGAAATCCAGGAGTTCTACATGATCTGCCAAAGAATCAAAGCACTCTGATTTGTGTTTTTCTGCATACTCGAAAACGGCATTTTCTTGTGTCTGAGGGAATTCCTCTATCTGAGAAATACAGGAGATGCAAATATCAGAGACTTGTTTTAAAAGCAAGTATGCCGATTGAAAAATAGCTTGCCACTCTTCATCCAACGGACTGATTATTTCATGGAACAAGGCATTCCTCAATGCATACACATAGTTGGCAAACCAGTCCACCGCCTTTGTTGCAATCAGCGGTGAATATTCGCCTCTACGTGTTGCATAGATGTTTTCTCGATCTAAACGCCCGAAACCATTGAATGGAACTTGATAGATGATCGCATAAGAGTTTGATGCTGCCAGCGGCTCTACTTCGTGAGGATATCTGTAGTTGTACTCAAATCTAAGTCGGAGCGCTGTGTCCAATCGTAAGCAGGCATCTTTAATTCTTCCGGTTACGGTTTGATTGAAACCTTTCTTTGGAAGTGTTATATCAATATAATTTCGAAGCTTTTCCGAAATCTCTCTCATCACGGCATCATAAAAGTCATGCATAAATTGGGTCTCATTGATAATGAGATTTTGGTAGCGATGCTTTTCCACAACTTCACGAATAATCGGCCGCAGATCAATTTCTTTTTTGATGCTCTCGTTATATTTTGTTGTGCGGAACTGACCGGATATACCCAAGTGGAATTTTAGAATGTTTTTATCAACAATATGTAGGTTCACTTGATATCTTTCCTTTAAATTTCCATCTTTATCCAAATCAATCGCCTTCTCCTCATAGGAGAACTCACGATTGATTTGGAAAAAGGTCTGGAAGAAATACTGTGGAAAAACATCCATCACCTTTCGCATACTGATGGGATACATCGCAAAGAGTTCCTGAGCAAAATCATCCGTATTGATATTTTTTTGCACAATGGGCATTATACCTTCTTTGTAAGCGTTTAAGAAAGGTTTGTCCCCTCGAGGCATACCATCTTCGGTAAGAACATCGACACCAGGATTCAATTCTCTCAAAACGGCAATAAACGTAAACCATGTTTTGATAAACAGCGTAACAAAATCAGACTCGGTGATCGCCTTCCATTGCTCGTATTTCCTATCTACCTGCATACTGTTATTCCACCTTGTCTTTCAGCCATGCCAGCGCTGCATTCTCTCCCTGCTCGATAGCCATCTCAACAGCCTGTTTTGCGTATTCAAGCAGCTGCTTAGATTGACGGCGAAGAGAAGCCGACTCGTTAACCTTAGTAACAACGTCTTGTTTAACATCATCTCCCAGAATCGGTACGGGCATGTTAAGTACATCTTCATCTTTTATGACAGGATAAGACGTGCCAACGTTGAAGCGCAGAAGCCAATCTCTGTACATCGATGTGCGTAACAGAACTTGAAGCACTTCTTTCGGATAATCACCATCCTCTCTTAGAACAGTAAATGCACCACTAACTAAAAGATCGCCGTTTCCCAGAATTGCAACGGCACCACGATTAGGACGCACAGTCGATACAAGAAGATCGCCTTTTTGTGTCATAATCTTTGCGTTGTCAGGGAGTTCTTCAGTAGCCACCGTATTAGCAAATGCACTTCCTGTACCTACATCAATATCGCCTATTTCAACATAATTATAATTATCTAAGGTGCGGGGGCAACTTTTTTTAACTGGAACAAATTCGTTTTTGACAAAGGTATAGCCATTGCTTGCGCCAAAAACTGCAGCTTCATAATTTTTATATTTCAGCTGATAGTATTCGGCATCTAAGCGCCCTGTGAGCTGGAAACTATTCTTAAAACTTACGAGCGCTTTACTAACTCGTTCGGCATAGCTTGAACCGACGGCAAGTGAATCTATAATCAGCTTTGCCGATAATTCCATAGTGCCACTTGCTAATTCAAGTAATGTATTCGCTTTCCGTACGGATGCTTCAACTGCGGAATAAAGCCTATCAGAAAACTCTGGAATAACTATATCAGGAAACTCCACCAATTTAATTTCGGGACGTGTTGCTTTTATGCCGCGTCTTCTCAGCTGACAATAACCATATTTGCAGTTTAAGAATGTGGACACATAATACGGATTATATTGCGATTTTAATGTAATCTTTCCTACATGCGCAATCGTATTCGCTTCAGGTATGCTCTCCGGTATAACAGCGCTTTTGCCAAAATACACGCCAGTCTTAGTTACAACGATATCACCAGGATGTAAACAAGATCGCTTTAACTCTCGATTCTTTGCTTCGGTAATATATCTACATTTCGCCTTTTCGATATATCCCTCCTTGACGCATTCGCTCAAGAGATATAGTACACCACTTTCTTGATAGTCAGGAGATCCATGATCGCCATCTGTTGCCAATATCCACATTTGACCAAGTGGGATAGTTTTTTTCTGTCGTTTTACCACAGAGATGGATTCGACATATTTTTTTCCATAGTACTCCGCACCGATAGTAAATTCATTTTCCAATTCACTCTTTTTGATTTCCTGAAAATCCAGCCCATCCATTAAAGCTTTATATTTGGCTTCGTCGAAAGGTTCAACGGATGGGCTTATCGAAAAAAACTTAAACCTTCCTTTTTAGCAAACTCAATAAATGCTTCGGCAATGCCATCAGGGGTCAAACCTTCGTGACTATACAAGTCATGGTCAACAATCAAATGGCCATGGTGGTCAAGCACATTCTCTCCAGTAACAGGGTCTTTCACATAGATCTTGTCACCAGAGTTATCCTTGCTCTGCTTCTGCATGGTGGCAAAAAAAATTGGATAATCTTCCTTCTTGGGGCACAGTTCATCATCCCACTTTTGCACAAACAGAACTGAGGTCTTGGTTCCGGTGTGCGGTTTGAACACATTGCCATGCAAGCCAACGACGGCAAGGATGCGGCAGCGCTCCGCAATAAATTCACGGATGTACTTATCGCTGGAGTTGTTAAAACGCCCCTGCGGCAAGACGATAGCCATACGACCGCCGGGTTTGAGGAAGTTCAGGTTGCGCTCGATAAACAGCACATCACGGCCAACCTTGTTTTGCCATTTACCAGCACTGTTTTTGCCAAGCTCATAATGAGAAATTATTGTGTTTTCCTTGATATCGCCAGCAAACGGAGGATTTGCCATCACGAGGTCAAACTGGAACTGGCTATAATCCTTCACACCAGCAGGTTGAAGCTTCTTCAGTTTCTTAAAGCCCTCGTTATAGGTATCAATCCAGTCTTCCTGTTTAGTAGTTTCGCCCCAACGGGAATAGTCCAGTGTGTTCAGGTGAAGCACATTGGTCTGACCGTCACCGGCGATTAGGTTCAGTGTGCGAGCAACACGAACGGTCTTTTCATCAAAATCAATGGCAAAGACATTGTCTCTGACAAAATTGGTTTCCTCAGGAATGCGCTCTGCAGCAGTGAATCCATCACCTTCGGGAAGTCCTTTTTCTCTGCGGATATCTTTCCAAACCTTGAAAATACTATGGACTGTAAAGCCAGAGCTGCCGCAGGCGGTGTCGATGATTTTGTCCTTGGTAGTGGGATTCATCATCTTGACGCACATATCAATGACATATCGAGGAGTAAAATACTGGCCTTTTTCGCCTTTTTGTGCTTTGCTCATCAGGTACTCAAAGGCATCATCCACAACATCAAGGTTGTTATTGAAGAGCTTAATGTCCTGCAGAGAAGCTACACAGACTGCCAAATGGGAAGGGGAAAGCAGAATTTTGCTTTCGTCGGTGAAGATACCCTCCCATTTCTTTTTGGCATCATCAAACAGACCCTGAATTTTTTCTTTCAGCTCATAGTCAGTATTTCCGTTGTTGCGGAACTGCAGATAAGCGGTGGGGTCATTGGCACAAATCAGCTCATCATACAGTTTAGCGAAGATCAGTTTGAAGATTTCTTCAAAGGAATCCACACCAGCACTGGCCAGAACTTCATCCTCCATCTCTTTAATCAGGGAACGAAGGGACTTCTTCTGGGTGCTGATTTTATCTTTGCGCTTCAGATCTTCATATGTAAACTTCTCGTTAATGATATCGGAAAGCTTTTGTGTAGCTTTAGGAATATCGCTGATTTCCTCGAAGAAATTAGGGTCTTTACGGTTGTAGCAGGAAATTTGTTCGCCGTTTGTCCAAACACCAATAGGCGCACCGGTAGCATTGCAATAGGATTTCAGCTGTTCCTTGCCATCGGTAAGCTTTGGCTTTTTCAGCTCCACGATGATATACGGTACCATAGGACGATCTTTGTCCATAATAGTGATATCTGCTCGTTTTACCTCACGTCCAAAGTGAATTGGAGTTTCCAGCTGAATACGATTGGCTGTATATCCGTATTCGTTCATCAGCTTGTAAATATAGAGCTGACGAACAGCTTCTTCGGGAGTAAGCTTGATTTCCTTATCACGGATTGCACAAGTGATGTAGGGAACCTCGTTACCACGGACAGCCTTCATAAAAATGCGAACGCTCACCGCAGATTTGGCTTCATCTGAAAATAGAGTGTCATCATATGTAGTATTTTTAAAAAGTTCATTCAAAGTCATTTGTCGTTCCTCCTGATGCGGAAATACCCGCATAAATAAGTTGCTCGATTTGTGTAACTTGTTCTTCTGATGGATCAACTGCAATTAGTTGTCTTATCAGCCCCCACAATTTAGGGTTTTTGCTGAGTTCTGCGTTTATGTCAGGTGGTGACGTTCCTTTTGCTTTTGCGAAAAGGGTCAACATCTTCTCTCGCAGTTCAGGAGGTGGCTGGAGTTGTTCTATTAGTTTTAATAGCAACTCCTCAGAAGGGAAGATCATTCCGCTTTCAATCGAGCTGAGAGAAGCATTCGTGATATCAACAGCCAATGCCAACTGTCGCTGAGAAAGATGCGGTTGTTTCTTTTCTCTTGCTTGCTTAATCCATTTGCCAAGTTTTTTCTTATCGGCAGCTGATACAGCCATTAATACTCCTCCCTTCATTGTGTTCGTTGTTAACTAACAGCTAACACAATATTATTATATTTAAATGCCGATGTCAAGAAGCCCCCTCGGTTAATGAACAAACGGTTTTCCTGCTTGGAACTTAGACTATTCCAGCCATTCTTTGTTTTGAAATCATAGTTTCATTTTTTCTAATTTGAGTAGTACTTCAAAATCATATTTTTCAACAGCATTAGGCAGGCACCGGCTATCGGCAGCCCCTTTTATCAGCAACAAACCAACTCACATATCACAATTTCTTCTGCTACGCTGCAAATATTGTTCATGGCACCAACCCACGCCACCTGATCTTCAGCTTTCATCTGCTCGGTGATCCCCTGCGCCTGTGTCATCTGCTTCACCAGCAGCTCCAGCATCTCTCGTGCCTGCCGATCTATCTCGTTTAGGTGCCGTGTCAGCTCGCCGGAGGTCAATAGATTGATGTATAAGACCTTCCGATATTCCTTGAGGTACTTGAGCCGCAGACGGCCATAGCGTCCGAAGGACGCTTCTTCTTTTCTCGGTAAGGTAAGATTTGGCAGGTAAAAGCCCTCGTGGTTTGTGTAAGTGATTTCCATTGCGTGATACTCCTTTCGCACATTTTGGGATCGACCCTTATTCTGACCCTTTAGCGGGCCATCTTCTATAAAACAACTGGACTGACTGATACCATGTTTTATAGTTTCAGAACTATTTATCACAAAAATTAATGGAATTTGTTACAAAAGAGAACTTTTCTTGAATTCGAGTCCTGTACCGCGCACCATATCCCACCTCATTCGGGGTGGGATTTTTCTTTCTTGCCACAACAAAGCCCTGAAGCCTTGCGGCTTCAGGGCTTTTCCTCTCCTCTCCGTCACACCGTGATCTTCTTCAGCCACTCGATGTATTCCAGCGCCAACTCCGACAGGGCGCGGGCAGGGTTGCAGATGTAGCCGATCTCGATCTGCCCCAGATCCGTGATGGGCGCCGTGACCAGAGATCGCCGGCAGTCCTCCTGGGTCAGATACCCCGAACCGGTCACATACGCGCTGCCCAGCGCCAGTACCGAATAGGCCATAGCGCGGTCAGACACCGAGATGATCTGCTGCTGCGGGTCCCACTGCCGCCGCGTGGGCGTAAAGCGGGCGGACGAGGGATGACACTCCTCGTAGGAGATGAACGGGTGCTGCTGGATCTCTGCCAGCGTCACGCTCCCGCGTCCGGCCAGCGGGTGGCTCTTGTGGACGTAGATGTGCAGCAGATCGTACTTCATGTGCTGGAAAAAGATGTTCCGCCGGTTGCACGCCTTGATGATGGTGCTGCGGCTGTCGCTGGTAAAGAACAGCACCCCCACATCGGAGCGGTTGGTCTCCACGTCCTGCAGCACCTGATCCATGTTGCCCTCAAAGTACCCCAGATGGTACTTCTGGTTTTTCGGCTGGGACACGATATGCTCAAAGGCATCGATGCCGGAGACATGGTGCAGCGAGGATACGCAGAAGTGCTCGCGGTCGCTTTTGCGGTTCTTATACTTGTCATCCAGATCCTGATAGATGTTGGACAGCAGCTGCGTGTCCTTCAGGAACTCCTCCCCCTGACGGGTCAGGGAGATACCTCTGCTGGTACGCTCGAAAAGCACCATGTCGTACTCTCGTTCCAGGTTCTGGATGGATTCGGACAGGCTGGACTGCGAAATAAACAGAGCCTCGGCAGCCTTGCCGATGGAACCGGCCTTGCTGACGGCCCGCACATATAGTATTTGCTTCAATGTCATCGTTTTCACCTCATACCCGTTCCGCCGCAGATGACGGAGCCGCGCCGCCCGCCGGAACGCCGCTGTCAGACAGGCCTGTTTTTTCTTATTTTATCACTCCCCGCGGGAAAAAGCAATCGCCGCAGACGTCCCGCTCCTCTCTTAGGCCCGCCCCGGCATCACATTACCCATCGGCTAAACCGATGAGTTTGAATCGTTTATTTGTTCTTCAAATCCCGTGGGTACAGGCGTATAATGAGCGCGAGAAACGGGTAATGCCCCTGAAGGGAGGACTCCACCATGGCTGAATGCCCTCACGCCGCCGCACCGGACACCGTCTTGCAGTGTGTGGACCTGTGCAAGTGCTACAACGGCGTCGTACAGGCCAGCGACCACGTCAACTTCACCCTGCGGCGCGGCGAGGTCCACGCCTTCTTAGGCGAGAACGGCGCGGGGAAAAGCACGCTGATGAAGATGCTCTACGGCATCGAGCAGCCCGATGAGGGCCGACTGTACCTCTCCGGCCAGCCCGTGACGCTGAAAAGCCCCGCCGACGCCATTGCCCATGGCATCGGCATGGTACATCAGGAGCTGATGCTGATCCCCCACCTGACCGTGGCGGAGAACATCACTTTGGGTCAGGAGATCAAGACCCGCGGCGGCCGCCTGAAAAAGCAGGAGGCCTCCCGCAGTATCCGCGAGCTGGCCGCATCCTACGGCCTGGAGGTGGACCCTGACGCGCTGGTGGACAAGCTGACCATCGGCCAGCGCCAGCGGGTAGAGATCGTCAAGCTGCTGTATCGCAAGGCGGATATTCTCATCTTCGATGAACCCACCGCCCTGCTGACGCCCCAGGAATCCGACGCGCTGTTCGACGTACTGCGCCGCCTGCGCGATCTGGGCAAATCCACCATATTCATCACCCACAAGCTCCGCGAGGTCTATCAGATCGCGGACCGCATGACCGTGATCCGGCAGGGCCGGATCATCGGCACCACCACGCCGCAGGAGACCGGCATGGCGGAGCTGACGCAGATGATGGTGGGCAAGACCGTCCCCACCGGACGGCGCCAGCCCCATCCCATCGGCGAGGAGGTACTGCGGGTGCAGGATCTCTCCGTCCGCAGCCGCGCCGGTACTGCCTTGCAGGATATCACCTTTTCCATCCGCGCCGGCGAGGTGCTGGGCGTTGCCGGTATCGAGGGCAACGGCCAGACGCCGCTGGCACAGGCGCTTTTAGGGCTGTGCCGCCCCGCCTCCGGCAGTATCCTGCTGAGCGGACAGGAGCTGAGCCGCCGCACCACCAAGCAGATACGCGACGCCGGTGTGGGCAGCATCCCCGACGATCGGCAGGGCATGGGCCTGATCCTCAGCATGCGGGTGTTTGAAAACCTGCTGCTGAATACCTACGACGAAAAGCCCTACGCCAAAAACGCCCTGATGGAGGACTGGGCCGCCGCCCGCCGCGACGCGCAGACCCGCATCTCCGAGTACAGCATCGCCGCCGCTGACGGCTCTGTGGTGGTGGGTACGCTCTCCGGCGGCAACCAGCAGAAGATCGTGGTGGCGCGGGAGCTGTCCCGGGGCTGCCGGATGCTGGTGGCCGCACAGCCCACCCGCGGCGTGGACATCGCCTCGGCGGACAACATCCAGAACCGCATTCTGGACGCCGCCAGGGAGGGCTGCGCCGTGCTGCTGATCTCCAGCGACCTGGACGAGCTGATAAAGGTATCCGACCGGATCATGGTCCTGTTCCGCGGCCGGATCATGGGCTTTGTGGACGCGGACGAGGCCACCCGCGAGGGGCTGGGCCGCATGATGCTGGGCGAGGCCCACTGATTTCCTTATTGATCCTGCCGCCGGCAAAACGGCGGCTCACACCTGAATGTGCAAGTATGCAAGGAGGAACCAAAATGAAATTTGCAACTGTGAAAAAGTGGCTGGCCCTGCTGCTGGCGTCCTGCATGGTGATGGCCCTGGCGGCCTGCGGCAAGACCGCGGATGACACCGGCACCACCGGCGGTGACACCGGCGATACCGGCGACACTGGCAGCTCCGCCGCCAAGATCGCCGTGGTGTTCGCCTCCAGCGGTCTGGGCGACAAATCCTTTAACGACGCGCTGTTCAACGGCATGAAGGATGCCGAGAGCACCATGGGCATCGAGTGGGTGTATTCCGAGCCCAAGGACGACGCCGAGTACGAAGGCCTCATCTCCGGCTATGCCGACAGCGGCGACTGCGACCTCATCATCTGTCTGGGCGGCAGCCAGAGCTCCAGTCTGGAGAACGTGGCTCCCAACTATCCCCAGCAGAAGTTCGTGATCCTGGACGCCGTGGTGGCAGGCGACAACATCCGCAGCTACACCTGGCGCGATCAGGAGCTGGGCTTCCTGGCCGGCTTCCTGGGTGCCAGCCTGTCCGAGACCCATAAGCTGGGCTTCATCGGCGCCCACGACATCCCCCTGTGCAACCTGGGCGCTGCCGGCATGATCGCCGGTGCCCACTACGCGGACCCCACCTGCGAGGTGCTGGTGGACTACGCCAACGGCTGGGCCGAGGTCAACGGCTGCTATGAGCTGGCCACCTCCATGAACCAGCAGGGCGCCAGCCTCATCTATCACACCGCCAGCGCCGGCGGACTGGGCATCCTCAATGCCGGCAAGGAGCACAACTTCCTGACCATCTTCTTCGACGGCAACCTGAACGCCGACGCCCCCGAGACCAACATCGCCAGCGCCATCCGCGACTTCCCCGCCTGCGCCAAGGAGGCCATTCAGGCCGTGATCGACGGCAAGTTCACCGCCGGGTCCATCGAGAAGGGCATCGCGGAGGACAGCCTGTATCTGGACTTTGACGGCTCCGCCTACGAGATCCCCGCCGAGGTGATGGAGCAGTACAACGCCGTGGTGGCCGCCATCAAGGACGGCACCATCGTGGTCCCCAGCACCATCGAGGACGCCAAGGCGTGGCAGGCCGCTGCATGACCCACTGAACATACGGCAAAGGGCTGAAGGTCTCCGCGGCTTTCAGCCCCGCGCTTTATCCGCGGAGCTATGGCATCTTCTCAAGGAGGGACACTGTGAAAAAGACAAGGATACGGCTGTCGCTGTTTTCGCTGGTACTGGCGCTGGTCCTGTTCGGACTGACCATCTGCGCTACCGGTCGGGAACCCTTCAGCGTCTATTGGAGCATCCTGGCCGGCTCGTTCGGCAGTACCAAGAGCTTTCTGAATGTGCTGGCCTATACGCTGCCGCTGATCATGACCGGTCTGGGCGCGGCGGTGGCGTTTCAGAGCGGCGTATTCAACATCGGCGGAGAGGGGCAGGTGCTGGTGGGCGGTCTCGCCGCCGTCATCGTGGGCCTGACCGTACCGCTGCCCGCGCCCTGGGGCTGGCT
>ERZ772819.2831-NODE-2831-length-12706-cov-23.175875_pt1 | contig 12706 bp, 10 predicted proteins | sample MGYA00580860_ERZ772819 | MGnify/ENA primary metagenome ERZ772819 (study PRJEB29015, sample SAMEA2737683) | human gut metagenome | biome: human gut; feature: human-associated habitat; material: faeces | place: China | collected 2012 ...
AGTTCATCATCAATGATAAGACCGATGACAAATGGTATCGCCTGCAGGACTTTGGCGCAAACAACATCATCACATGGAAGGCAACTACCCCCGGTACAAAACGTCTGATGGTTGATGTTATGGATTCCACCGGTAAAAAGGTAGGCCATAACATTACCATTACCGTTACAAAATAAGAAGGAAGGCAATTTTAATGAAAAAACGATTCATTAGTTTTTCACTTGCAGTAACTATGCTGGTGGGCTTACTTTCCCCAACAGTGCTTGCAGACAACGAACTTCAGCAGGAAATTTCTCCAGCTACGCCTGAGACCGCAATCGCAGAAGATTCCTCCGCTGAATTGCCGGATGAAAGGGAGACGATTGACGAGATAGAAGAGTCTGATAGTGCAGAACCTGTAACATATGCCTATTCTACGGGGTACCCTAATACCTATGTTAATACAGGGAATGCGCGTGCGGATCTTGTGGGAGTAGCTGCGACACAGGTCGGTTACAAGGAAAGTGGTTATAACAATACCAAGTATGGTGCATGGTACGGCATGAACGGCGAACCGTGGTGTGCGATATTTGTTAGCTGGTGTGCGGATCAAGCGGGTATTCTGAACACCCTAATCCCTAAGTTTTCAGGATGTACAAGCGGTGGTCGCGCATGGTTCCAAAGTCATGACAGATGGAAGGAAAAGGGATACATCCCGTCACCCGGTGATTTGGTGTTTTTTGATTGGGACCATTCTGGAGATTGTGACCATGTTGAAATCGTAGAATGGGTCGAAAGCAACGGAACAACGCTGCATACGATTGGCGGTAATACATCGAATGATATGGTTGAACGGCGCACGCGGTATCAAGATTGTGTTGCGGGTTATGGTGTCCTTGATAATACATCGGGTGGTTCATCTGGCGGGGATTCCAGCGTTTGGCTCTCCTTGTCAAATGAGACTGTACCGCATGCAATTTTGAAAGGAAATTCGTTCAGTATTGGAGGCACAGTTACTTCCAGTTCAAATCTGGAATATGTTGGAATCTGCATCAAAGATTATCAGGAAAACGATGTGATTACGGCAAAAGGCTCACCTTATACGACTTCTTACGACTTGAAAGAGCTTGACAATTCCATCCCATTCGGGACGCTGCCATCTGGATATTATATTTATCAGGTAGAAGCAACAAATGTGCAGGACCATCATTTTGAGGTTTTGTATAATGGATGTTTCTATGTTTACAATCAAAATGACCCGGACTTCTATGCAAATATAATAAACTATCCATCGTGGAAGCATACGGAGAACGCCAGCAATAACTTCCAGATTGCCGTTGAGGGCAATACTAACAGTCTGCGTCAGGTCTGGCATTTTGTTCAAAACGGTGACGGCTCCTATAACATTTATAGTTGCTATGATGGCCGAGCCTTGGGCGTTGATGGAGACAATATTGTGACGCTGGATCAGCCTAATGTCGGTTGGTATATGATTTGGGATGATAATGGTCAGCTGTTCATGGCTAATAATGGCAATAAGGTCATGGATATGGCAGATAATAATTCCAATCCGGGTACAAATGTTTCCTTGTGGGGACGAAACAACAGCAACGCTCAGTATTGGAGTACATGGAAAGTTGACGATGTCAAACCCTATTCGTTAGATGTCAATGGCCTTGTTGATGGAAACGGCTGGGGAAATTTGGGTGATGTAGCCACCTTTGATATTTATGTAAACGACCAGAAAGTCGGTTCTGGTGTTAATGATTATTACAATACGAATGTCCTTGGCCGCAGTACTTATGAAATCAAAAATATACAAACCTCGGATGATTATATCTATGAAGGTGTCTCGGAAGGTGCGCTGTCCGGTACAATGTCAGGTGATACGGTTGTTCAACTGACATTCACAAAAAGGAGCAGCAAAAAGTTCACGGTGACCTTTGATGGAAATGGTGGAAGCGTGACCCCGAATTTTAAAGATGTTACCTACGGAGAAGCCTACGGTGAACTGCCTGTGCCTACCCGTGACGGATATAACTTTGCTGGCTGGTTTGACAATAAGGGAAGTAATGTTACAGCTGACACAATCTATGCTGTCGATGGCAATACAACTTTAACAGCAAAATGGGAACTGCCTCCCGTTTATATTACGGAGCACCCGCAAAATGTTACATCTGAAGAGGATAAAAAGGTCAACTTCCTTGTTACGGCTATTGGAGAAAATGTGACATATCAATGGCAGCTTTGCTGTGTTGGAACGCAGACTTGGCAGAATGTTCCGACATCCTTTAGTGGTTATAATGCAAAGAAACTTTCCGTTGTGGCTACAGCTGAGCGTAACGGTTATAAGTTCCGCTGCGTTGTGACTGATGCCAATGGAAAGACGGCAACTAGTGATGCAGCTGAACTGACTGTAAAGAAAACTGAAGAGCCTTTGAAAATCCTCTCCTTGACAGCAAATAAGACGACAGCAAATCCAGGTGACACCATCATGGTCACTGCCAATGTCACTGGTGGTGCAGGCGGTTATACTTACAAGTATATCATTAACGATACCACGAATGACAGCTGGTATAAGTTACAGGATTACAAAGCAGCGAATGGTATTGTCTGGAAAGCAACCACTGCAGGTACCAAACGTATCATGGTCGATGTTATGGATAAAGCAGGTAACAAGGCTGCTACAAATATAACTATCAAGGTCAACGGCACGGTTTCCGTCCCGCTGAGCGCTGAGCTGAAATCCAGTGCCGTTACGGTCAAGCAGGGCGAGACGGTTACACTTACCGCAGTTGCCAAGGGCGGCAGCAGTAAGTATAACTACAAATTCATTATTAATGACAAGACTGATGACAAGTGGTATCGTCTGCAGGACTTCGGCTCAAACAACATCATCACATGGAAGGCAACTACCCCAGGTACAAAACGCTTGATGGTTGATGTTATGGATTCCACAGGTAAGAAGATTGGACACAATATTACAATTACGGTTACAAAGTGAGGGTGGTAGATATAAGTTTAATGGGGCTGTTGCACATCCCCAAAAAAGAAATGTCGAAGTAAAAATGTTAGAGCCGCCCTATTTTGTTCACGAAGGTGGCGATTCCGATTTTTGTGCAAACATGTCGCCTTAGGGTGTGAAAGTGTCGCAAAAACTCCGTGCAAGTGTCGCTGACAAACCGATATATGCATGCGGCTTTTTTTGACATTTTTTCTGATTTTACGTCTGCCAAAACTTTACAATCCACTTTCTATCTGGCATAACAGATATATTCCGCAGTGAATATTAGAGATTCGGCCTGCTTTGAGAGCTGAATCATATAAGGGTTCGAGGCCTAAGACTTCGAATCGACACAGCAGAGTTCTCTCTACTTTACATAAAAATTGAAAATGACCACAGGTGAAGTGTATCAGAACGCGGGTGCGCTTTGCTGGGTGTATCAATTTTATGTAAGGCTTTGTGTACTCTTCTGGCTGTGGAATGTAAACAGATCGTTCAACCACTTTCGTCCCTTGATTCATTCAAAGGCCGAAGCAACCGGATCGGTACGTAAGTACCTTGATTCGGCTGTTTCGGCCTTTTATTTTGTTTCAGGGGAGGTGCCAGCGTGGGCAAAGTTGCTCCGGGCAGTGTGTCCTATACTGTCGGCCAAAATATAGCAAAACTGCGTACCCAACGGGGAATGACCCAACAGCAGCTTGCTGATGCAGTCCAAATCGACCGCGCCGAAATTTCCCGCTATGAAAACGGCTCGCGTATGATGGGCATAGCGCTGATACCACCTCTGGCACAAGCACTGGGCGTTCCGCCCGGCCAGCTGTTTGAAAAGATAGATTCCGACAGCAGTAGCCGAAATACACACATCGATGAGAGAATGGCATTGCTGAACCGATATGGCAGGGAAACTGCACTGTCGATGATAGAAAGTATGCTGGATCAAATGACAAAGAATCCGGCGTTCATAAATGACTTGGATACTTAATCGGCCTCCACAGACGTGGGGGCTTTTTTGCGCTTTATGCCAGATATAAAATTGTGGAGTAAACGGCACAGAATTGTGGTGGATACGTCATCGCTTTTTCGGTGTCGATATGGTACTTTTATGAAAAAGAACGCCGGGGAGGGGAGTGACGCAATGTACGTATCGGATAATGCCGTGCCGATTATCGTCGGGAAAAATATACAGCGCTGCAGGATCCTCCGAGGATGGTCACAAACACAGCTTGCCAATGAAGCGGAGATGGACCGTGCAGATATTTCAAGGTACGAGAACGGCAGCCGTGAAATGAAAATTACCGCTCTGTACCGTGTGGCGGACGCTTTGCAGGTGGATATGGACCAGCTGTTTTTCACGCCGGATGAATGTTGCGAGAAAAACGCGTTACCCAGCAAGGCACAGCGTCTGAATAAAAGCGGCCAAACCGTATTGAAAAAAGTCATGGAAATATTCCTGCAAACCCCGGAATTGACCGAGGATGACAAGAATTTTTGAAATTGTGGAGCAAATCACACGGAAGTGTGGCGCACCCTCCACCGACTTTTACTATTGGATTTGATAGGATATAGGTGTACCGAAACACAGCGATTTGCCGCTGCTTTTGGGTAGGCACCTTGACAACCGAATATCCAGCATAACAGGTACGTTACTTTCCCGGCAAGCCCGACGGGCGGTCTGGCAAGCCAGAATTACGCGGGAAAGTCCATAATGATACACCGGCGGCCTCCGGCGTCAGAGGGGGGTGACCGCGCTGCGGTTGGAATCAGTAAGATCGTGGCAGAGTCAGTGAACGGGTGTGCCAACGCCCTGCCTGTTGTGTTCCCGGTGTCAGGGGCGCGGGCGGCAAATATGACACAGCAAACCTAAAATCAATAAGTTTGCCGTTTACGGCAAATCGTGCGCAGCAGCCCACCGTTGCTGCGCATTATTTTGCCTTAAACGGGATGGAAAACAGAGGTGTAAAACCTATGCAAACCTATCCGACAGGCTATGCGGAATCCCACCGCATAGCCGAACAGATTTTCCGGGAGATTTTACCCCGGCGCGGCATGGCGGTACGCGAGGAGCAAATCGCGCTCTGTCATGAAGTCTTGGACACCCTATATAATAGAGAAATTTCCCTGTGTGAAGCAGGCGTAGGCATCGGCAAGACGCTGGCCTATCTTGTTGCCTGCATCCTTTGGCAGGTGCACCGCCCCAACCAACTGAAAATGCCGGTGGTGATTTCAACCTCCAGCGTTGCTTTGCAGGATGCCATCCTCAACGAGTATCTGCCAGACCTGTCCGCTGTTTTGCTGCCCGAGGGCATCATCACAGCACCGATTACGGCGGTTGTCCGCAAGGGCAAAGAGCGCTTTGTCTGCGATGCCCGCCTTGCAGAGCGTCAAGCAAAAGCCATTTCCAAAGGTTCGCGGCAGAAAGGCAGCCTGCGCATGGCCGAGAATGTTCTCGACTTAGACCACATTCCCGGCCTATCACGATATGACCGCTGCCGGATCTGTGTGCCGCAGTCCTGCCCACGCGATTGTTTTTTGCGCTTGGACTGCCGCTATCAGCAGTACCTGCGGGATTCCAGGAAGCCGGATATTCAAATCTGCAACCATAATTATCTGCTGGCCAACGCATCCCATCGGCTGGAAGAACGCCCGCTGCTGCTTCGGCAATACCAAGCATTGGTGGTGGACGAGGCACACAAGCTCCCAGATGCCGCGCGGCAGATGTACACGGAAACTTTGTCTGCGCAGGATATTCGATGCCTACACCGCAGGGCAAACATTTCAACAGATTGCCGATGCGCTGTCTGCCCAAGGTATCCCCTACCGTTCGGATGCATCTCGCTGGAACAAAAACATGGTAAGCCGTATCCTTGCCAATGCAGACTACTGCGGTACGGCGGAATACCCACAAATCATCACCGCAGGGCAGCTTGAAGCGGCAGAACAAATCCGAAAAAGCAAGACGGTCACCTACTTGGTAACGCTGAAACCGTTCCGCAAAGATATGCAGTGCGGATGCTGCGGTGCAAGGCTTTACTGGCATTCCAAAAGTAATCAATGGTTTTGCCGTGAATGCGGGATGTGGTCGAAGCCGACACAAGCAAAGGAAACTTTCAATAGCATTGTGGAAAAACTGCGATGGCTCCAACAGAACTCAGAACTCATCCATCCGCCAGCGGGCAAGGCAAATGTGCAGTCAATGGAAATTGTTCTGCTGGATAGGGAGATTGGACAGGTTCTGCTGGATGCAGAACCAGATGCTGATGCGCTAATCACTAAAATCCTGAACCGGGCGGAACTGGAATACGAATTCTGCTCTGCAGGAGATGCCGATCCGGCAACTATGCAAATACGAAAAGCTTGTGCCGAGTATAAGCCGACAGATGGCTTCCCACATACCTTTTATAAGGAGGTCGTCAGCAAGGTCATCCTGTACCGTGACACCCATATTGAATTCAAACTGCAGAACGGACAAATTGTGTAAGGGGAAAAGCCATGAACAACATGAGAATCATTGAGATTCCCGCTTCTATGAGGGAAAACGCCGGACGGAAAAACACGGTGCGCAAGCTGCGGGTGGCGGCCTACTGCCGTGTCAGCACCGAGGAAGAAGAACAGCAGGGCAGTTTTGAAATCCAGAAGTTGTACTACACCGAGAAAATTGAATCAACCCCGGAGTGGGAGGTAGCGGGTATTTACGCAGATGATGGTATTTCCGGTGTGCATACAAAGAAGCGCGATGGTTTCAACCAGATGATTCAGGACTGCAAGAAGCGCAAAATCGACCTTATATTGACAAAATCCATTTCCCGCTTCGCCCGCAACACACTGGACAGTATTCAATACGTCCGAATGCTGAAACAGATGGGAATCGCGGTGGTATTTGAAAAAGAGAACATCAACACCGCCACCATGAACTCTGAGATGATCCTCACCGTACTGAGCGCCTTTGCCCAGGCCGAAAGCGAGTCGATTTCCCAGAATGTAGCCCGCGGTAAGCGCATGGGATATAAGCACGGTAAATTTGCCTTCCCTTACGGCAGAATCATCGGCTATCGAAAAGGGGCGGACGGCAAGCCGGAGATCATCCCGGAGCAGGCTGAAATCATTCGGCTGATTTTCAACAGCTACCTGCAAGGTGACAGTCTGCAAAGCATCAAGGCAAAGCTGGAAACGGCGGGCGCACTTACAGCCCGCGGCAACATCGCATGGTCAGCACAGAGCATCCAGCGCATCCTGCAAAACGAAAAATACTGCGGTGATGTGCTGCTGCAAAAGACCTTTACCGAGGATGTGCTGACGGGTGTACATAAGAAAAACACCGGGCAACTCCCACAATATTACATTGAAAATTACCACGAGGGCATTGTCAGCAAACAGATGTTCCGAGAGGTGCAAGCTGAGATCGCCCGCCGCAACAGCAAGTCAGCTGCTAACCAGCGCAAGCGCCGCCGGGGCCGCTACAACAGCAAGTATGCATTGTCCGAGCGACTGTTCTGCGGTGACTGCGGCAGCCCTTACAAGCGGGTGACTTGGAATATCCACGGCAGAAAGCAAATCGTCTGGCGGTGCGTGAATCGCATCGAGTACGGAACGAAATTCTGCGGCAGCTCGCCGTCCATCCCGGAAGAAGAACTGCACCGCGCCATTTTGAAAGCGGTACAGGGTTTGGCGGCAAACTTCACCGATGAAGTTGCTGCCCAGATCAACGGCATCCTGCATAACATCCAGACCGGCGAAAGCACAAAGCCCAATTTACAGGAGCAGCTGGAGCAGACCCAGCAGGAATTTGACCGACTGCTGGAAATGTCCTTGGACTTCGATGAGGATACCCCGTTTCTGGATAACAGGTTGAAAAAGCTGAATAATAAAATTAAGAGTCTGAAAAAAGCCATCGAGGACAGCGCCGCCCGACAGGAAAAAGCTAGCCAGCCGGAGATGCTGCTGTCAGCCAAGGATCTGCAAATTCAAGAATATGATGATGCGCTGACTGCGAGGATCATTGAGAAAATCACGGTGAGGTCGCGTAATGAAATTGAAATATGGTTCATCGGCGGCTATAAAAAGACAATGCAGCTGACATAAAAATAAAGAGGTCATACCCAATCGGAGATAAGGCATCTTCGATTGGGTATGACCTTTTTCACTTTTATCGGAAAGAGGTAGTTATGAAGCTGGGAGAGAAAATCAAGCTGGTGCGTAAGCACAGAGGACTTACGCAGCGGGAACTGGGAGAACGACTGCACTTGGATGGAAATGCAGCAAATCGCATTGCCCAATATGAGTCGGGATTCCGAATGCCCAAAGAGGATAGAATCCAAGAAATAGCTAGAGTTCTGAATGTCCGCGAAGAAAATTTCTTTACAAGGGCAGAAACGCCAGAGGATATTATCCGAACATTGATCTGGTATGACTGGGAACATGACTGTGGTGGGAGTGTTCCAATTGATGCGATTCTGCTCTTTGATAATTTTGAGGGAGTGGGGAAATTATTGAAAGAGTGGTATAGCCAAAAGGAAAAATTAAGGACGAGGGAAATTACAGGAGCAAAGTATCTGGAATGGATGCTGCAATGGCCCCTCGGTGAAAGAAAACAATAAAAATTCTCAGCATCGTTGATTTTTCACTTTCTGAAAGACCCTATGCAACGCGAACTGTTTATTGAGACAGTCGGTTGCGTAGGGTTTTTGTTGTATGTGTTACGGCCTTTTACGGACTTCTTCGAGGCAAAGAAAATTGAGACAAGAAAACACAAAAAAACGAAAAGTAGCAACGAAATTTAATCTAAGCAGAGATATGAACCGCTATGTCTCATTTGTAAAATGGATTTCCTCAAATTGACAGGGTGTACGGTTCTTTAAGAGCTTGTGCGGACGTTTCTCATTATAGAATTCTATATATTTCTATATATTCAAAAACGCCTGCTCGGAAAGCTTTCTCGGAGGAATATTCTTTTCGATAGAGGTTTTCTCGCTTTAATGAGGCAAAGAAGGACTCAGCAACAGCATTGTCATGAGGCCGTCCCGGAGCAGAAACAGATTGTTTTATGTGGTGCTCCCGAAGAAGTCCTTGAAATGCATAGGACAAATACTGTGAACCGCAATCACTGTAAAAAACAGGATGCCGTACTTCGTGTCAACATAGCAGAGAACGCGTTTTAAGAAGGAATAAAGAAACTGCCTTGATTATGAACTGACTAGAAAAGCGCCTGCACGAAATCTCCGAAGAACATAAGGAAAAATTTCGTGCAGGTGCTTTTCTATAAAAATAATGGTGTTTATTAGGAAGATAAGAGGGGGACTATATGGACTATTTATAGCTTCTATAGGCCTCAATGATTTCCTCATTGTACCGCTTATTAATTCGTAATTTTCGACAAAATCCGTAATGAACGCAGTAGTATGGATAAGATGCCATATATTCAAAATAGTCATCTTTATATTTGAAAATCCATCGACCACTTTCGTTAATGCAACCTATAACACTGTAGTTGAATAGAATTTTGATAATATCCAATGGTTCTTTTTTATTGTCTGAACACCATTTAGCGACTTCGCCGTTCCCCTTGAGGCGTTCGGCTAAAACCGAAACGCGTTCTTTTCCCCTTGCAATTTCAGAAATGCAGTTTAATGCACCCTTCCAGCAAGGCATGAAACTTTGAACTTCATCGCGGAATTCTCTATAAAACCAATCTGAGTACCGTTCTTCTGCGCGTTGGACATCTGTTAAGGTTAACTTTTGAGATGTTACTTCTTCTGAGCAATATTTTAGAATTTTTATTATGTCTCTCGGACGACTAAACGTTAAAATACACAAATATTGCCATAGCCCCTTTTCGGTTGATGCATTATCTGCCACTTGCGACCAATAGTCACATCCTTTTTTAGGCGAGGTATCTTTTTCTAATGTCGCGGCGATTCGCCGTTCTGCAATCTGCTTAAGAGACCATGCGCTATCTTCGTCGGTTGTCCAATTTAATCTAAGGACATAATCATCCAGCTTATTTAAATCATTGTCTTCAAGATTATCAAAGATGTCAGACCGTAATGCTGTAATGGGAATAAAATTAATGCATGACGACTTAAAGCTATGGTATACTTCATCAGAAGCCCGAAGCAAGGCAAGGATTACGGAATTTAAGTTGCTGTTGTCAGAATTGTAGCCTTCATCAAGTTCGTCGATTAGCTCGTAATATGTTGAGGTACTTTCAATTCCTTGAAGAATATCTTCTAATGTTTTAACGGCTCTGTTATAGTGTATTTGAGCGACTTCTTCTTCGCTTTTACTATCTTTAATGTTGCCGGAGAATATCGAAACGTCTAGAGAAATTTTGTTTTCATTCTGCCGAAGTCTTTCAATTGTGTTGGTAACCGAAATACCATTTGGAAAATTTCGAGTCATAAAGTCTTGAAGCGCATCTGTGTATGGTGTTTGTTCAATTGATTCATCTTTTAGAATCATCCCAGCAAGTTCTGTTAACAAAATGAACTTCCATGCGGCTACATATTTTGACTTGTCTTGAAGACTTCGATCACCTAAAGACCGAAAATCATTTAATGGGAAGTCTCGAAGAGATACATCCACACTAAAAATCGTTGGATCTGTGTTGCTTTGTAATCTTATTTTTTGAAGAATTGCCGTCTTGCCAGTTCCCTTTCTCCCAACGATGAACCTTTTTCTCCCTTTTAATACGTTGTTAAAACCAGGAAATTCAACGAAGTATCTTTCCAGTGAGTAGTCGTTCTTAGCTTCATCTTCGCCCCAATCAATATCAGAAAACCGCAAAGGTATTTGACTCAAGGTCTCCAACTCCTTTGTAAAGATTTATTATATAGTATAGCATCTATCATTAGAAAATTTAAATGCACAAATTTCACAAAAGACACTTTATAAATTGTTGATATTGCTGAAATTGAAACAAGAAAATAAGCAAAAACAGGTAACAGGATTAAATTGAAAATTTAACATCACAATTTGAAATAAACCTTTTTAACGCTGAAAAAGTAAAATTATCAAAAGGCAGGAAGCTAAATGGAATAGTGACGGTTTAGTCTTTTATTATGTGTATTACCTTGTTGCTATGTCCTTTTGCAAACTTTTCTGCGGCAGATAAAATAAGACATGAAAGCACAAAAGACCGAAAGCAGCAATGAAATTTTATCTAAGCAGAGATACGCCCCCCTATGTCTCGCTTGCAAAGTGTATTTCTTCGAATTGACAAGGTGTACGGTTCTTTAGGGGTTTGTGCGGACGTTTCTCATTATAAAATTTTATGTATTCAGAAGCGCCTGCACGGAAAGCTTTCTCGGAGAAATATTCTTTTCGATAGAGGTTTTCTTGCTTTAATGAGGCAAAGAAAGATTCGGCAACAGCATTGTCATGCGGCCGTCCCGGAGCTGAGACAGATTGATTTATGCTGTGCTCCCGAAGAAACCGTTGAAATGCATAGGACAAGTACTGTGAACCGCGATCACTGTGAAAAACAAGACTATGTGTAGAGCCACGGTTGGACACCGCTTGATTAAAAGTGGCAGTCACAAGCTGTGTACTGTTTTTCTTGGAGATGCCATGAGCGACAACTTTACGGGAAAACAAGTCGAGAATCACACGTATGTAAAAATATTTGTCTTTGATTTTAAAACAAGTCACATCACTGACCCAAACTTGGTTGGAAGCCTGCGTTTTGAATTTTTGTTGAATTTGATTCTTTGGAAACTCGGAAGCTTTCAATCGAAGATAGTCAGCTTTGGCGTTTGTACGAATACTGCACAGTCCGCCCTCCTTCATGATGGAAGCGATAAATTTTGTGCTCACTTGGCAATCACGCTCCACGAGAACGGCAGGAAGCTTTTCTGGGCCGAGAATTTGATGGTACTCGTCAAAGACCTCTTGTACAATATGGCGATATTCCTCACGCCGTTTAGCAAACCAAGCATTTTCACGTTTGTTCCTGCGGATGTGATTGTAAAAGGTGCCGCGGTCGACATTCAATGCTTCACACAAGGTGTGAACATCATATTGACTATACAAGGATTCTAAGGCAAGCAGGCGCTCCCTCAGTGGTGCGGAGACTGTGCAATTTACTGATTTTAGAATCTCGATTATATTGTTCAGTTTTGTGATGCGGTTTTGCATCTGGTTGATTTCTTTTACGGTAAAACTTGTGCCATTACAGGTGACATCAGTTTTGTAAGATTTACACCAGCGGTAGAGTGTACTGCGGGGAATGTTGTACTCGATGCAAAGTGGGTGGATAGATACGCCATTTTCATAACGAGCAACGACTGCTTTCTTTTGGTCGATTGTAAATTTCATAGGCAAACCTCTTTCTGAAAAAATACGGACTATTGAGATATGCCAATAGTAGCAGAGGTATATTTGGAAATACAATGGTTCGCAGAAAATTTAGAATCATGAAGCAACCCAAAACTTGATAAAAACTACGTTTTATGGTAAGATAAAAGCATAAATAAGAAGTGAAAGACAAGGAGGTGTACACCGATGGGATTGGCTGATACGGTTACAAAGGTCTATATGAAAGAAAATACCGTGTTTGCAGATGCATTTAACTATCTGATTTACGGTGGTAAAGCAGTTGTCAATCCTGCACAGTTGCAGGAATTGGATACAACAGAAATAGCTTTGCCGTTTGGTGCGCAGAACGAGAATAGAACCCAGCCGGATGATGCGGTGCAAAAATACCGTGATGTGCTGAAATCGGCGGTCATC
>ERZ772819.2858-NODE-2858-length-12610-cov-8.142732_pt1 | contig 12610 bp, 11 predicted proteins | sample MGYA00580860_ERZ772819 | MGnify/ENA primary metagenome ERZ772819 (study PRJEB29015, sample SAMEA2737683) | human gut metagenome | biome: human gut; feature: human-associated habitat; material: faeces | place: China | collected 2012 ...
GTACTAATATTAAATGAAAAAAACTAATATTGAGTACTACTTTTTACATAAAAATAAAGAATAAAACCAAAAAATATTTACTTTAAAAATCAAATATGATACTATATTAATAGTAAAATAAAACACAGAGGAGAAAAAAATGAAATCCAAAAAAGTTAATTTCAAAATATTATTTATAATAGTAATAGCTATAATTTTAACTTTAATTATATATATTTGTTTAGGTAAAGTAGGAATATTACAAAAGCTGAATGAAACAATAAAACCAGAAACACCAGAATTATTTTCATATATAATTTATGATAATCAAGATGAAAAAAATATAAAAATGTTAATAGAAGTAAATGATGAAAAAGGAATAGAATATATAAAAGAATCAGATGGAAAAACAATAAATTGTAATGGAAAAACACAAGTTTCATTAGAATATGTTGCAGCTAAAAATAGTAATTTATCATTTACATTAAAAGCAAAAGGAGAGCAAGAAATATCAAAAAATATAACTTTAAATGATGAGACTATAAGTAATAATTCTGTATCAATCAGCAAAATAAAAGACATTGAAGGATATAAAATATTCGAAATAAAAAATAATCTTAGTTTAATGGCAGATAGATTTAAAACTTATTATAAAATAGGCGAAAATGGCGATTGGGTAGAAGGAAAAGGGAAAATATCAACATTAGATTATGATTTAACCCAAAATGGTAAGGTAAATGAAGAAGATAATACAGTAACGATTTATGCAAAGATAGTAAATGAAATAGACAAAGATAATAAATTAGAAGATGTAGTTACTATTAGTCAAAAGTATGAAGTTAATACAGATTCAACCCAATCTTCACTTGAGGCAGATAGTTTAATAGATGCTGTTGAAAAATATAATTTGGATGATGGAGAATATACTGTAAAAGTAGCTGAAGAAACATATAATTTAAAAGTGCATACATTTAATCAAAATTTAGAAATAGATGCTAACACAGAAATTGGTTCAGAAAATGATGTTGCAACAGAAAATGAAAATGCTAAAAGTATGGTGGTTTTAAAAGTAAATGGAAATTTAACAATAGATGAAGAAGCAAAATTAACAGCATATGCAAGCAAAAACGGTTATGGTGGACCAAAAGGAATGATGATTTATTGTACAGGAACATTAACAAATAATGGCACAATAAGTATGACTGCAAGAGGAGCTAAAGCAGAGGGCCAAGATGTTTATTTATGGAAAAATAGTGATAATAGTTATGAATTTGTTCCAGCAGAAGGGGCTAGTGGTGCTAATAGTGTAAGAATAACTACATCAGGTTTTTGGGGAGGAACATTTTCAATAATTGGAGAATCTGGAAGTAATTCTATAAATAGACAAACAGCTGGAGGAGGTTCAGGTGCTGCAATAGCTAATGGAGATGATGGATATGGTTGGACAAAAACAACATCTATTTCAGGAGCTGGAGCAAGTGGAACAGCATATTCTGGTGGAACTGGTGGAGGAGCTGCATTAGGAGAAACATTATATTCAGGTTATACGTCAGAATCTGGAAGTGTAAATGGAGGAAAAGGCGGAAGAAGTAAAAGCTCTTATGCTGGAAATGCTGGAAGTGGTGCAGGAAATCCAGGAGGAACAGATGGAAATGACGGATCAAAAGGAAGTAATGGAACTGGAGGATTGCTTATAATATATGCAAATAGTTTAATAAATAATTCAAACATAGAAGCTAATGGTAGCAATGGCGGAAATGGTTATAAAAATGCTGGAGGAGGAAGCTCAGGAGGCGGTTCTATAAATATATTCTACAAAGATAATTATACAGAAAATAATGGTTCAATAACGGTAGATGGCGGAATTGCAATGTGCCCTACGGGTTACCAAGGAGGTGCTGGAGGAACTGGTTCAATTTCAGTAGGACAAATATTAAACGGAACATATACAAGCACATATACAAATTATTAAAAAATAAAGCTTTATCATATGCTAACATGAATTATGCTTAGCAGTGTAAAGCTTTTTTGATTTTTTTAAAATTTGACTTTTTCCAAATTTTATAGTATAATAACCAAGACATTGCCAAAGGGCAAAAAAATGAGATTTTTTTAAAACCTAAAAAGTTTAAATATATAAAGAGAGAAAAGAAATAACAAGAACGGATTAAAAATTAAATAAAAAGGAAATTATTATAAGCAGAGAAATTATAATAAATTATTTGTGCTTTCATTTTTCAATGGAAGAATTTAAACAATAAAGGGATTTAATAAAATTAAAAATAAAAATTATAAAAGAAAGAGAGGAAAAAATATGACACAAGAGAACCTAGACAAAAAGATAGGAGAGAGAAGCGAGAAAACAGAAAGAAAACCAAGAGCACCAAGAAATACAAGAACATCAAGACAAACAAGAACTGTAAGAGAAAATAAAAAGAAAGAGGAGGTTAAAGAAAAAACAGAAGAAAGAGCTACAATTAAAAGAGAAAGAAAAGTAGAAAATAGAACAGAAAAAAGAGAACCAAGAAAATCAAAAACAAATAACAATAACATATTCAAAAAAGGAAAATTAAAAATTATCCCATTAGGAGGATTACACGAAGTTGGAAAAAACATAACAGTATTTGAATATGAAGATGAAATAATAGTAGTAGACTGCGGATTATCATTCCCAGAAGATGATATGTTGGGAATAGATTTAGTTATACCAGATATAACATATTTACAAAAAAATGTAGATAAAATAAAAGGATTAATAATAACACACGGACACGAAGATCACATAGGAAGTGTACCATATGTATTAAAACAAATAAATATCCCAGTTTATGCACCAAGACTTGCAATGGGATTAATAAGAAATAAACTAGAAGAACATAAAATATTAAGAAGTTCTAAATTAATAGAAGTAATGCAAGGAGAAACAATTACATTAGGAAAAAACTTTAAAGTAGAATTTATAAGAAGTACACATAGTATACCAGATTCTGTAATGTTAGCAATAAAAACACCAGTAGGAACAATATTACACACAGGAGACTTCAAAGTTGATTACACACCAATAGATGGAAAAATAATGGACTTAGGAAGAATAGCAGAATTAGGAAATGAAGGAATACTAGCCTTAATGTCAGATAGTACAAATGCTGAAAGAAAAGGATTTACAATGTCAGAAAGTTCAATAGGGCCAGTATTTGATAACTTATTTGATGGATGTACAAAAAGAATAGTAGTAGCAACATTTGCATCAAATGTTCATAGAGTTCAACAAATAGTAAACTCAGCAGTAAAATATAAAAGAAAAATTGCTGTATGTGGTAGAAGTATGATAAATATGATAAATACAGCAAGAGAATTAGGATATATAGATTGTCCAGAAGATTTATTTATAGACATAGATATGATGTCAACATACAATGATGAACAATTAGTAATAATTACAACAGGAAGTCAAGGAGAGACAATGTCAGCATTAACAAGAATGGCTGCAGGAGACCATAGAAAAGTAAAAATAACTCCAAATGACTTAGTAATTATTTCTGCAAATCCAATACCAGGAAATGAAAAATTAGTATCAAAAGTAATAGATGACTTAATGCAAATTGGAGCAGAAGTTGTATATAGTGCATTAGCAGATGTTCACGTATCTGGACATGCTTGCCAAGAAGAACAAAAATTAATATTTGCATTAGCAAAACCAAAATTCTTTATACCAGTACATGGTGAATATAGACAATTAATTGCACATGCTGAAACAGCTCAAAGTATGGGAATACCAGCTAAAAATATAGTATTAATGGAAAACGGAAGAGTTGTAGAACTAAGTGAAGATGAAATAAAACTAGCTGGAATGGTTCCAAATGGAAGAGTATTAGTAGATGGACTAGGAGTAGGAGATGTTGGGAATATCGTATTAAGAGACAGACAACACTTATCACAAGATGGGTTAATAGTAATAGTATTAACAATGGACTCTTCAACAGGAGAAGTAGTAGCAGGACCAGATGTAATTTCAAGAGGATTTGTATATGTTAGAGAATCAGAAAACTTAATGGATGAAGTAAAAAGTGTAGTAAGACATGAAATTAAAAAATGTGAAGAAAAAGAAATTAGAGATTGGTCTACAATAAAATCTACAGTTAGAGAAAACTTAAGAGACTATATATTTGTAAAAACAAAAAGAAATCCGATGATTATCCCAATTATAATGGAGGTTTAATTCGGAGGGAAAAAGGAGAAATAAACATGGATTATAAAGATTTAGCAAACTTAATATTTCCAGATGCAAAGGAAATATCATATTATGAAGAAAAATACCCAGAAAGAAATTTACCAGAAGGAGCAATAGTAACAAGATTTGCTCCAAGTCCTACAGGATTTGTTCATATTGGAGGGTTATATCAAGGGTTAATAGCTAGAAAATTAGCAAATCAAACAAATGGAGTATTCTTCTTAAGAATAGAAGATACAGACCAAAAAAGAGAAGTTGAAAATGGAATTATTGGGATAGTAAATTCTTTAAAAGATTTTGGATTTGAACCAGATGAAGGAATGATTTCTGAAAATGAAGGAAAAGGAAATTATGGACCATATAAACAAAGTCAAAGAAAAGAAATTTACCAAGCATATGCAAAATACTTAATTGAACAAGGAAAAGCATATCCATGTTTCTGTACTCCAGAAGATGTTGAAGAAATTAGAGCTAAACAAGAAGCTGCAAAAATTAGACCAGGTTATTATGGAGTTTGGGCAAAATGTAGAACTATTCCAGTTGAAGAAGCTATGAAAAGAATTCAAAATGGAGAAAATTATATAATAAGATTTAAATCTCCTGGAAGAGAAGATAGAAAAATACAACATCATGATGTTATTAAAGGAAAGGTTGATTTCCCAGAAAATGACCAAGATATAGTAATTATAAAAGCAGATGGTTTACCAACATATCATTTTGCACATGCAGTTGATGATCACTTAATGCATACAACACACGTAATAAGAGGAGATGAGTGGTTATCATCAGTACCACTACATTTACAATTATTCCACGAGTTAGGATTTAAAGCTCCTAAATATGCACATATTGCACCAATTATGAAAAATGATAATGGTAATAAAAGAAAATTAAGTAAAAGAAAAGATCCTGAGGCTGCAGTAAGTTATTATGCAGAAGAAGGAATTCCAGCAGAAGCGGTTAAAGAATATTTATTAAATATTGCAAATTCTAATTTTGAAAACTGGAGAAGAGCTAATCCAGATAAAAAATTAGATGAATTTGAATTACAATTAAATAAAATGAGTGTTAGTGGTGCATTATTTGATATGGTTAAATTATTAGATGTATCAAAAACTGTAATATCAAAAATGACTGCTGAAGAAGTATATGAAAATGCTAATATGTGGGCAACAAAATATGATGCAGAATTAAAAGAATTATTAGAAGATAAAGAATATGCTTTAAGAGTTTTTGGAATAGAAAGAGGAAACAAAAAGCCAAGAAAAGATATTTCAAAATGGTCAGATGTAAAAGAAAATATTTCTTATATGTATGATGAAGAATTTGCAAAAGATGAAAATGAATACCCTTATCAAGTTATAAATGATAAAGAATCAATTTCAAAAATATTAAAATTATATGTAGAAAAATATTATGATGAAAATGATGATAAACAAGCATGGTTTGATAAAATAAAAGAATTAGCTGGAGAAATGGGTTATGCAAAAGAAGTAAAAGAATTTAAAGCAAATCCAGATATGTACAAAGCTCATGTTGGAGATGTAAGTACAGTATTAAGAATAGCTTTAACAAAAAGAACAAATACTCCAGATATGTATGAAATTATGCAAATATTAGGAAAAGACAGAATGGCTCAAAGATTTAACAAAGCTATATAATTTATTATAAAAGTAGAGGAAAATTATGGAATATAATAAATATGAAGTTGGAGATATTGTTAGAACCAAAAAACAGCATCCTTGTGGAAGTAAATTATGGGAAGTTACACGAATAGGTGTTGACTTTAAATTGAAATGTCAAGGGTGCGGACATATAATAATGTTGCCAAGAGAAAAGGCATTGAAAGCAATTACTAAGAAAATAGAAAAAGAAGAAAATTAAAAAATAGTATTTGTTGAGAGGTAAAATATATGGAGAAGAAATATCTTGTTTCAGAAACTACCAAAGAAGAAAGAAAAGAAATAGTGAAAAATGCACTAGGGATTTCTTTATTAGGAGCAGATATGCCAAGTGATGATGTTCTGCAATTAGCTAAGCAATATATTGATGGTAAAATTGAAATTGAAGAAATTCAAAAGAAGGTGTTAGAAAAATATACAAATGGAGGTAATAAATAATGGAAGATCCATATGTATACAAAGATACAGGAACATTAATAAATAAATTAGGAATAAAGGACTATGAAGAACTTAGAAAAGCAGAGTCAGATATATCTTTTGTAAAATTGCTAAGTGTAGATGCTAATGTAGATTGTCACAAATTTGATTTAGAATATATTCAAAATATTCATAAATATGTTTTAGGCGATATTTATGACTGGGCTGGAGAGTTTAGAACAGTTCCAATGGAAAAGCCAGAAGAAGTATTAGGTGGAGATACAGTTAGATATTCCTACCCAAAAGAGATAATTCCAAAAGCCCAAAAGTACATAAATGAAATAAATAGTATAAATTGGAATAATATAGAATTAGAAGATAAAGCTTTAAAATTTTCAAAATTAATTGCTGGATTATGGCAAGTTCATCCATTTAGAGATGGAAATACTAGAACTATTATTACATATGCTTTTAGATTTGCTGAAGAGCATGGATTTAAGATGGATAGAAAATTAATCTTAGACCATTTTGGATATGTAAGAAATGCTTTAGTAAAAGCTTCTGATGGTGAATATTCAGAATATAAATATTTAACACATATAGTAAGAGACTCAATAAAAAATGGTCAAGAAAGTGTTGAAAATAATAATACAAAAGTAGCTAAAAATAAAGAGAAAAGTGAAGAAGAAAGATAATAGGTAACATTCTACAAATTTTGACATAGTATATAGTATAACATCATAAAAAATAAGGTGTTATATGGAGGTGACTTTTATGGAGCCACAAGAAGTATTTTACTGTAAAGAAAAGAAAGAAAAATGTAATAATAACAAATGCTTCGGTATTGTTACTATTATATTAGCAATAGCTTTAGCTTTTGTCGTAGGATTATTAGTTGGTGCTGCTGCTATAGCTTCAGAAATCTTAGCATCTTTTGCTGCAATAATAGTCTTAGCTGTAATTCTTGCATTACTTTTAATATTATCAATAATAATAATGATTTGTAATAGAAAGAAAGACAAAAAAGAAAAATGCTGTCACTAAAATTAAAAAATAAAAGTTTGGGAGAAATGGTATAGCCATTTTTCCCAAACTTTTTATTTTTTAAATTCTAAATATATTTTTCTATTTCATTCCAAACATCATCCATATAAACTTTTCTTTCAGAAGAGAAAGGAAAAGTAGGAATATCTCCAATAGGGTTTAAAGCTTTTTGTAATTTTGTAGCTTCAGCAGATACTTTAGTAACTGCAATTTTATCAGCTTTATTAGCCAAAATTATACAAGGAAGACCTGAACGAATAACATAATCGTACATTAATCTATCATTTGCAGTAGGTGTATGGCGAATATCAACTAAAAATATTATTAATGCAATTTGTTTTCTATTGAAAAGATATTCTTCAATAAAATTACCAACTTGTTCTTGTTCTTTTTTAGACATTTTACTAAAACCATAACCAGGTAAGTCAACAAAATAGAACTTTTCATCCATATTATAAAAATTGATTTGTCTTGTTTTTCCAGGTTCACTACTTGTTCTTGCTAATTTTTTTCTATTTATCATAGTATTTATAAAACTAGATTTTCCAACATTAGATTTTCCAACTAAAACAATTTCAGGAAAATCATTTTTTGGGTATTGAGCAGGTTTTACTGCTGAAACTTCAAATTTTGGATTATTTATTATCATTTAAAATTTTTCCTCTCTTTTTATTTTTTAGGAACTATTTTTTCAGCTCCACCCATATATGGTCTTAAAACTTCTGGAATTATAACACTTCCATCAGGCATATAATTATTTTCTACTATAGAAATTAACATACGAGGTGGGGCAACAACTGTGTTATTTAAAGTATGTGCGAAATAGTTGCCATTTTCTCCTTTAATTCTTATTCCAAGACGTCTTGCCTGGGCATCTGTTAGGTTTGAACAACTACCAACTTCAAAATATGTTTTTTGTCTTGGACTCCAAGCTTCAACATCACAAGATTTTGCTTTTAAGTCTGCTAAATCTCCAGAACAACATTCTAAAGTTCTTACAGGAATATTCATACTTCTGAAAAATTCAACTGTGTATGACCACATTTTATCATACCATTCCCAGCTATCTTCTGGTTCACACACTACTATCATTTCTTGCTTTTCAAATTGATGTATTCTATAAACACCACGTTCTTCAATACCATGAGCTCCTTTTTCTTTTCTAAAACAAGGAGAGTATGATGTCATATTATATGGTAAGTCTTCTTTTTTTAGTATTTGATCTTTAAATTTTCCAATCATTGAATGTTCAGAAGTACCGATTAAATATAAATCTTCACCTTCAATTTTGTACATCATGGCATCCATTTCTTCAAAACTCATTACACCTGTTACAACATCTGATCTTATCATATAAGGTGGAATACAATATGTGAACCCTTTATTTATCATAAAATCTCTTGCATATGTTAATACTGCAGAATGAAGTCTTGCTATATCTCCCATTAGGTAGTAAAAACCATTCCCTGCAACTCGTCTTGCACTGTCTAAATCAAGTCCACCTAAACTTTCTAATATTTCTCCATGAAATGGAATTTCATAATCACGAACTATAGGTTCACCAAATTTTTGTATTTCTACATTTTTACTGTCATCTTCTCCTATTGGAACAGATGGATGCATAATATTTGGAATTTTCATCATTCTTTTTTTTATTTCTTCAGAATATGTTTTTTCTAATTTTTCGTTTTCTTCAAGCTTTTGGTTTATTTCTTGGACTTTTGCTTTTATTTCTTCTGCTTCATCTTTTTTTCCTTGTTTCATAAGTTCACCAATTTGGCTACTTAAATTCTTTCTTTCAGATCTTAGATTATCTCCATTTAATTTTGCTTCTCTATTTTTAACATCTAATTCTATTACTTCGTCAACTAATGGAAGTTTTTCGTCTTGAAATTTTTTCTTTATATTTTCTTTTACAATTTCAGGATTTTCTCTTAAAAATTTAATATCTATCATAATTATTCCCCCATAATATAAATTCTTTAATTTAGTGCATATTATATAACATTTTTTCGTAATTATCAAGCATAAATGCTTTTCCATTTAGGTAATTTAATATTTTACTGTCTGTTACAAAATTGAATTTTATTTTATAGCTACAAAGCATTTGATATTTTTTTCCGAACTTTTTGTTAATTTCATTTTTTCCGTATTTTCCATCTCCAATAATTGGTAAACCAATATGGGCAAGGTGTGCTCTAATTTGATGCGTTTTTCCGGTTTTTATTTCAACATCAAGTAAACAAGAATTATCATCTTTCTTTTTTAAGATTGTATATTTTGTTATTATTTTTTGGTAGCCTTTTTTATATTCATCACTAATATAGACCATTGATTTTTTATTGTCTTTAAATAAGTAACTTTCTAATTCTTTTGTTTTTTCTTTTGGAATTCCATAAACTAAAGCCAAATAATGTTTTTCTATTTCATGATTTTTAAATTTAGTAAGTAAAATATTTAAAGATTCTTCATTTTTGGCAAAGATAACTAAGCCTGTTGTATTTCTATCTAGTCTATGACAAGGCATTGGCTTAAATGGCGAATTTGAATATTTTTTATGAACAAAAGTTGTTAAACTGTTTTGTCCTGTAACCTCTAAATTAGATGGTTTATTTATAATTAAAATATTTTCATCTTCAAAAAAGACATTTAAATTAAATGATGGTTCTAAATATTCATCACTAATATATACTAAAATCTCATCATTTAAATAAATATCTACATTTTGATTAATTCTTTTTCCATTTATTTTTATGTCTTTTTGTCTTAATGTTTTATAAAAAAGATTTTGGTTAAGGGTCGGAAATGAATCCATCAAAAATTTATTTAATTTTTTTCCATTATATTTTTCATTTACAATTAATTTTTTCATGTGTTTATTATAAGACAGCCTAAAACTAAAGTCAATAATTTGACTTTTTTTTATAATTGTAGTATAATAACAAACAGTTATTGCCATGAGGGCAAAGGATGAGATTTTATTAAAACCAAAAGGTTTAAATGTAAAAAGAGATTTGTATAAAAAAGAAGAGACAAGTAAATAATAATGTTGATCGGAGAATTTATTAAAGGTTTATTTTATGCTTTTAAAGAGACAAATATAGCATGAAAAATAAACTTTATTTACATATGAAAATGAAAATAGTTAATAAATCATGTGGGTCAATTAGTTTAATATAAATTTAAACTAATTTTTTGGTTTGATGAAATTAATGTTGTAATTCTTAATTATAACTAAATAGAGAATAAAAATAGAAAAGGAGAATTTATGGAAGAAGAAAAGAAAGAATTAAAAAAACAAACAAGAAGAAAAATGACTAAAGACAATGAAAACAAAAATACAAAAAAAGTTAGTACACAAGCAAGAAAAACAAGTAAAGAAAAGAAAGGACAAGCAAAAGAAAAAAAGTCAATTTTTAAATCATCAAAATTAAAAATTATACCTTTAGGCGGACTTCAAGAGATAGGAAAAAACATTACAGTTTTTGAGTATGAAAATGATATTATAATAGTAGATTGTGGATTATCATTTCCAGAAGATGATATGCTTGGAATAGATTTAGTAATACCAGATATAACATACTTAGAAAAAAATCAAAATAAAATAAGGGGAATGTTTATTACACATGGACATGAGGATCACATTGGAGCTGTACCATATTTTTTAAAGAAAATTAATGTGCCTATATATGCAACAAAACTTACAGCAGGGTTAATTAGAAACAAATTAGAAGAACATAAAATTTTAAGAAGTACAAATCTTATAGAAGTAAATCAAGGAGAAGTAATAAATGCTGGAAAATTTAAAGTTGAATTTATAAGAAGCTCTCATAGTATACCAGATTCAGTTATGCTTGCAATAACAACACCAGCAGGAACAATACTTCATACAGGAGACTTTAAAGTTGATTATACACCAATTGATGGTAAAATAATGGACTTTGGAAGGATCGCAGAACTTGGAAAAGAAGGAATATTGGCATTAATGGCAGACAGCACAAATGCAGAAAGAAAGGGCTTTACAATGTCTGAAAGTTCTGTTGGAGAAGTCTTTGAAAAATTATTTTCAAATTGTACAAAAAGAATTGTTGTTGCAACATTTGCTTCAAATGTCCACAGAGTTCAACAAATTGTGAATTCAGCAGTAAAATATGGAAGAAAAATTGCAGTTTGTGGTAGAAGTATGATAAATATGATAACAACAGCAAGAGAGCTTGGCTATATAGATTGCCCAGAAAATTTATTTATAGATATAGATTTAATAAATAAATATCCAGATGAACAATTAGTAATTATAACAACAGGAAGCCAAGGAGAGCCAATGTCTGCACTAACACGTATGGCGGCAGGAGATCATAGAAAAGTAAAAATTACACCAAATGATTTGGTTATAATTTCTGCAACACCAATACCAGGAAACGAAAAATTTGTATCTAGAGTAATAGATGATTTAATGCAAATAGGGGCAGAAGTTGTGTACAGTTCTTTAGCAGATGTACACGTATCAGGACATGCATGTCAAGAAGAACAAAAATTAATAATGGCTTTAGCAAAACCAAAATATTTTATACCAGTTCATGGAGAGTATAGACAACTAACAGCACATAGTGAAACAGCACAAAGTATGGGAATTGATAAAGAAAATATTTTTATGCTATCAAATGGTAGAGTACTTGAATTAGATGAAAACGGAGCACAGATAAAAGGTTCTGTTCCAAGTGGAAGAGTTTTAGTAGACGGATTAGGTGTTGGAGATGTTGGAAATATTGTATTAAGAGATAGACAACATTTATCACAAGATGGATTAATTGTAATTGTTTTAACAATGGATTCTAGTACAGGAGAAGTTGTTGCAGGTCCTGATGTAATATCTAGAGGATTTGTTTATGTAAGAGAGTCAGAGAATTTAATGGATGATGTAAAATCAGTTGTAAGACATGAAATTAGAAAATGTGAAGAACAGGGAATTCGTGATTGGAGTACAATAAAATCTGCTACAAGAGAAAATTTAAGAGATTATATATTTATGAAAACAAAAAGAAATCCAATGATTATACCAATAATTATGGAAGTATAAAAATTGCCACCAGTTCCGGGTTTAAATGGCAATAAATTGTCAATGGTTCCGGGTTTGAATGGCAATAATATAATATTTTTTGTACCTTGGTGTCGCAACCTACAATTTAAAAATTTTATAATGTAGGTTGCTCCAATTCGCACTCGTGCTAAAGCACTCGTTTGGTCGCTTACGCGGTAC
>ERZ772819.2862-NODE-2862-length-12594-cov-7.951591_pt1 | contig 12594 bp, 7 predicted proteins | sample MGYA00580860_ERZ772819 | MGnify/ENA primary metagenome ERZ772819 (study PRJEB29015, sample SAMEA2737683) | human gut metagenome | biome: human gut; feature: human-associated habitat; material: faeces | place: China | collected 2012 ...
CCCCACAAGATCAGTGGAGTTGTATCTCCGGTCTTAACCGCACCTGACTTCTTATCAGAATTATTCTTCTTGGAATTATCTTTCTTAGAATTATCTTTCTTAGAATCATCTTTCTTATCATTATCAGTTGCAGGTTTTTCAATCAATTCCGCATATGCCTTATTGATTGCTGCTGCCATTGCATCAACTTTATCCTGTTTGGATTCTTTCAGACCTTTTTCTACTGCTGCTACTGCATCATCTAAAGCTTTCAGACTTTCCTTTGTATACTTACTTCTGTCGATCTTTCCTGCTTTTTCCAAAGCTGCGTTCACTGCTGTATAATCGGCGTCTTTTTCTGGTTCTACCACTGGTTTTTCTACCAGTTCATTTAATGCTTTCTCAATCGCTGCTGCCATTGCATCAACTTTGCTCTGTTCGGATTCTTTCAGACCTTTTTCTACTGCTGCGATTGCATCATCCAAAGCTTTCAGACTTTCTTCTGTATACTTACTTCTGTCAATCTTCTTTGCTTTTTCCATTGCTGCGCTTACTGCTGTGTAGTCTGCTTCCTCCTCTACAGCTGGTTTCTCAACTAATGCTGCATAAGCCTTATTGATTGCTTCTGCCATTGCATCAACTTTATCCTGTTTGGATTCTTTCAGACCCTTTTCTACCGCTGCTACTGCATCATCCAAAGCTTTCAGACTTTCTTCTGTATATTTACTTCTGTCAATCTTTTCTGCTTTTTCTATTGCTGCGTTCACTGCTGTATAATCTGCGTCTTTTTCTGGTTTAACTACTGGTTTTTCTACCAGATCACCTAACGCTTTCTCAATCGCTGCTGCCATTGCATCAACTTTGCTCTGCTCGGATTCTTTCAGGCCCTTTTCTACTGCCGCTACTGCATCGTCCAAAGCTTTCAGACTTTCTTCTGTATATTTACTTCTGTCAATCTTATTTGCTTTTTCCATTGCTGCATTCACAGCTGTGTAATCAGCGTCTTTTTCTGGTTTCGGTTCTTCTGCCTTTTTCTTAACTGTTACTGTTACAGAAGCAGTCAACTCCTTCGGATTGGTAACATCATCTGCAAAGGAAAGCTTTCCTGTCAGAGTATAGTCTCCTGCTTTATTTCCATCGTAGTTGTCTGTATTCCATGTAACACTTGCTATTCCTTTTGTTCCGTCTGTGTAGCTTACTTCTACTTCTGTCGGAAGTCCAAGATCTGTTGCCGCTGTTCCGTATGCAACTTCTTTCTTATCCAGTTTTGCAACGGACTTAATCTCATACGGTTTCTTTGTAACTGTTACCTTGATAGAAGCTTTCACGCCATCTGGGTTTTTCATATTCTTACCCATTGTCAGTGTTCCTTCCAATGTGTAAGTTCCCGGTGTTGTCTGGTAATCACCTTCTGCCCATGTTACTTCTACTTCTTGATCCAAGTTTCCTGTCACTGTGACAGTTACTTTCTCTGGTAATTCAAGCTTCTTAAATGCAGTTCCTTCTTCTACTGAAATTCCTTCTGGGTTTGTTACACTAAGTACTTTTACACTATTTTTCATTTCAAAAGAAAACTGCTTTGGAAGTGCTGACTGTCCTGCTGCTGTCTTTGCAACAATCTTAACAACGTATGTGCCGTCTTCCAGATCCTTAAGTGTGAACTCTTTTTCTGTCGTATTACCTTTCAGCTGACCATTGACATAAATTTCATAGCTTGCGAAAGTGGAGCCTTCTTTTAATGTCCATGTGAGTTTTACAGAATCATCACTGACCGGAGTCTTTGTAACAGACTCGATCTCACCTTTTGTTGATCCGTCACCCATTGTTGCCACATTGCTGATCTCAATTGCCTTCTCTGATGCAACATCTACACTATTCAGAGCATATACTTTGAAGTTATAAGTTGTTCCAGGTTTCAGATTTTCCAGTGTTAAAGTTGTGTCACTTACAATCTCTTCAATTCCATTCTCTGCATCAACTACTTTATACTTTGCTGCTTTCGGAACCTTCGTCCATTTCAGTACGACTTTCTTGCTTTCCACAAGAACTGCTGAACCTGTCTGGTCTTCTACTGTAGGAACTTTCGGTTCTCCAAGTGCTTTGATTGCTGCGTCTAATGCTTCTTTCTTTGCAGCAACAGTCTCCTGTGTTGCATCAGCATTATTCATTACCTCAACTGCGTCATTATATGCCGCCATAAATGCATTCCAGTTTGTCTCATCATATTCTGATTTAACAAGTGCTGCTCCTGCCTCAACTGATGTCTGGAGCTCTGCTTTATCAACTGCTACACCTTCACCTGGTGAAAAGATCTTTAAGTAGTCCAAGTTAATCTGATATTTTCCGTCACGCTCTACTGCCACACATTTGATTGTGTGCTCACCATTCTCAAGATTTTTCTTTGAGAAGATAAGTTGCTGATTATCTCCGTTACTTGATCCCTCTAATGAATAATTTCCAATCTTTTCACCATCAATATAAACATCAAAGCTTGCAAAGTTAGCATGCTTCTGAGAATAAACTTCTACACCAGTTCCATTGAATGTATATTCAAAATAACTTCCTACAGCGTCTGACGTATTTTTACTCTCTGTCTTTGTTCCACCGTGATGCTTCTCCCGTTCTCCTGCCCAGTTTGTCCATGTTCCATGCCATGTGATTGCGTTATTTGTTGTTCCATAGTCTCCTGACGCCGGCACGTTACCGTCTTCTACGATTGTCTCAACCTCTGCCACATCCTGTTTGATTGCAACTTTCAGTTCAATTGTGCCAGACTTTGTAGCATCTGCAGCGGATGTTGCTGTGATAGTAACTGTTCCGTTCTTACTTAAGAATGTTACCAATCCTTTATCATCTACTGTTGCAATGCTATCATCAGACGTACTCCATGTAACTGTCTTATCTGTTGCATTCTCCGGTTCTACAGTTGCTTTTAACTGTAATGTGCTGTTTGCTTTGGATACTGTAGTCATTCCGGATTTGGAGCTTACTGTCACACCTGTCGGTGCTACCAGTGTTGAATCCAGAATTTCAAATGCATCAAGTTCAATCTTTGTACCAGAACTTGCAGCCTGTTTCTCGTTGAGAACTTTCAGCTGAAGTGTATGGATTCCTGCTTTAAGGTCATCTTTGCTGAAGTATTCCTTCTGACGCACTGTACTTGCACTATATGTATCAACTACGCCCTGAGACTTACCATCGATAAATACTTCAATCTTACCTCTGTCTTTATTGGTACAGCCGATCACCTTGATTCCTGTTCCCTTAAATGTAAGAGTAACAGTCTCTCCGCCCTTTGGACTATTCAGATATTGAATTGTATCCATATAGTTGACATTTTTATCCTGTGTCCAGTTGCCCCATTCACCTACATATGCGATTCTTTCATCAGCATTGTCAATCTTACCTGCGCCAATCGGCTCTGTTACAGTTACTACTGCACTCTTTTCAGATTCAATTCCATCCACAACTGCGGCCACCTGATATTTCATTGCTCCAAGTGTCTTGTATGCTGTTGTATCTTTATAAGTTGTTGTTGTTAAACCTGTCTCAATGCAGATCACATCACCATCTTCTACCTGACGGTATACATTATATGTTACATTGCTTCCCTCTTCTGCTGTCACAGCGTTCCAGGAAAGGTTTACATTTTCAGCATCTGCACGAAGTGCTGTCAGTCCTGTCGGAGCTGTCACAGTAGCGGATGTCGGAATGTCCTTTAATGTATAACTCTTTCCTGCTTCTGTTACGAAAGAAATACGGTTTTCCTTTACAGGTGTCACATCAACTACATTTCCATCACTGTCTACCACTGTTGCAAGAGAGGCATTCTTAGTCTGCACAACTGCTTCTCCGCCATTCTTAGAAAGGATTGTAGCAGTTTTTACATTTCCATCTGCCCAGTCCATAGATACTTCAAAGTTACCCTGTGCAACCAATCCATCTACACTTCCGTTAGCCCAAGCGTCTGGAACTGCCGGAAGAAGATTGATATATCCTGCATTGCTCTGCAGAAGCATCTCAGCTACACCTGATGTATATCCGAAGTTTCCATCAATCTGGAAATATTTTGGCTCATGATAATCGAACAAGTTCGCATAGATTCCATTCTTGAACAGGTTCTCAATAAGCTGAAGAGCTTTATTTCCATCACCAAGTCTTGCCCAGCTGTTGATTCTCTGTGCCATTCCCCATCCGGTACTCACGTCCGTACGGTTCTGCATGGAAACCTTTGCTGCTGCAAACCATTCTGCATTGTCCTCTGTGATGAGATCTCCAGGATAAAGTCCGAGCAAGTGAGACATATGACGGTGACCATATCCATCACCCATTGAATTAACCGTTGTCTCTGTATACCACTCTTTAATCTGTCCGCTATCACCAACTTCAATTGGTCCTTTCAGATCTGCCTGGTTTGCTTTCCATGTAGCTACCAGCTCGGCATCTTTTCCAAGTACCTCTGCAGCTTTAATCGTATCTTCATATAACTGCCAGATCAAAGACTGCTCATATGTATTTCCATTTGTAACCGGTCCATGCTCCGGTGAAAATGCCGGTGAAGATACCAACTTTCCGTCTGCTCCACGAACAAGCATCTGGTCATACAGTTTAGCTTCTTCTTTCATCATTGGATAGATATTATTTTCTAAGTAAGAAGTATCTCCAGTATATTCATAATAATCCCAGCAATTCTGTAAGATCCACGGTACTGCAGCCGGTGACCATCCCCAACTAAAGTCCCATCCAGGACATGTCCATCCAAACGGATTGTTCTGTGTATGTGCCATGAATCCATTTTCTTCACCTTCGGCACTGGAAACTCCTGCATAGATTGCCGCGGTCACACGCCCCGGTTCTCTCAAAGCATCGATATAATCGATCAGTGGTTCTGCACACTCTGCCATGTTGGTAGAATATGTCGGCCAGTAGTTCATCTGTAAGTTTACATTCATATGGTAGTCTGAATGCCATGGAGAATTGTTCGCTCCTACCCACAGTCCCTGAAGATTGGAAGGAAGTGTCTCTCTTACATAACCATTCTCATCTGTAGTTGTCTCTCTGGAAGACTCAATTGTCATAAATCTTCCATACTGGAATAACATAACTTCCAACTGACGTCTTTCAGCATCTGTTGCAGTTCCTGCTTTGTATGCAGAAAGAAGTTCGTCTGTTGGCTTTGTTGAGACTGTCTGTCCAAGATTCAGATCCACACGGTCAAAGATCTTCTGATAATCACTTACATGATTTGCTTTCAGTTCTTCGTATGTCTTCGCTGCCGCCTGATCTACATACCATTTCACACGACTTGTCAGTTCATCCGCAGATTCGCCTGTTCTATAGGACGGATATTCATCCTTATAATCTGTTCCTATAGACGTGATGATGGTAACCTCACTTGCTCCGGAAACACTTACTTTTCCATTCCCATCTTTCACAGTACCGGCATTGTCAGTAATAACCTGCGTCTGGGATGTGAATTTCATCTGATTGTCTTTAAGCTGTCCGTTGATGGAAATCAATCCATTTGATACTTTTGTATCCCAATCTCTCTTATAGCTGCTATCACCAATCCCATTAACAGCATCCCCTCTGTTATTATCCGGTTCTACACTTACATCCAGACTGATCTTCTCAGAACCGTCTGCTGTGATATGAGTAACAATAACATTGTCCGGATAGCTTGTGAAGTTCTCTCTTGAATAATGAGTACTTCCTTTATCATAATTAACACCGGCAATTGCTGTATTCAGATCCAGATCACGAGTGTAATTTTTCACATCGCTGTTGGATGATACATTCTTAAAATCGATATACATATTTCCAAAACTCAGATAATATCCATATCCATTTGTTCCGTTATCATCACTTGCACCTATCAAGTTTCTTTTTGCAAGATTAGTTGCAGAATTATCCTGGCCATTCGCAAAGTACTCATGGATTGAATTCATTGTCGCTCCATTATTTCCTTTATTCTCCAGATTACCTCCATTGTAATTCTTTCTACTCTCACTTGGTCCTCCTGACCAAAGTGATTTTTCATTGAGCTGGATACGTTCTCTGGTAATTCCACCAAATACCGTTCCACCGATTCCTCCATTACCTATAGGAAGGGACTTTTCCTGCCATCCTTGGTAATACTTGGTAATATCTGCCGGGCTCGTATACCATAGCTTCAGATCATTATTACCGGTCTGCTGCGTTACAGCCGCTGGTTCTGCATGGACCTGCGTTGCCATATACGGCATAGATGTCACAGCTACCGCTGCTGCACAAGCACTTGCAAGCACCCTCCATTTCATTTTCCTTCTCATAATTTCCCTTTCTGATACATATTTGATGTATCTTTTTTATTGTCTTAAGATTCATCTGTTTTTGGACAGACTCCACCTAGTGACTGATTATTCTCATTGTAAATTTTTTCTATTCATTGTGCTTGTTTAATTCATCCTTTATAGGTGCCTTTTTTGTCAAATTCGGAACTCCAGTATTCCTTTTCATTTATGCTATTTCTTTTTCATTGCCTTGTAACCAATCAGTACTGTCCACTGCTCGCTACAGTCGTCCCATATACCAGACAATTCTTCCCTTCACATCATCCATATCAACAACTCCAAACGCTCTGGAATCGTCGGACACTTCTCTATTATCTCCCAGTACGAAGATCTGGTCATCACCTACCGTCAATGGATAGCTTACTTGATTGTTTTCCTCAGTCAGTGTCTCACCAAGCGTTCCTTCCTGCTTTTCTTCTGCTCAGTTCACATACAGCTTGCCGTTCTGTATATTCACAGTATCCCCGGCCACAGCCACGATTCGCTTCACAAACTCTTCTCCATCCGGTCTTTTCAAGACAATCACATCTCCGGCTTTATAATCACTGACTCTTTGGTTATACACAACCTTCTCACCACTGTGCAATATCGGATACATAGAGTTTCCCTGCACTGTTGAAATTCCCATCAAAGCATAGAATAACACCATAATAAGTACGATCAGGACAACAAATTCTAATGTTATCACTGCACGGTATTTGCGCATCTGTTTCTTCTTTCTTCTTCCGATCGGAGTTGAAAACCTTATCTGTTCCAACGGATTCCCAAGTCCGATACTCTACTCATTAAAATACGGTAATTCCTTGCTGCATGTCAATGAGTTTCACTAAAAGAAACAGCAGCCGGAACATTGCTGCCCCGGCTGCCATTTCATCCTAGAATTTCTTCTAATTTAAGAATTTCTTCTAAACTTTTGTTTTTACTTCACGATCTTTTCATTCCCGCTTATTCCTGTATCACCGAATTGTCTTTTTTCGCATCTCCTGAATACAGGTCATCCAGCTGATCTTCCAGATCTTTCTGCTGCTTTTTCAAGTCTCGATTTCTGACACCGAATACAACGATTACTGCCAGCAATATAAGCAATGCAAGAAGGTCCAACCAGCAAAAACCAAATTTGGTATGTTCAAATAAATATGCCATATGTCTCCCTCCTTATCTTAATCGACAGTTTCTATTGTTTCTCAGTGGAGAGAGGGAGCCCTCTCTTTGCAAGCTCGCAATCAAGCTCCTCTCTCACTTCATGTAATTTTTTCTGTCGTTTCTTCATGCTCTTTGTTGCGAATGCATATACAAGTAATGTAATAAGCATGATCAGGAAATGAAGGATACAACACTTGTGATTGTTGTTGTCATCCAGCTTCTGATCTGCCAATGGTACGTTGTCATCATCAGAATTGAACACTTCCTTAATCTCTGCAACTTTCTCTTCTACATTCTCTACGATCGTTGTAACAACGTTGTCGATAAATGCATTGCCTGTCGGCTCTGTTGTACGAGCTGCCGGTCCAGCCGGTGTTGTTGTCGGTGTTGTAGGAGCCGCCGGTGTTGTCGGATCTGTTGGTGTCGGAGTCGGTGTAGGTGTTATATTTGCACTCTTTGTATAGTAGAATGTAATCTCGTTAGTTCCTGTTGTAATCGTCACATTCTTTGTCAATGCATCTGCTGTATAACCAGCAATTTCTATAGCTTTCTCTAATACCGCACCTCCAAATATTTCTTTCTCCTGTTACATTGTAACCATCGATTGCTATCGCGTCTTCTGTTACTTCTGCTCCAAATGTCTGGTTTTCTACTTTCTTGCTATCGTGAAGTTTCGTTGTTGTTCCCTCTTCATAATAGTTTACTGTGTAAGCAAGATCCGCTCTCTTTGTGTAATAGAATGTGATCTCATTCTTTCCTGTTGTGATCTTTACATTTTTTGTTTCAGCATCTACTGTATATCCGTCAATTGCTTCTGCAGCCGGTAATAAGAGCTCTGCAGACAAATTCACTGCACATAGTACAAATTATTATAAAGCATCGAATCAGGCGAAAGAGATTCTAGATCAGATTGATGGAATCCTTGCGAAGTCCTATCAGATCTCCCCTGATTCCAGCTCTTATTTTTCTGAAATTGAAGCAATGCTTAGTGAATCGGATATGGATGTGAACTTAAACTTTTCTATAGAAATTAATTCAGCTACTCTTAATTACACTACTACTGTTGACGACTCACAGGCTCAGGAAGTGGATTTAACACTGAATGACCCATGGACGACTTCCTCCGGATTCTATACGATCACATCCTGGAAGGAAGTAGCAACCAATGCGTGGGATGCCGACAACTCTATGAAGCTGATTCAATAAGTAGGTGCATCCGATGTGTTTATCGTCGCCGGTCTTCCATGCTCCATGCGAATCAATGGAATTATCACTAGAAAAAATGGGGAAATCTTCCCCCTGCCGATACGAGTAACATTGTATCTCCAATCTACCAGTTGGCCGGAAATCGTGATGTGAATGACTTCGAACAAAGCGGTGACGACGACTTTTCTTTTGCTATCCCGGGATTGTCACGTTTCCGTGTCAGTGCATATAAGCAAAGGGGTGCGCTGTCCGTTGTGATTCGAATCATTTCCTTCTCTCTGCCAAATCCGACTGAGATTGGAATCCCGCAACGGATCATTGACTTTTCTAATTTTTCTAAAGGTCTTGTCCTTGTAACGGGAACTGCCGGAAGCGGAAAGTCTACAACACTCGCTTGTATTATTGATGCGATCAATCATCATTATAGGAAGCATATCATCACGCTGGAGGATCCTTTGGAATTCCTTTACAGACATGACTTAAGTATCATCAGCCAACGTGAGATCAACGTCGATACAGAGAGCTATGTGACTGCTCTGCGTGCTTCTCTTCGCCAGAGTCCCGACGTTATCCTACTTGGGGAGATGCGCGACTACGAGACTATGCAGGTCGCAATGACGGCGGCTGAGACCGGACATTTGATCTTCTCAACATTGCATACGATTGGTGCTGCCAGCACAACTGACCGTATCATTGACGTATTCCCGCCAAACCAGCAGCATCAGATCGCAGTGCAGCTATCTATGGTTCTGCAGGCCGTTATCTCACAGCAGCTTGTACCGACGATTGATGGGAAAATGATCCCTGTCTTCGAGATTATGACTGTGACACCTGCCATCCGAAATATGATCAGAGATAATCAGGACCACCCGTCCAACGCAACATCATAAACTTAAGGAAAAAATAGAAAGGAATCTGTTCGCAGGTTCCTTTCATTGTGTTAAAATATAGGCAAGGGTGTATATGATTAAATCTTATAAAACAAGATTTCAAAAGTTTTCTGCATTATTATCTAATCCGGAAATTGCAAAATATGCGAGACAGAATGAAAACTATGCTTTTATTTCATGCTATTATTTTATCCTATTTATAACTCAAATACAATCACAAACCTGACGGCTCTGCAAATCACTCCTGTACATTTGTTTTTTGTTTTCTCTGCCTGATCACTTCCAACACCCAATTTTCCTGTTTTTTCCACAGATTTCATTCAATCTTTCAATTTCTGTGCTATAATACGATATTGCAAAAATATACAATGCTTAAACAGAGGTGATTTACTTGAAGAAGAAAACGCTTGTGCCTCTAATCGTTTTTTTACTGGGCATGTGCCTTGTTAGTTTGATTGTATACAAAACAGACGCCTTTGAAAAAGAACAGAGACACACAACTGCACAATTAAACGCAGCGACCTATGGAGAACGCATAAAAAATGAGATTGTAAATGGAACTGAGATTACGGATACTCTGGAACAAATCTTGATCAGTGATGATGGAACGATCAAGCACTTTAACACGATCGCTAAAAATCTTATGTCTGATTCCATTGAAAGTGTGCAGCTCGCTCCACATGGTGTTGTGACAGATATTTATCCTGCTGAAGGAAACGAAGCGGGTAAGATTGATCTGCTTCATGATAAAGATCGTGGTGAAATCTCCTGTTATGCAAGAGACAATCATACAGTCATTACGCAGGGACCCTTTGAATTAAAACAAGGTGACTATGGAATTGCGGTTCGCAATCCAGTCTACTTAAATGATGAAAACGGACAAGAATATTTCTGGGGATTTACGATTGTTATTTTGCGTGTTCCTGAGATTTTTTCCGACTCGATCAGTGCACTTTCAAATTTTGGTTATGAATATAAGCTTTCAAAAACAGACACTCCCTGGAGTGACACATATGAAGTTGTTTGTCAGTCAGATGGAAATTTAACAAATCCTGTTTCTTATGATTTTACAATAGGTGAAGAGAACTGGAGATTTGAGGTTATGCCTGTGAGTGGATGGAGAAATGCTAAACTTATAGCTGTAATCATCGGACTTTATACTTCTATCGTATTTGTTCTGTCGGTTCTTATCTGGGTCTGGTTAACAGCAAAAGAACATAAAAACAAATTCCAGAAACTAGCACATATGGATTCACTTACCAATATTTATAATCGTTACGGATTTGATGAATTAGCAGAAGAAATGATCGCTAAAAATCCGAACGCTCCTTATGTAGTTGCACTCTTTGATATAGATAATTTTAAGTTTATTAATGATATCTATGGACATGTTTACGGTGACAGGGCTTTAAAGAATCTTGCTGACAGTATGAAGAGTTTTTTTCCATCGGATACATTGTTGGGACGAAACGGCGGTGACGAATTCTGTATTCTTCTCCCAAATTGCACATATGATGATGTGAAAGAACAGTTACAACAATTCACTATGCTTCCAAAGATATTCTCATGCAAGGGAAATGACTACCCGTTTTATATTTCTCTTGGATATGCTGAATATCCTATAGCTGCATCAAACCGTGCACAGCTCATGCGCTGTGCTGATGCTGCACTTTATGAAGTAAAACTGCATGGTAAAAATGGATGTATGGCTTACAGAGAAGGACTCCATTCAAGGAGCCGCAAACAACTTGGATTTGCACTCAAGGATATCTCTGAACATCTTCCTGGTGCGTTTATTATCTACAGAGCGGACAAGGAAAATGATGAACTCTTTTATGCAAACCATGAGTTTCTCCACATGACCGGATATAAAGATATAGATGAGCTGTTTAAGCTTACAAAGAAGAGCTTTCGAAACCTTATCCGGGAAGATGAGCAACAGCAGATTGAGGCAAGTATCTGGCAGCAAATTGACAGCGGCAATGAAAATGACTATATTCATTTTCATCTTCGAAAAGCTGATGGAACTTACCTTTCTGTACTTGATCATGGAAGAATAGTAGAAAACCAGCAATATGGAAGAGTATTTTATGTGTTGTTTATGGATTGGGCAGACATGCATATCCGTTACAGTGATAAGTTCTCTGAATAAATAACAGATGGTGTGGGATTATATTAAAATCCCACACCATCTGTTATTTCTTTCAAGAATGCCTTTTTATAAATCTTCCTGTATTTTGCCATCTGTATATCTTCCGCAAGAAGAATTCGCTTTCCAATACTCTTATCAGATATAACAGACTGTTCCGACTCTTTCTTTTTGTATACATCCTCTTCTGATGCAATCTCCAGTGGAATTTCCACTGTGAATTTTGTTCCTTTCCCCTGTTCGCTTTCTACATAAATCTTTCCGTCCATCAGTTCAACAAAAGATTTCACAATAGAAAGTCCAAGACCAGTACCGACCACTTTATTCTCTGTCGCCGTATGTTCTCTTGAAAATTCATCAAAAATATGTGGAAGGTATTCCTGCTTCATCCCTATTCCGGTATCTTCACAGATGAATACATACCATGCTTTTTTATCATCTGATGCTGTTTCCGTAATATTTACATGAATCGCCTGACCGTTTGGAGTATATTTGATTGCATTACTCACTATATTTAAATATATTTCCTGAAGTTTTGTCTTATCACAGACTGCGTATTTATGCTGTATATTTGTATCTATCGAATATTGAATTTCCTTCGATTGGATAGCAGATTCAAATACTGTATTCACAGAATAAAACATTTCGCTCAAATTCTCTGCCTGCATTTTTAACACAGCTGTTCCACTTTCAATGCGAGCCTTTTCCAGCACCTGATCAATAATCGTCATCAGAAAATTGCCCGAGGACTTGATCTTTCCTAAATACTCCCTTGCTTTTTCCTCGTTCTTAAGATTCTTTCCGAGAAGATCTGAAAATCCAATAATTGCATTCATCGGGGTTCGGATGTCATGACTCATATTAAACAGAAATCGTGTTTTTGCCTCACTTGCTT
>ERZ772819.2887-NODE-2887-length-12532-cov-3.053619_pt1 | contig 12532 bp, 10 predicted proteins | sample MGYA00580860_ERZ772819 | MGnify/ENA primary metagenome ERZ772819 (study PRJEB29015, sample SAMEA2737683) | human gut metagenome | biome: human gut; feature: human-associated habitat; material: faeces | place: China | collected 2012 ...
GCACTGGTTGAGACTATCGGATGTTCAGGTATGACTCATTCAGCAGCTATGGCTTCCGAGATTCTTCCGGGCCTGACTGTAATGGAGGCACTGAACACTGACTTAGTTTGTGATGCGATAGATAAGGATGTTCTGGTTGTCAAAGGAGAGAAAAGAGTAAGTGGTCGTTCTTCTAATAAAAAAGGAAATGACAACATTATTTCCAGTGGTTCCGGAATTGCAGTTGCAGATGGCCAGTGTATGATCATTGTGGAACAGGGAAAAGTCGTAGAAGTATGTGCGGAACCAGGTCAGTTTACCTATGATGCATCAACAGAACCGAGCATTTTCTCCGGAAGTTTAGGAGAGGGAATCAGCAGAACCTTTGAAACGGTAAAGAAACGTTTTGAATTTGGCGGAGATACAGGCAAAGACCAGAGAGTGTACTATTTTAATACGAAAGAACTGGTAGATAATAAATTCGGAACGGCAAATCCGATTCCATTCCGCGTAGTTGACAGAAATATCGGTCTTGATATTGATGTATCTGTACGTTGTAATGGTATTTATTCCTATAAGATTGTTGACCCGCTTCTGTTCTATACAAATGTATGTGGAAATGTAGAACAGCAGTATGACAGAGAAGAAATAGAAGGTCAGTTAAAGACAGAGTTTGTCAGTGCTTTACAACCTGCATTTGCAAAGATCTCAGAGCTTCAGATTCGTCCAAGTGCGATTCCGGGACATGTGCAGGAATTATGCGATGCCATGAATGAGGCACTTACAAAGAAATGGCTGGAAACAAGAGGACTTGCAGTGGTTTCTATTGCCATGAATCCGGTGACACTTCCGGAAGAAGACGCGCAGATGATTAAGGATGCCCAGAAGAATGCGATTATGCGTGATCCGACTATGGCGGCAGCTACACTTGCCGGAGCGCAGGCAGAGGCTATGAAAGCAGCGGCTTCCAATCAGGCAGGTGCTATGACTGGATTTATGGGAATGGGTATGGCAAGTCAGGCTGGCGGAGCGAATATGCAGAGTCTTTATCAGATGGGAGCACAGCAACAGGCTCAGGCAGCGCCGAAAATGCAGCCATCATCCGGTGTGGGAACATGGAAATGCGAATGTGGAGCTGAGAATACCGGAAAGTTCTGCGCAGAATGTGGAAAACCGAAACCACAGCCGGCAGAGTGGACCTGTAGCTGTGGAGCAGTAAATACCGGAAAGTTCTGTTCTGAGTGTGGTAGCCCGAGACCGGCAGGCAAATGGATCTGCAGCTGTGGAGCTGAGAATACCGGAAAGTTCTGCGCAGAGTGCGGAAAACCAAGACCATAAGAAAGGGATTGTATACGGTCATATTACCAAGGAACGGTAGTATAAGAATACAACAGTACGAGGGGGAAACCTATGTCTGATTTAAAAGAATACAAGTGTCCTGCCTGTGGGGGTTCAATCGAATTTGACAGCCATTTACAGAAAATGAAGTGTCCATATTGTGATACAGAATTTGAACTGGACACGTTAAAAGAATTTGACGAACAGATAAAGCGTGAGGCAGCGCAGGAAGATGATCTGTCAGGCAGACGGATGCCGGCGGAGAATGGCAGGAAGGTGAGACAGATGGGATGAATGTCTATACCTGCCAGTCCTGTGGCGGCGAGATCATTGCAGATGAGACTACAGGAGCAACGAACTGTCCATATTGTGGAAATCCTGTAATTATGACAGCGAAATTTAAAGGAGCTTTAAGACCTGATCTGGTGATTCCGTTTAAGTTAGATAAGAAAGCTGCGAAAGAGGCTTACTATAAACATATCAAAGGAAGACGATTACTTCCAAAAACATTCCGAAAAGAAAATCATATAGATGAGATTAAGGGAGTCTATGTTCCGTTCTGGCTTTTTGATGCGGATGTCAATGCGGATGTCCGTTATAAGGCAACGAAAGTGAGAACATGGAGCGATCATGATTATGATTATACAGAAACCAGCTATTATTCCGTAGAGAGAAATGGAGATATGGCATTTGCCTCTGTCCCTGTAGATGGATCTGAGAAAATGCCGGATGATCTTATGGAATCAATAGAGCCATTTGATATGTCTAAAGCAGTAGATTTTCAGACTGCATATCTTTCCGGATATCTGGCAGATAAATATGATGTCAGTCAGGAGCAAAGTGTGAACAGAGCACATGAACGTATGAAGAAGAGTGCAGAGGAAGTAATTGCTGATACTGTAAGAGGATATACTACTGTAGTTCCGGAGAATTCAAATGTATCTATGTCAGGAGGCAAGGCACAGTACGCATTATATCCGGTATGGATTTTGAACACGACCTGGAAAGATACGAGATACATATTTGCAATGAACGGGCAGACTGGAAAGATGACAGGGGATCTTCCAATCGATGAAAAAATTTATAGGAAATATCTTGCCGGTCTGACGGTAGTGTTTACTGCTATCGCTTATCTTGTAGGAATGCTGATTTTTTAGGGAGGACGAAGAATGTTAAAAAGAAAGATAATACCTGCATTTCTGGCTTCTGTCCTTGCTATATCTGCTACAGCAGGAGTTTCAGCAGAAGTATTTTCGGAGAATGCGTATGCGGCGGAAGAATTGCACACAGTAAGATTGGTGGACTATGCAGGCCTTCTGGAAGATGATGAGGCAGAGACACTGGAAGAGAAGCTTGATCAGATCAGTGAAGATTATGACTGTGATGTTGTGATCGTTACAGAAGAGAGCATAGACGGAGCTGATCCTATGGCCTATGCAGATGATTTCTATGATTATAATGACTATGGCATGGGAGATGACAATAGCGGTATTTTACTGTTGCTGACTATGTCAGAACGTAAATGGAAGATGTCTACGCATGGTGATGCGATCCGGATTTTCACCGATGCAGGGCAGGAGTACATGTCTGATAAATTTGTTTCATCATTAACGGATGGTGATTATTACGAAGGATTTACAGAGTTTGCAGATCTTTGCGAGGAGTTTATCATACAGGCACAGAATGGAGAACCGTATGATGTGGAGAATATGCCGGACGACTCTATATCCGCAGGCTTTCTGTTTCTTATGTCACTGGCAGTCGGTTTTGTTCTTGCATTGATCGTATCAGTGGTGATGCGATGTCAGATGAAAACAGTTCATATGAAACCTGATGCGGCAGATTATATGAAAGCAGGAAGCCTTCACATTAACAGAAGCCGTGATATGTTCCTGTATAATCATGTTACACGTACAGCGAAGCCAAAGAATGAAGATTCCGGCGGTGGAAGCAGTACACATACAAGTTCTTCGGGAGAGACACATGGAGGTTCCGGAGGATCATTTTAAATCTAAAGATCCTGGCTTTTGTCTTATAAAAATTATAAGTAAAAGCCGGGATTTTTCTCATATCACAGGAAATTACTCTGTAATGTTCCTATAACATAAAAAGCTCTCCTGGAGGGATTTATATATATGTAAATAGTTTTGCTGCTGCTTACACTTTGCTGTCTATGCAGAATATATTATCATGGACGGAGTGAGCCATCACATGCTTTTTGTAAAATTAGCACAAATTTCTGATGCTATATAGTTTATACGAATATGTTTATAATAGGAAATAATATAAAATATCGGGATATCAGTTGCAAGACGGAAAAGAATATGCTACAGTACAAAGTGGTTTGCTTTGTGTCAGACCACAAAACCGGCTACTGTCCAGCACATGTGAACAGTAGCAAAAATATTACGAAATGGAAACGATGGAGAGAACATGAAAAAATACGTTGATAATTTTTTGCAGTACCGCTTCCTTTTATCGGAACTGGTAAAAAAAGGAATTAAGCTGAAGTACAGACGTTCTTATCTGGGAATCGTATGGTCCATGCTGGAACCATTGCTTACAATGATCGTACTTACCATTGTGTTTGGTACCTTATATGGAAATACAGACAGGACATTTCCGGTGTATATTCTGACAGGACGATTGTTGTACAGCTTCTTTTCACAGGCAACAAAGGCGGCATTGAAATCTATCAGACAGAATTCGGCGATGATCAAGAAAGTTTATGTGCCGAAATATTTATATCCCTTGTCCAGTGTGCTTTTTAACTATGTGATTTTTTTAATTTCACTGATTGTGCTGGCAATTGTAAGCATAGTGCTTGGAGTAAAACCTACAGTTTATCTGATTCAGGCACCGATAGCATTAATTCTCATTCTTATTATGTCTTACGGAGTGGGAATGATCCTGGCAACGATTGGTGTATTTTTCAGAGATATGGAGTATCTCTGGTCTGTAGCACTTATGCTGGTCATGTATACATGTGCGATTTTTTACTATCCAACAAAACTCTTAAAAAGTGGATGGGCATGGATCTTAAAATATAATCCGCTGTATTGTGTGATTGATATTTTCCGATGCTCTGTATTTGGAGAAATGATGAATATTCATTACTTTGAATATGCATTGGGCTTTTCTATCGTGATGATTTTAATTGGATTATTCTGTTTTAAGAAGAAACAGGATGATTTTATTCTTTATATCTAGTAAGTAAGCTCCCTGTGAGGATGCGAAGAGTCATAAAGTTACTGAAAATACTGAAAACAGTATAAACAGTAACTCAATAATTGGCGGGCAGGGACTTGCTAATTTTATGAACAATAAGGAGAAAAGATGAGCAAACCAGCGATTATTGTTGATAATGTCAGCATGAAGTTTAACCTCAGCAAAGAAAAAGTAGACAGCCTGAAGGATTATATTATCAAATCAATCAAAAAAGAGATTAAGTATAATGAGTTCTGGGCGTTACAGAATGTAAGTTTTACTGTAGAAAAAGGTGACAGAGTAGGAATCCTTGGACTGAATGGTGCAGGAAAGAGTACTCTTTTGAAAGTAATTGCCGGTGTTTTTAAACCGACAGAAGGAACAGTTACCAAGCATGGAAAGATGGTGCCGCTTTTGGAACTTGGTGCCGGCTTTGATCCACAGTATACAGGAAAAGAGAACATTTACCTTTATGGAGCAATGCTCGGATATACAAAAGAATTTATTGATGAGAAGTATGATGAAATTGTAAAGTTTTCAGAACTGAAGGATTTTATTGATGTTCCGATCAAGAACTACTCATCAGGTATGAAATCCCGACTGGGCTTTTCCATTGCTACAGTGGTTTCCCCTAAGATTCTGATCTTGGATGAAGTGCTATCTGTCGGTGATGCAAAGTTTCGTAAGAAAAGTGAGAAAAAAGTCCTTAGTATGTTTGACTCAGGGGTGACTGTGCTGTTTGTATCTCATTCCCTTGCACAGGTACAGAGAATCTGTAACAAAGCAATGATCCTTGAAAAAGGAAAACTGATCGCATACGGTGATATTGATACAATCTCTGAACAGTATGAAAAGATGACAAATTAAAAATTACCCCAAAAAGATCACCGGATATCAAAAGGTGACAGCAACATGACATTATGCTGCATAAAATCAAGAAGAAACAGGGAGTGCATAATGAAAATACTTCAGATTGGAATGGGAAATATTGCCGGAGGTCTGGAATCATTTGTGATGAATTATTACAGAGTTCTGGTTCATATGGATGTACAATTTGATTTTGTGTGTATGTATGATAAAATTGCATATGAAGATGAAATAAAAAAGCTCGGCGGAAAGATTTATTACATCCCAAATGTAAAGAAAAATTATCAAGGTTATGTGAAGCAATTAAAAAGAATCCTGAGAGAGACGAAATACGATGTGGTACATGTAAATATGCTGTCAGCAGCGAATATTGTTCCGCTTCGTATAGCCGGTAAAATGAATATACCAAAGGTAATTGCACACAGCCACAGTTCCTCCTGTCCGGGATTTATCCGAAAAATAATGGATTGGTGGAACCGGCCGAAAATTGCCAGATATGCCACAGAGAGAGTTGCCTGCGGGGAAATGGCCGGAAGATGGCTGTTCGGAGATAAGGCATACCAGAGTGGACAGGTGATTCTGGTCAATAATGCGATACAGGCAGAAAAATTCTGCTTTCAGGCAGAAGAGCGGGATGTACTTCGCAAAAAGATGGGCTGGGAAAATAAGATAGTGATCGGACATGTGGGAAGATTTGATATTCCAAAGAATCATGACCGCATGGTTGACATCATGAAGTGTGTTGTCACAAAGAATAAAGACGTTGTATTGTGCCTGATAGGTCCAAAAGAAGGCTTGTATGAACAAATCAGAGAAAAAGTTCAGAAAGCTGATTTGGAAAAGCATGTATATTTTGCAGGAAAGCAGGAGAATGTTTCAAGATATCTGTCTGCGATGGATGTATTTCTTTTCCCGTCTCTTTTTGAAGGAGTACCGTTTGCGTTGATCGAAGAACAGGCAAACGGACTGCCATGTGTCATGTCGGATGCTGTCTCTGAAGAAGCAGTTATCTTTCCTGAAAGTGTAAAACGTCTGTCTCTTCAGAAAGATGATCAGACCTGGGCTGATACAATTATACAGATGGGTAATCTGAAAAGAAAACCACAGGATGTGATCTGTGAGGGGATTCGCAAAGCTCATTTTGATATTACAACAGAAGCACAGCGGCTTAAGGACCTTTATCTTGGAATAGGAGCTGGAGAATGAATAAAATAGATTTTGTACTGGCCTGGGTAGATGGGGCAGATAAGGAATGGCTGGCAGAGCGCCGTAAATATAATCCTGCAAAAGGTGCAGATAATTCAGCTGCAAGATACCGGGACTGGGAAAATCTTCAGTACTGGTTCAGGGGTGTAGAGAAATTTGCACCGTGGGTAAACAGGATATATTTTGTAACCTGCGGTCATATACCGCCGTGGCTGAATACTTCTCATCCTAAATTGAAGTTGATCAGGCATTCAGATTATATGAATCCGGAATATCTGCCTACTTTTAATATCAACTCTATTGAATTGAACTTTCACAGGATACCGGAATTGTCAGAGCAGTTTGTCTATTTTAATGATGATATGTTTCTGTTAAAGTCTGTGAAGGAAGAAGATTTCTTTAAAGACGGACTTCCGCGGGACTGCTGTATTGAGACTGCGTTGGTGCAGGATGATATCAGAAATCCGTTTGCATCAATGCTGATGAACGATGCGGCGTTGGTAAATATGCATTATTCCAAGCGTGAGGTAATAAAAAAACACTGGAAGAAATGGTTTAATCCATCTTATGGAAAGATGGCACTAAGAAATCTGTTGATGCTTCCTTACAGAGACTTTTCAAGTTTTAAGTATACACATCTGCCGAGCGCTTTTCTGAAAAGTACATACGAGCAGCTGTGGGATGAAGAAGGTTCATTTCTGGATGAAGTATGTAGAAATCGGTTCCGGACATCATTTGATGTAAATCAGTATGTACTGAAATATTGGCAGTATATGGAAGGAAAGTTTGTACCTCAATCTCCGAAAATTGGAAAATTTTATACGATCGGTCTGCATGATGAACAGATTCATTCAGCCATCAGAAAACAGCAGTGCCAGATGATCTGCATTAATGATACGGCAGATGTAGGTGATTTTGAAAAGCAGAAAAAACGGATCATTCAGTCCTTTGAAAGTATTCTGCCAAAGAAATCATCTTTTGAATTATAATAATGCGAGAATCGTAGGATTTTGTGTTACCGGGCATGGAGTGAAAAGTAACGATTTTGTCCCTGATATTTCATAATCTGTATCTCAGGAGGAAAGAATGATATTAGATTCCATTAAGGAACAATTTAAGAAAAAAGGATTCTGGAAAACGATAGAATTTTATTTCTGTCGGGTCATGTCGAAAGCGGCACTTAAAGTAGTTGGGACTTATGCTGCAAATCATGGAAAACTGCATAGAAATTATATTGTATTTAAAAACAGGACGATGCAGGATATGACAGATAATGCCAGGGCCTTTTTTGAATATTTGGTCCATAATGAAGCGTATAAAAATTACCAGATTATCTGGATGGTTTCGGATAAAAGAAAATTTCGGAAATGCAAATATAAGAATGTGAAGTTTGTAACAGCAGAGAGCAGGAATGGATGGACCAGTCCGTTGGCGTATTATTATGGGGCTGTTTCCGGATTTTTCTTTTATACGAATAATACTGCCTATCTGAATCTGCATCATTGTCCGGGACAGATTACAGTGAATCTGTGGCATGGATGTGGATATAAGGATGTTCCCAGAGAGAAACGTGAGAATACAGGGGCAAGTATGATGCATTTTGATTATGCACTTGTGCCTGGAGAGGCATTTGTGGAAACAAAATCCCGCTACTGGAAATGCCCGAAAGAGAAGATACTTCCGCTCGGATATCCAAGATACGACTGGATGCTGCATCCATCTATAAATAGTCAGGATATCATCTGGAAAATGTTTGGAATGAAGGCAGATAAGGTGATCTTGTGGATGCCTACATTCAGAAACAGTGAAGTTCTGGACAGTGCAGAAAGTAAGATCAAACTTCCGTTTCCACTGCCGGGATTTAAGAATGAAGAAGAGCTGAGACATCTTGATAAGACGCTGAAACATTTGAATGTTTTGCTTATCATCAAGAAACATCCGGTGCAGAAAGAATGGGGCATAGAAGAGGATGCTTTTGAGAATATTCGTTTTGTGAATCAGGAAATGCTGGATCAGAAAGAAATACAGCTGTATGAACTGATCAGCGCCAGTGATGGACTGATTTCAGATTATTCATCGGTAGCCGTCGATTATATGCTGCTGAATCGGCCACTGGCTTTTGTGCTGTCAGATATGCAGCAATATAAAGAGACCAGAGGCTTTGTATTTGAGAATCCACAGGAATATATGCCAGGCGAGAAAATTTATGATCTTAAAGGTTTGGAGGAATTTGCTGTACATGTGTCAGGAGAAAAGGACCTGTACCGGGAAGAACGAAGAAAATTGCTTCCGGTTATGCATCAGATGCCTGTCAAAGAAAATTATTCTAAGGCATTGGCAGAGTTTCTGAAATTATAAAGTCCTATGATTTATCGGTTGAAGACATCATCAGTAATAGCTTAGAACGTGTTTGAAAAATGCAATAAAAATGTAAGAAATGGAGAACATTATGGAAAAGGTAATTGGATACACACAGGGAACTTTTGATATGTTTCATATTGGCCATCTAAATCTCATCAAAAACGCAAAACGTCATTGTGACTATCTGATCGTTGGTGTAAATGCTGATGATCTGGTGGAATCATATAAACATAAAAGACCAATCATTCCGCTGGAAGAGAGAGCGGAGATTGTTCGTGCGATCAAATATGTAGATGAGGTAATTGTTACTACAACTCTGGATAAGAAAAAAGTATGGGAAAAAATACGATTCAATGAGATCTATATCGGAGATGACTGGAAAGGTAACGAGCGCTGGGAAAAAACAGGAAAAGAGATGGAAGCACTCGGAGCAAAGCTTGTATATCTTCCATATACGAAAGATACTTCATCAACCATGCTTCGTGAAAAATTAAAAGAGTTTTAAGGAGTGTTTATATGGGAATCCAGAAGAAAGTCAAGAAGAAAATAAAGAAAATTAAAAATGCGGCAAAAAAAATCCAGAAAGTAAAAGCCCAAAAGGGCAGAAAAGCAATGCTTTCTGAATTGTGGGCAACCATCACATATGGAATTTATGATGGACGTACGATCAGACGTATGAAGAAGTTTCCACCGGCATTAATAGAAAACAGAATGCTTTTTGAGACAAATGATGATTTTACGGATAATGGTCGTGCACTGTTTGATTATCTGGTTGAAAATGGATACAACAAAAAATACGAAATCATATGGCTGGTTCATGAGCCGGAAAAATATAAAGAATATGCCGTAGAGAATGTGAAATTCGTAAGAAACTTTAAGAAAGGTTCTACGATCCGAAGAGCAGAAGCGTATAAATATGCTCTGACATCCAAATATATTTTCTATACTCAGGCATTTAACTGGATTGGAATGTCAAGAAGAAATCAGCTCTTTATTGATCTCTGGCATGGATGCGGATATAAGGCAAATAAAAATGGACGTAAGGTATTTTTTGATTATTGTCTGGTTCCCGGAGATATCTTTATTAAAACAAAGATGGAATTCTTTGGATGTACTTCCAAGAAACTTCTCTCTTTTGGATACCCGCGTTATGATATGATGCTCAGAGGAAGCAAAAAGGCAGACGAGTTTAAGGAGAAGCTGCTGAAAGAAACGAACAGTGAGAAAATGATTCTCTGGATGCCGACATACAGACATGCTTCCAGCGAACGTCTCAATGAGGAAACATTGAATAATGAATTTAATATTCCGATCATTGACGATGCAGACAAACTTCTTGAACTGAATAATTTCTGTAAGGAAAATCATATTCTGATCGTTATCAAGAAGCATTATCTCCAGATTCCGTATGATTTTGGTGAGAATGTTCTTACAAATATTGTTTATCTGGAAAATAAAGATCTTGCTGATAACGAATTACAGCTTTATGAATTCATCAACTGCTCAGATGCGCTTGTTTCAGATTATTCATCTGTTGCGATTGACTATCTGCTTCTGGACAGACCACTGGGCTTCACACTGGATGATTATGAAGCTTATACAGAGTCCAGAGGATGGGTATTTGATGATCCACTGGAATATATGCCTGGTGAACATATGTACAATATGCAAGATTTTGAGAATTTTATTTTGGATATCAAGAATGGAAATGATAAGTATAAGGAACAGCGTGCCAGTGTAAGAGCGAAAACACATAATGTGTGCGATAATTACTGTCAGCGTGTACTGGATTACTTTAACATCACTATGTAAAGCCATAACAGGAGAAGAAAGATAAATGAAAATATGTATTTGGTGTACTAAGATATTTGATCTTGGCGGAACTAAGCGAGTTGTCACACTCCTTGCAAATGAACTTGTAAAAGAACACGATGTAACGATCATGATATACCAGGATAGATTTAAAGAAGACCGCAATATGTACCATATGAGCGAAGATATCAAAGTGGACTTTATTGACAACAGTGAATTTGTCAATCGCCATCATACACCGGCTTTCTGCTGGCGTTATCTTGTTCAGAAACTGAATGCGAAATATGGAATTTTTAATAAAGAAAGATTTAACGATATCCTGGCAGATGCGATTTTCCCTAAGAAGACCAGGGAAAAATGGGTGAAGTATTTAAATGAGCAGAACTATGATATCATTATTACAACTGCCGGTCTGAGTCTTCGCCTTGGTATGCTGGCACCGGAACTGAATGCAAAGACGATTGGCTGGCAGCATAACTGCTATGCCGGATATCTGGATGTGCCTAATGTTGTATTCTGGAAACAGGAATGTCTGCTTCAGGAATATCTGCCCAAATTGGACAGATATATCGTCCTCAGTGATTACGATAAACGCGATTATAAGAAATTCCTGGATATTGATACAGAAGTTAAAATCAATCCGAGAAGTTTCGTAAGCGAACGCAAATGTGATCCAAAATCCAAGCGTTTTCTTATGGCTACCCGTTTCGTATATGCCAAGGGTCTTGACTTGATGATGGAATCCTTTGAGGAATTCTGCAAACAGGATGACGAATGGCAGTTAGATATTATCGGAGCCGGTGATCTTTGGAATCAGATCGTGGCAGATGCCAAAAGACGTGGTATTGAAGACAGAGTTAACTTTGTTGGCTATACCAATGAACCGGAGAAATATTATCTGAATTCATCTATTTTCCTTCTTCCGTCAAGATGGGAAGGGTGGCCGATGGTTATCATGGAAGCTTTTGAGTTTGGTCTTCCGGTTATCGCATTCCATACAGGTGCGATGGATCTGATCATAGATGATGGAAAGACAGGATACCTGCCGGAAGCTTTTGATACAAAGAAATTTACAGATGCAATGTTAAAACTTGCCCATGACGAAGAGCTTCGCAGGGAGATGTCCAGAAATGCAATCTGGAAGTCAGAAGATTTTGCAATTGAAAAAGCTGTCAAAGAATGGAACCGTCTTTTCAACCGTGTGATGGGAATTGAGACATTTTATCAGAAGAATGAAAAGAAGATTCTTGAATGCAGGGAAAAATATCCGTTGAGAACCAGTTATGCTGAATTTGTAAAGGAATATCAGCTAAGGGATAAAACCATTCTTTACGAAGCGTTTGGCGGACGTGGAATGATCTGTAATCCGTATGCTCTTTTCCTGTACCTTCTGGAAAAAGAAGAGTATCAGGATTATACACATATCTGGGTTTTAGATGATTTTGAAGACAACAGGAAGCAGATTGAAAAATACGAGAAATATCCAAATGTAAGATTTGTAAAATATAAGTCAAAGGAATATTGTAAAGATCTTGCAACGGTAAAATATCTGGTAAATAATGTAAGTTTCCCAAGTTATTTCCTTAAGAGAGAAGGACAGGTGCTGATCGATACCTGGCATGGTACTCCGTTAAAGAACATGGGATTTGATATTCCGGGAGCTAATATTTCTCAGGGAAATACAGCAAGAAATCTTCTCAGTGCAGATTATATTGTTTCTTCAGGCCCTTACATGACTGAGACGGCATATAAGAATTCTTAT
>ERZ772819.2898-NODE-2898-length-12495-cov-25.147106_pt1 | contig 12495 bp, 7 predicted proteins | sample MGYA00580860_ERZ772819 | MGnify/ENA primary metagenome ERZ772819 (study PRJEB29015, sample SAMEA2737683) | human gut metagenome | biome: human gut; feature: human-associated habitat; material: faeces | place: China | collected 2012 ...
CAAGGCTTTTGGGGCGAAAACATTTAACACACCAAACTCAGCGGATCAACCCGAACCCCGCCCTGCATTACCTCAAAATGCAGGTGGTTGCCGGTGCTGTCACCCGTGCTGCTCACATACCCAATCACCTGCCCTGCCGTTACCGCTTCGCCTGCGGTAACGGCAGTTTGCGTCATGTGGGCGTACCGCGTGGAAAGTCCCGCACCGTTATCCAGCAACACCTGATTGCCGTAGCTGTCGTTCCAGCCGCTGACCAGTACCGTACCGCTGTGGGCAGCTAGGATTGGCGTTCCCTCCGGCGCGGGAATGTCCGTGCCGCGATGCCCGGCATTGCCGAAAGCATCCACCTCCCCGAAGTGGCAGGATATATAAGTGTGCCCCGGCAGCGGCCAGCACAGCGTGCCATCGGCAGCGGCAATCCCACCGCACAGGGCAAGCAGGCTGGGGCGCATTTCCTCGGATAGTAGCTGGTGCAAAATGTCCCGCTGGTCCTGCGTAAAGCGGTACAAATCCGCCAGCGCGTCCACTGATTTGCTGCTGACCGCAATGTGCAGAATGTACTCCGTGACCGGCTCCGGGTCGGGTTCGTCCTCGGTTGGTTCCGGTGTGACGGTCACCTCCTCCACCTCGGCGCAAATTTCGTGCATTTACAGCGTCTGTTGCAAAAAAGCAGGATATTTGCTACAATACTTTTAACAAGTAAAAGGATGGTGAGCGCATTGTATAGGGTGGCAGTCTGTGAAGACGAAGCAATTCTATGTGCAAACCTGTGCGCACAGTGCGAATCTATTCTGGACAAGCTGAAGGTCGAACACAGAATTACATCATTTTCATCTGCCGAAAAACTGGAAAATGCACTCTTGGCAGGAGAAGAATTTTCGCTGCTTTGTCTGGATATTCTGATGGGCGGAAAAAGCGGCATGAAACTGGCGCAGGAACTGCGGCAGCGCGACGACAAAACCAGCATCCTGTTTATCACAAGCTCTACGGAATTTCTCAAGGACGGCTACAGCGTCCGCCCTATCCAGTACCTGCTCAAGCCGGTTCAGGCGGCTGAGCTGGAACAGGCAATTACAACCGATCTGCGGTTGTACCACCGCCCTTCCACAGTGACCTTTCATGCGGGCGGCAAGACGCTTGTTATACCGACAGAGGATATTTACTATGCCGAGAGCCGGGAACACGGCACGGTTCTTCATATGACACATGGCGAGAAATTTTTGCCGCTGTCGCTGAGCCAAACGGAGGGAATTCTTCCCGGTTCACTTTTTTGCCGCTGCCACAACAGCTTTCTCGTAAATCTTTCCCACATTTGCGAAGAGGGCGGTCGGACTCTGTACCTGACGGATGGCAGCGACCTTGCCATTGGGCGGCGATATATGGAGCATTTTCAGAATCAATTTGTCCGATACCTCAACCAAAACTGAATACATTTGATTTTACCAGTGAAAAATGCGGCATCTCCCGTTTGGAAGATGCCGCATTTTCGCGCCTTATCGTTTACTGATTTTTCTTTTCCGGCAAGAGCTTCAGAGCTGTCATAACCGTAAATCGGTTTTCGTCATAGCTGATGTCCAGTACGCTGCCATACTTTTTTGCAATAGCACGCATTTTCATCAAGCCAAAGCCGTGGTCGGAAGCATCGTCCTTGGTCGTCAAGAGTTCTCCGTTTTTATCGGTGCGCAAGGTTCCGCTGTAGGTGTTTTCGCAGCGGATGGCAAGATACTGCTGGCGAATCTGCATCGAGCAGAGAATTTCTCCCTGCTCTGTCTGCGCGGCTGCCTCCAAAGCGTTGTCCAACATATTGAAAAGAAGGCTGCACAGGTCATCCTCTCTGATTTGCAGCATTTCCGGCAGAACCGCACTTACGCGGAAGGTGACATCCTTTTTCTTCGCCTGTGCCGCGAAACGCTGAAGAATCGTGTTGACTGTCGGGTTGGCAGTAAAATTCCGGGGCGAAAGCTGTTCCAACTCCCCGTCCAATCGGTCTAGATAGTTCCGAAGCTCCGTCTGATCCTGCCTCTGTGCCAACAGGTGCAGGGCGGCAATGTGGTTTTTCCATTCATGGCGAAACGACGCCGTCTGGCGAACCGATGCCTGCGCCTGCTCGTATTTCTCTTGTGCTGTCTGGCTGCTGATTCCCATCATCTGCATTTGCCGTTGACGAAGCAGCATACTGCGCACAAATTCAACGACTACCTGTACAGCGCACAGCAGGCCGGTAACATTGCACAGCAGCGCATAAAATGCGTGCGGATATCCGCCCAGCATGGATGTTACCGGGTTGCTGAACGGATAGAGTACTTCTACGCCGACATAACGGGTGACACCCCAAATCAAAAACAGAAAGGCCGCAACCGCACACAGGCACCAACTGATTCTGCGCTGCATTTCTTCGTGCGAGAACAGCATCAGAACAATCGCTGCGACCAATAAAGAGAAACCGAGCCAGTCACAGACTTTTTCGGTGAGAAGCGGCACCGCCGCAAAACTCTGCAAGGCAGTAAGCAGAATATGCAGCAGGGCTGTGGCAGCCAAGCCCCAACGTTTTTTGCCCCGAAGTTCGGCTGCCAAGTAAATGTACAGAAAGTCCATGTGGATCAGGTAGACCCAGTTCAGCAGACCACTGTCGGCATTCAGCCCCGAAGCACTTTCCAGAAAGGTGTTGCAAACGCCTGACACTGCCGCCAATAAAAAGTATCCACTCAAGGGCAATAGCTTCCACAGCGGCTGTCCGGCCTGAGCACCAAGCACCAGCACCAAAAGCAGGCTTAGCGCCAACATAAGCCTTACCGTCACGGCGGTCATACACCAAACAACGCCGGTGGTCTGCACCACGGCATCGGAAAAACGGCTTGCCTGTGAGGGAAACACAGGTACGCGCAGCCCGTTTAGGGACGGCCCGTAGGTGACAATGCGAAGTGCTTTCCCCGCGCAGTCCAGCGGCAGCGGGATGCAAAGCCCGTTGTAGTTAATGTCGGCAAAATCTGCATTCTGCAAAAATACATCGACGCGGTTTTCTTGCTGCGGAAAATCCGTGTAGAGAAGTATATCCTCCAAAAACACCTGCAGACCCGCATTGACGCAGCTAAACTGCAAAAAGCATCGTTCGCCTGGTTCCTCCATGATGCGCTCCGCTACAACAGGACCGGCGCCTTCCGCCGGTACGCCGTCGATGTAGCCACCAAAACCGAACACAGGTTCGGTTTGCCCGGCTTCGGTGTAAAATGTCCAGCCACCCCGATCTGATGCCGTGCAATTCAGAAAGATGGATTGTTGCGCTTTGTCCGGTTGCGACAGACGAAACAAAAATAGCACGACCATTGTTGCCGCTGCGGTCAGCAGCATTCCGGCAGCGCAGAGATTTCTTTTTTGGGTGTTCACCGTCCCACCTCCTTGTTGCCTTAATTGTAGCAAAAACACAGAACGCGCACAAGCAGAGAAGCGCGGCTTCCTGCTAAACGACACGATTTTGCCCCTAAACGACACAGAAAAAAGACGAATAATATAGTAAAATAGATTATAGTAAGTTGACATTGCGGTCTATGAAAATGCAACGGGAGGATCACAAGATGGACAAAAGATCTATATTCGAGCGAGGGTTTGCCATACTGCTGTCGGTTATTTTGATGGCGGCTTGCTTTCCACTGTCAATCTTTGCGGAGGACACGACGCAAGACCCGGATTTTTCGGGTACAAATCTGATGAATCTGGAAAACGTACAGCCCAGCGGCTATACGACGACCACCAACCCTTACGGCTATGACATTGGCGAGCCGTTTCTGATGGTAGAACAGAACGAGCTGATGTATCTGAATGCCTGGGACAATAAGGTTCGGCAGGCATCCTATTTTTCTATGGGATCAGAATCGGCGCTGAATACCTTCGCAAAGAACAAATCAGGCAGTAGCGGTACTTTTTCTAACCCCAACTACAAGCTGATGCAGGCGGTGTCCTTTGACCCTACCGGCAGTGGTCGCCGGGATCATGTTGCCTTTGTAGGTGTTGGGCAGGATAAAAAGGGCTATATGTGGGTCATTGACACCACAAAAGAAAAGGGTTCAGACTGCAGCGGGCTGGTAGAGATTGGCGACTTCAGCTATATGTTTGATGCAAGCGCTTTTAAGGTTCCGACCTACTCCAACCGCAGCTTCCTCAATATCGTGGCCGGTGACTTTGACGGTGATGGCAAGGAAAGCATCGTGGTCTATACCCCGGAGTCCTACAAGGCCGGAGGCTGCCAGATTCAGCAGTGGGATTATAACGGTGACAGCCTTTCCCGACGCGGCAAGAGTAACAGTCTGTTGATGGGCTATTATAACGACCATCCCTGGTATGATGTGGAGAGATCGGAGGGAAACCAGCGGCGCAAGCTGGGTGTCTCCATGGCCGTGGGGGACTTCAACGGCGACTGTGTGGACGATCTGGCGGTGCTGTCCTACTGTCACCGGCTGCCCAATGACGAGGCCCAGATCGACTACTACCGTCCGGTGGTCAAGATCGTCTACGGTACAAAGGGGGATACCGGCAGCCCCATCGTGACCAAATCCGCGGCACAGAGCGAGGAGTTCTACACCAGCAAGGGACGAAGCGGCGGGCGTGATCGCTATGAATTTCCTGTGGGAGCCTCTTTGACCTGCGGAGATTTTGACGGCGATGGTGATGTGGATCTGTTCCTCGCAGGTATGCTGGGGAAACTGGGAACATGGAAACAAAACAACCAGCAGGTGAACGAAACCATCGACATGAATGCTGGGTATCTCTATATTGGGAAACTGAGCAATTCGGGAAACGGTTTTGTTAAGACTACCAATCAAACCATAGAGTCCAACGGCTGGACAGACGGCGGCTACCATGATGCCGATGATGTATGGCAACAGTTGGCTGTGGAGTCTGTTGCGATCAACGGCAAGGGGCGCGGCGCAAAGGAGCTGGTGTTCCTCAGCGGCACGCTCTATGATGCCAGCAACAATAAGCCTGTGGCGGTATATACCGGCGATTACTTCAAGAGTGCCGATGACGGTGCAGGCGGCACCACCCGAATCTCCAACTGTGATATTCAGTCCATTGCCGTGGGCAACTTTGACGGAAACACTGCCGGGCGGGAACAGGTGGTGTTTACAATTGCCCTCAAGCACGCAAATAACAACGAGTCCCACCTGCTGACGGGCTATATGCGGGGCATAAACTATAAGGATACAACGGTAAACGGCGAAATAAAGGAGTACGGAACAGCTGGCGGATATGACTGCCTTGTTCCTACGGACAGCTATGTGAACACCAATGCCCAGAATGCGGTCAGCTTTCTGGTTATCCCCGTGGACAAGAACAACGACGGTGTCCTTGCCAAATACCGGGGTGTAACCTACGCCTACACGGACCCGGATGTCAAGGCGGTCTTGCAGGCGGCGCCCTATTTTGATGAGGTAATGGATGCGGGCAATAACGAAACAGAGTATGTCCTGACGGAAAGCTATGAGCTGTCTGACTGGGACTCTGACAGCGTGTCCTTCAGTATAGGCTACAGCACCGAATTCAAATTCCTCGGCGGAGAGGCATCCATTGAAACAGGTTATGCACTGGACTGGACGAAGTCCTTCGAGCGTTCTCTGCACGAGGAGTGGAGTCAGAGCTTTTCCGCACAAGCCTACAACAGTGTTGTTGTCAGCCGTACACCGGTGTTCGTCTACGAATATGACATACAGAACGCGGACGGCACATGGAACGATAAAACTGTCATGCAGACTGCCATTCCGCAGGGACCTGTGTATGAGCAGCTTTCGGTGGATGCCTACAACAAGTTTGCCACAGAGTATAACAAGTACATGGCCGACCGCACAAACAAACCGACCTGCTACCTGTTGGAGCAGATTGATCCCGCTGCCAACTGGATGGACGGCAACGAGGGCGACCCCTACCGCTATAACCATGATGACTGGAACGCTTTGAATCAGGATATTCAGGCTTCCGCCATCAGCAAATCGGAGTTTGCTTTGGGCTATAACGGAACGCTGGATAAGGTGGCATGGACGAAGGAAAACACCACCACAAAAAGCGTAGAAATGTCCCACGGGTTTTTCTTCAACAGCTCCATAAAATGGGGCGATGATAAGGTAGGAATGCACGGTGTCACCACAAGCCTTCAATATAGCGATGGCAAGGGAAATTCCACCTCCAAAGGCACTGCGGTGGGAGCGAGCTGCACCGTCACCAGTCTGGACAAGCAGAGCCTTGTGGCGGAAGGAATTCCCGCGCCTGTTGTAGACGCCTATCGATTCCATTGGACGCTGGGGCAGTGGCAGCGCCACCTGAGTGGTGCAGCGAACAACAAGACACCCTTTATCGGCTACAGTGTTACCAATCTTTCCTCTCCGCCGCGAGCCATCGACAATTTGGACAAGACAATAACCCGCGGCGAAGGCATCTTTGACCTGAAGCTTTCTTGGACAAAGCCGGACTGCGAAAACGGTCATCCGGAGATTACTGGCTACTATGTTTACAGCAAGGACGAAAGCGGTGCATATACAAGAGTATCCGAAAAGCTGTCTGCCGAAGCAACGGAATATGAGATCGAACGCCTTGACCTGAATGGCAAGTACACCTATGTAGTGACGACCGTAGCAACGGTAGACAACCAGGATTATGAGAGCGTTTGGTCCAACGAGGCGCATTATCGCGCGGACGAAGCGCCTTACATCGGTAGCAATGGCAACTGGTGGGTCGGGGGAACCGACACCGGCGTAAAAGCGGCCGGTGACGACGGAAAGCCGGGCAAGGACGGCGAAACTCCGTATATCGGTGAGAACGGCAACTGGTGGATTGGCTTTACGGATACGAAAGTTAAGGCGGCAGGCACCGACGGTAAGGATGGTGAAAAAGGCGAGGACGGTGAAACGCCCTACATTGGCGAAAACGGCAACTGGTGGATCGGTGAAACCGACACAGGCGTAAAGGCTGCCGCAACGGACGGTACAAACGGCACGAACGGTGCGGACGGTCTGACCCCCAGCATTGGCGAAAACGGCAACTGGTGGATCGGTGAAACCGACACAGGCGTAAAAGCTGCCGGAACGGACGGTACAAACGGCACGAACGGTGCGGATGGTCTGACCCCCAGCATCGGCGAAAACGGTAACTGGTGGATCGGCACTACTGATACCGGCGTAAAAGCTGCCGGAACGGACGGTACAAACGGCACGAACGGTGCGGACGGTCTGACCCCCAGCATTGGCGAAAACGGCAACTGGTGGATCGGTGAAACCGACACAGGCGTAAAAGCTGCCGGAACGGACGGTACCAACGGCACGAACGGTGCAGACGGTCTGACCCCCAGCATCGGCGAAAACGGCAACTGGTGGATTGGCGCTACCGATACCGGCGTCAAGGCTGCCGCAACGGATGGTGCAGACGGCAAGGACGGCGCAGACGGAACAAACGGTGTCGATGGTCGAACACCGCAGCTCAAAATCGGTGATGATAACCTCTGGTATGTTTCCTATGACAATGGTCAGAATTGGGAATCTCTCAATGTGAAAGCTACCGGAGAAATGGGAGCGACAGGTGCCCAAGGCGAAAAAGGCGACAAGGGTGACCAAGGCGAGCAAGGCATTCAGGGTGTCCAAGGTGAAAAGGGCGACAAGGGTGACCAAGGCGAGCAAGGCATTCAGGGTGTCCAAGGCGAAAAAGGCGATGCCGGTGCCGATGGCGCTTCCGGGCAAAATGGCACCAATGGAATTAACGGAAAAAACGGTGTAAATGGTCAAGACGGACAAAACGGTCAGGATGGCAAGGATGGACAGGATGGTACTGCCGGGCGCGGAATAGACAACGCCATGATTGATAACGACGGCTACCTAATTCTTACAATGACCGATGGCACGACCATCAATGCCGGTCTTGTACGCGACACTTCCGCTGTGGCAAACAAAGAAGCAAATGACTCTGCTACGGCAAAATCGCTTGCGACAGCGGCTGTTGGTCTTTCCGGTGCATCTTTGCTATGGAACATTGTAATGCTTGCACTCTCCATCACCATGAAAAGAAAGCACACAACTTTCCACAGATGATACAGTATAAACAATAATGAAGCAGTCTTGAAAGTGCCAAAACACTTTCAAGACTGCTTTTGTCAGGATAACCGATTACTTATTGTTTCTTCTCTTGCAGACAAACCATATCCATAGGATTCACACGCACACCATTCTGCATAACCTCAAAATGCAGGTGGAAACCTGTGCTGTCGCCGGTATTGCCTACATAACCTATAACCTGCCCTGCCGTTACCGCTTCCCCTGCGGTAACGGCAGTTTGCGTCATGTGGGCGTACCGCGTGGACAAGCCCGCGCCGTTATCCAGCAGAACCTGATTGCCGTAGCTGTCGTTCCAGCCGCTGATCAGCACCGTACCGCTGTGGGCAGCGAGGATAGGCGTACCCTCCGGTGCTGGAATATCCGTGCCGCGGTGCCCGGCATTGCCGAAGGCGTCCACTTCCCCGAAGTGGCAGGATATATAAGTGTGCCCCGGCAACGGCCAGCACAACTCGCCATCGGCAACAGCAATCCCGCCGCACAGAGCAAGCAGACTGGGGCGCATTTCCTCGGATAACAGCTGGTGCAAAATGTCCCGCTGGTCTTGCGTAAAGCGGTACAAATCTGCCAGCGCGTCCACCGATTTGCTGCTGACCGCAATGTGCAGAATGTACTCCGTGACCGGCTTCGGGTCGGGTTCGTCTTCGGTCGGTTCCGGCGTGGCGGTTACTTCCTCTACCTCGGCATCTATTTCGTGCATCGCCCAAAAGGTGTCCTGAATCAACCGCTTCTTGCTTTCGTCAATGACGACCACATCGCCGTCGTTGTTTAGGTTGTTCTGCACGGCAAAGACGGCCAGCACTTCGGGCCAGTAGCTTGCCCATGTATGACCGTCCTCGTAGTCGTAGGTGATGGTGGTTTCGCTGCACTCCGGGTGGGCGGATACGATGTCATTGATGGCCGCGCCGAAGTCGGCGTTGGTGTCGGCTACGATTTCGGCAATAGGGATGCTGTTCGGGTCGCCGGATTCATCGGCAAACAAGATGCCCATCGGTGAGCCGATCACCGCCGCAGCCGCGCCTATGACCATCGCCAGCAACAGCACCACGCCGCCCGCGCCAAGCAGCGCCAGCAGCGATTGCGCGGCGCGCCGCACGGTTTGTGAGAGCAGGGCTTTGATTTTGGCTGCGATATAATGAACGCCACGACTGATTGCTTCAACCGTGGCTTGTTTATTGCTGATTGTGGGCAACTTGGGTGCGTGGGTAACGATGGGAGCGGTATTGCCCGCCGCTGTGGCAGCCGTCTGCTTTTGCAGATAGCGGCGCACAGCCTCGCGGGTCAGGTGCTGCCGCTTTAAGTGCTGCTGCATTTTGGCTTGGTAAGGCGGCGGTGCCGGTGTGGCCGATGACGGCACAGGGGCTTGCGGCGCTGGTGTTTTGGCTGCGATGGCCTTTTGCCGGAAACGCTGCTTTTTGAACATTTCCCTGCGCTCGGTCTGCGTGGGAACAGTGACTTTCTCTTTTTCAGTCGGTTTTGATGCAGATTGGGTGCTGCCCTGCAAGGTGAGATTTTTTCGCTTCTCCTGCATTGCACGAAACTTGCGGTAGCTCATGCGGGCGGTGCTTTTGGCGGTGTTGCCTGTACGGGCAGCCACATCGGAAATGCCCTGCTGCACCTCGGTTTGTGCGTATTCTTCGGGGGATTCCTGCCGCTGCTCGGCGGCGTGTTGGGGTTGCGTATTGGCCCGTATAAGTGTTTCCCTTATGATTTTTTTGATGTTATATTTTACATTTGGCTCCATTTAATATCCTCATATAATAAAATATATGCTATAATAAGAAAAATTCTAATTTAGGGTAAGGAATATTTTCAATGAATTATTTAAGAAAATCAAAGGACTGCATATTGAATTTATTTAAGACACGCATCGGGAAAACCATTATTTGTTTAGCCATAGGTGCCGTGGTATTTGTTGCTTGTTTGTTCATCGTTCAGTTCCCATATTGGATTGGAGATTGTAAAGTCATAATAAGAACCCATTTCGAGGCTGCTGATATTTTAGGATTTTTAGGGGATTACATATCGGCATTTGGTGCGCTCGTATTGGGATGGGTAGCAATTAAGCAAACAGATAAAGCTAACGCTCTAAGCGATCGAGTTGCTGGGCTTGAAGATGCAAGATACAAAGAGGAACATAATCCCGTTATTCTTATTGATTGGGTGAAATTACATAATTTCGATTATAATGACATCGCGTGTAAAGTTGATTTCAAAGGAAAACTACACTATGTGAATTCAGAAACAGAAAGCAATGCTAACGAAGAACGCCAATGTATCGAAATCAACTTTATAAATACAGGACACTGTGGCATACATGGTTGTCAATTAATGAGCGTCTCGTCTCAGCCAGATGAATTAAAGAAAGATTGGATTCCTCTTGGTTTGCACGATTCATCGTTCAACCTTAATCCGACGGAAGATTTGAATTTCAATCTTTTTGTAAACCAAAACGTAGTAGAAAAATTTGCAGTTAGAAAAATCGAAAAAATCCAATTGGTTTTTTCATGCGTTAATGATTTCAACGAAAAGTATGATTTGTTTTTTGAAATCAATGGAGCCATACAGTTTATGGGGGCAAATAGGCACGAAGAACAAATTGTGCCGTGTGTACACCCTGTAAATTGGAGTTTCAAAGCTGAGCGAGTAGACTCTATCAAATGACTTGTTTGCAGTAAATCTTAATATATGTCGGCTATATATCAGCCAAAAGAGTTCTTACTGGACTTCACAAGATTGGCAGTGTAATCTTGTGGCAAGATACACTAAGGCGAGCGGCACCCCGCTTTTTGTTTGTGCAGAATCATGGTGTTATCGTTCTCCGTGGTCGATGGGCTTGACTTTCAGTTTGTTGCCGTCACGCTGGAACTGCTCATACTGTTCGGGGGTGCATTTCATCGGCAGTAGACCGTGCGGCGTGGGAAGAAAGACGATTGGGTGATGATACATCTTTTCATAGTGTGCAAACTGCTTATCGGTTAAGCTGACAAAATCCCCCCTGCGACTACCACAAACGAAAAAAGAGCCTGCAAGAAAGTCTGTATGTCCATAAAGACGGTTAGGTGGTAACTTGTCAATCTTTCCAGAATCATTGCAGACAATGCAGACGCTATCTCTCCACGGGCAACAACATTCAATATTGCCGCCGACAAGTTTCTGTGATGCGCTTAACGTGTTAGGGATTATTCGCTCTTCCGGGTATTTACCGGGCTGCACATACAGCACACGGATTTCTTTCTCGCTCATAATTATCCCTCCATTTCACCGGGTTTGGTCGTGAGCAATTTGTAAGTCTTAGTATCCTTGGGCTGGGGGTTGTTGAAAGGGATAAGGCTGTTGCCCATTTTGATAATGCCCTCGCCGGGTTGTGCCAGCAGCAGATATTTCCGCTGCGGCTCGGACAGGCCGTACAACTCCACCACGCTGTCAATGTCCTTGGTTTGGCGCAGCATGACCACAAATTCGGAGTTTGCCAGCATGGCATAGGCGGTGTCATTGGTAAGGCAGTCCTGCACATTCTGCGTGATGCCGGTGGCGTAGGCGTTGTACTTTCTGAATCGCTTCCAACTTGTGTACAGGAAATTGGCGCTCAAAGAATCGCGCAGCAGCAGATAGATTTCATCAAAGTATACCCATGTGGCGGCCTTGGGGTCGTTGCGTTCGTTGCTCATAACAGCGGTGTTGATGTACTCCAGCATGGACAGCATGGCAACTGGCTTTAGCTGTTCCCCCAAGCTCTGGATGTTGAAGCAGATAAGGCGGTTGCTCATGTCAACGTTGGTGGGCTGGGCGAACGCTTGCATACTGCCGGTGGCGAAAATCCGCAATGCAAGCGCGATTTCCTTTGACCGTTTATCGCGCTGATTGTTCAGTGCCATCCACAAGTCCTTGATAGTCGGGCATGGCGCGGTATAGTGGGATGCCATCAAGGGTTTGTAGATGTTTTCAAGGGCATCATCAATCAGACTTTTATCACCGGCCAGAATATGCTCCTTGCCCATTATCTGCTCACACAGGCTCAACACAAATTCTGCCTTAGCAACATGGGGAGGTATTTTCGTTGCCCTATCGTATTTGAAGTCCAGCGGATTAAAGTGCGTAGCGCTGTCCACCGAGATATTCACAACCTCGCCGCCCAATTCCTGCACGAGGGGCGCGTACTCATTTTCGGGATCTACGACATAGAAACGTGCTTTTGTGAAGCGCAGGTACAGCATAAGGATTTCCAACTTAACAAACATCGATTTGCCGCCGCCGGAGGTAGCGACAACCATTGCATTGCCGTTCACAAGGCTAGTGCGCAGCCCGATGATGAGATTGCCTGTCACGGCGTTTCTGCCGTAACAAATGCCACCCGGTGTGAGAATTTCTTGCGTATTGAACGGTACAAGTGCTGTCAGCGATTTCG
>ERZ772819.2906-NODE-2906-length-12479-cov-3.996700_pt1 | contig 12479 bp, 10 predicted proteins | sample MGYA00580860_ERZ772819 | MGnify/ENA primary metagenome ERZ772819 (study PRJEB29015, sample SAMEA2737683) | human gut metagenome | biome: human gut; feature: human-associated habitat; material: faeces | place: China | collected 2012 ...
GCGTTGTTGCAGATATGGATTTTATTCTTATTTGCACTTATGAAGAAGACGGTAAAAATCCGGAACTTGTATTGTATAAGAAAAGATAAGAATAGAGAAAGCGAGAAATGCCCGATATGCTCCGGTGCAAGAGTGGTTGAAGGCATTAACGATTTAAGTACATTAAAGCCGGAATTGGTTTCTGAAATGACCTTGCCTGTGTGCTAAGGGTTGAGGCAGGAAACCAAACTTTGGTCGGGGAGGTTTCTGCCTTTTGTTTTCAATAGTTACAAGGCTATGATAATACAAGAAGGTACAGGATAAAATAATCTGAAGAAAAATTGTCAGATTAATTTATGCTGCACCTTCTTTTAATTTGCACCAAAAACAAAAAATCAAGAGCAGGTAAATTTACGAATAACACTTATCTGCCACCTGCCGTCTGCCAGTGCATGAATTTTTCAAGTATCAGGAGTAAGTAAAAGTAGATTGATAGATAATATAGAAAAGCGTATTATAACAATAAGAGGTGGTATTTCCCACACAAAAACAGAGGAGCAAGATATATGAAGGTACAGGAAAGGTTAATCAATTACGTGACGGTACGTACACCGAGCAATGAAGAAAGTGAGATGGTTCCGTCTTCGACGTGTCAGTTTGATCTGGCACGAAAGCTGGAAAAAGAAATGGAAGAACTCGGTCTGACAGAGGTCGTTCTTGATGATAAGTGTTATCTGTATGGTAAACTTCCGGCAACGGAAGGAAAGGAAAATATCCCGGTACTTGGATTTATTGCGCACATGGATACAGTATCTGATTTCTGTGACCATGAGATACGACCGGTAATCACAGAAAATTATGATGGTGGAGAGCTTATCCTCGGGACAAGCGGACTGGTGTTAAGCCCGAAGGAATTTCCTCATCTTACAGAATTGAAAGGCCGTACACTGATCACCTCAGATGGAACAACGATTCTGGGAGCAGATGATAAGGCAGGAATTGCCGAGATTCTGACTATGATTGAAAGAATCCAGACAGAAAAATTGCCGCACGGAACAATCTGCGTAGCATTTACTCCGGATGAAGAAATCGGAATGGGAGCAGAGTATTTTGATTTAGAACAGTTTGGCGCAGAGTATGCATATACACTGGATGGAGATTCAGAGGGAGAAATCCAGTACGAAAATTTTAATGCGTGCAAAGCAGAATTTGAAATCAGAGGATTCAATGTACATCCGGGCGAAGGCAAAGATACAATGATCAATGCCAGCCTGATTGCGATGGAAGTCAATAATTGTCTGCCATCTATGGAGACGCCGAGAGGAACGGAAGGTTATGAAGGATTTTATCATCTGATCAGTATGCAGGGCGAAGTCGGTGAAGCGAAGCTTAATTATATCGTCAGAGATCATGATAAAGCAGGGTTTGAGGAGAGAAAAAAGACGCTCCGCCTGATTGAGAAGAATTTAAATGAAAAGTGGGGCGAAGGTACGGTAACCCTCAAGATCACCGACCAGTATCGTAATATGAAAGAAATCGTGGAAAAGCATATGCATCTGATAGGTCATGCAAAGAAAGCATGCGAGACAGCTGGTGTAACACCACTTGTTCTTCCAATACGTGGAGGTACAGATGGTTGTCAGTTAAGCTTTAAAGGACTTCCATGTCCGAATCTCGGAACAGGAGGCCATGCTTTTCACGGACCTTATGAACATATTAGTGTAGAAGGAATGGAAAAGAGTGTGGAAATTCTTCTTGCACTGATTAAGGAATATACAGAAGAATAGTTGATAAACTGGTGCCGGGCATAATGCCCGGCGCTGATTCTTTTAAGGTTTAAATTCCACTGCATGTTTCCTTTTCCAGAGTGGAAAAAGATTTCTCTGGCAGATATAATTCTTGCGCTGTTCGATGCTGATCGCATGAAAGAAGGTCTTCCACATACCTGTATATTCATCTTCATAGGATTCTGTCTGGCGCAGAGTTTCAAATTCTTCGTCTGTCAGGTAACGCAGATAGTTTTCACCGTTTTTTACGTGTACACAGGCGGTTTTGCGGTTATCGTCAATGATCATCCAGTGTTCGGAAGGCATACGGTCTGAGAAATGGTTTCCGACCAACATGATCACGTCGTTTTTGGGCTCCAAATGACTGACATAAACTTTAGAATCCAGACTCTGAAAACGGGCAAATTCGCGAAAATGGTGAGCCTCATTCGATACTCTTCGGCGAATTTCCAGGAGTTTCATGACATGTGAATTGGCATATTGTCCAAGTACGGTGTTTCCGACTGCAAAACCCACACGCAAAAAGTTATAGATTGCCTGCAGAGAGTCCTCATCGGCACACAAAGTGGCATAGTAAACGTTCAGGTATGCTTCCTCGGAAATGTTTCTGCGGATGGAACGGATTACTTTTTCTGCTTTGGAGAAATCGCCATCTATATGAATGTATTCATCAAATAATGTCTGCTGAAATACAGGTTCTTTTTTTAGCTGAATCTGGTTATGGCCAATCCGCAGAGCCTCTGACCATGCATCGTAAATACAGGTCATGATGTCTGTCAGGCGGTCTTTGCAAGTGTATACTTTCATACGTTTATCCTATTCCGAAATCGGCAAGGGTCATCTGAGAGTATGTCTCATTGGCATGCTGCATTTTCCAGAGATCCTTCGTATCTGCATGAATTAATTGTCTGGTAATATAAGCCTCTTCGATGGGGGTATGATACATCTGCTTTCCTCCACAGGTAATAAAATAGTGTGCGCGTTTCAGCACGACACCCATTTTTTTCAGACTTTCGAAAGTCAGGCGGCCATATCTCCGGGCATAGGTGATGCGGCTGGCGGACTTAGGACCGATACCGGGAACACGAAGTAAGGTGGCATAAGAGGCCGTTTCTGCTTCTACCGGAAAAAGTTCCAGATGGCGCAACGCCCAGTCACACTTTGGATCCAGCAGTTCATTAAAGTTTGGCTGAGATTCAGATAACAGTTCCGTTGCCTGAAAACCATAGAAACGAAGAAGCCAGTCTGCCTGATACAGGCGATGCTCGCGCAGTAGTGGAGGAGGTGTCCCGGGCTGAGGCAGGTTGGTGTCGTCATTTAATGGTATATAAGCGGAGTAAAAAACTCGTTTCAGATCGAATCCCTGATATAATGCCTGTGTCGTTTGCAGCAGGGTATAGTCACTCTCTCCGGCAGCGCCGATGATCATCTGGGTGCTTTGTCCTGCCGGTGCGAAGCTGCGCCTCAGATCTGACATGTCGAGGGGAGCCAGCTGGCAGGCATTTTCCCAGGTCAGAGCATGTTTGCAGAGGTTGTTTTCACTTGGAAAGGAAGATGTTTTTTGAAGATTCTTTTCAGAGTGAAAACTGTCATTGAGCCGTGCATCTGTATTTTGCGTATTAAGTTTTTCTTTGAATTTATTCTTGGAATTATCCGAAAAGATACTATGGTTTAAAAACTGATTTCCACGGCTTCGCTCCATGTATGCAGACTTTCCGATTGCCATCCGGTGAGATGCAATCGTACTCTGTACTTTCCCCATAGGATTTAAGATGTTCTGCATGGTTTTATTGGGTGCCAGTGAACGCAGAGCATCCTCAGTAGGAAGTTCCAGATTTACACTGATACGGTCGGCCAGATAACCGGCTGCGGCAAGCAGCTCATCTGATGCGCCGGGAATTGTTTTTACGTGGATATAGCCATTAAAATGGTATTTCGTGCGGAGCAGAAGCAATGTCTCGCACATTTTTTCCATAGTATAGGTAGGATTGCGCAGGACGCCGGAACTCAAAAACAGTCCTTCGATATAATTTCTTTTATAAAATTCAACGGTCAGTTCACAGATTTCCTGAGGCGTGAAAGTGGCGCGCTTTACATCATTGCCGGATCTGTTGATACAATATTTGCAATCATAGGCACAATGATTTGTCATCAGGATCTTGAGAAGGGAGATACATCTTCCGTCTGCAGCAAAACTATGACAGATGCCGCATGCTTCTGCATTGCCGAGCTCTCCTTTCTTTCCCCGGCGGCTGGAACCGCTTGAAGTACATGCAACATCATATTTTGCCGCATCTGCAAGAATCTGTAGTTTCTCCTGTGTGGTGTAGTTTTCGTTTACAATTGTGGTGGTCATATTTGTATTATACAAACATCTGTTCGGAAATGCAAGAGAAAATAGAACAAATGTTTGCAAAAGTCATATAACCTTATTACAAAATGGCATGTATAGTCAGTTTTAAGGATTAATAATAAAGCGTTCTACACGATCCATCGTAGTTTTCAGGATAGAGAGGTCAGTTTGCACATCGCCGGTTTCCAGAGAGTGGTTGCCATTTTTTGTAAGGAAAAGAGGAACTTCTTTTTGCGCTGCGAGTGCCTGAACAGAATCTGTTTCGGCCCACGGATCGGCAGTGCCGTGAAAGGCAATACTTCCCCGGAGTGGAAATGAAAAAGTTTCTGCCAGTGGAGTAAACAGGATACTTTTTACCTTTAAATTGTGTCTGAAAGCATAGGCAGAAGATATGGCTGTGCCAATGCTTTTGGAAATAAAAAGAATGCTGCCATAGGAACTCCAGTCAATGCCGTGCAGAAGCTGTTCTGTCTGTTCCGAGGCAAGTTCAAATGCCTGTTTCATTTTGGCAGAATCACCCTTGATGTTTTCCGGGAGCGTGCCATAAGACACAGTTTGAATCTGATAGCCGTGTTTTTTTGCAAGACGGGTTGTGTAATAAAGAAGTGGTTTATCAGCAGTATATCCGATGCCGGGAAAAATAACAGCCAGTTTTGGCGCATTTTTGTCTGCTCCGGCAGTGTATGCGGAAGCTTTGTCATAGAGCATCTGTTCATGAAGTTTTTCCTGAAGTTCTATTAAAGTGGTGGAAGTCATGCAGAGATCTGACGGAAGGTAATCATAATCTGTGATGACACCGTTTTCTTCCGCAGAATAAACAATGTGTGAAGCACCCATGAGCTCCATATCTTCTTCAATATCTGAAAGTAATTCTTCGTATGTTTTCATTTTGATCAAATCCTTTTTATTTAGTAATGTAGGGTAAAAAACAAGATAATTATGGCATGTTTTAGCGGAGGTGGCAAGAAAATCCGTTGTTGCTAATCATAGCAATTGTGGAATTCGTTAGTACAAGAGCATAAATGAAGACAAGAGAGATTGAATAACGATATTGCCCGTTTACTCTTGTGATGGTATCATAAAATATAAATTACAAATATTTACAGAGGAGAACTCAGATGGCAATATCACAGGATGAGACATTAAAAGGAAATGAAAAAATAGAAGAAGCAATTCTGGGATTACAAGAAGAAACTTCACAGGAAATGCTGGCGCATGTGCTTACGGTTATCCGTCGGAGAATGAACGAAAACGGGCAGGTGATCGTTGCTGTGGAGATGAATCCCGGAGATTCTCAGATGGCAGTAAAAAGTCTCCGGACTGAAGATGGAAAGTGCTGGTGGTATGCGTTTACCAGTTTTGATGAGGAGATGAAAGGCCCGGAATCGGTGAAATCCACTTTTTTGACAGATATAGGGAAATTGTTTGATGCAGCAATGACCGTTCCGGAAATCGAAGGTGTGATTCTGAATCCATGGAATCGTACGATCATGCTTGATAAGCAGCTGATCCGAATCATCAAACCAGAAAACAAGTAAGAATTAAGAAAATCGATATTAAGTCCCTGTTCAATCTGGAAGTGCATATTCCGGCAACGGGTGAAGAAATATGGGAGATTTTATAGATGCAATAGAGGAGAACCAGGAGTATAATAAAGGCATAATCAGATTTAACGCAAAGGAGAAGAGCGTGTATGAAAAAGAAACCTATTACCGTATCATCCATCCTGAGCAGATTTCTATTTTTTGTAATAGCATTTCTGATCATAGGATGTTTCACCGGAGTATCACCGGTAAAGGCCGACTTCGAACAAAAGATACAATTGAACCGCTGCTATGCCAACGGCAGTGAAATCAACATTGAATCCTATGTTCAGGGAAGCCAGTATGATTATGTACAGATTTATCGTGCGGACAGAGACCCGTCGCAGGGAGGTACCTTTGTACTTTTAGATCAGATGCCTATCTCAACCAATTACTGGTATTCGGATTCTTATGGAGGAAAGTACTGGTATACATCAGGGGATAATGACAAAATAACCTGCTTTTCTCATTCTTGCAGTGTAGATGGAGATGTTGTTTTTGTGGATTCTACTGTAGAGGCAGGACACAGCTATTACTACAAGCTTGTAATGCGGAGCGACTGGGAAGATTCATGGCCTGCGATCAGCTCCAATGTTGTTTCTGCAACAGTCAAATTATCCGCTCCGGTAGTGACAAGATGCCATTCTTATAACAACAAAAATGTTAAACTTTGTTGGAGCTACACTCCAAAAGCCAAAGGTTACCAGATATACAAATACACTGGAAAAAAATGGAAACGAATAAAGACAATTAACAAAAAATCTACTCTCGCTTATACAGATAAAAAAGTAAAAGCAGGAAAAACCTACAAGTATAAAATCTGTTCATACAGCATTGTATCCGGGAAAAAGATTTACAGCAGCTTTAGCTCTGTTCGTAAGGTATCACTGAAACGTCCTACTGTGCGTGGAAATTACAAGGCCAACAGTGTTTATGGCCCTTCGCTGAATTCCAGCCAGCTTATGCAGGTTCGAAGAGTTGTTCAGAGCTTCAAGACCAATTATATCCGAAAGGGAATGAGCGAGTATGATAAGGCTCTTGCAGCTTTCCTTTATCTGAGAAGCAACTGCAGTTATGCGAGACGTGGCTGGCAGTACAATAATGCCAATAATGCATGGGGAGCCCTCGTTTACAACGAAGCTCAGTGTTCAGGTTTTGCCAGAGCCATGAAAGCGCTCTGTGATGGAGTCGGAGTCAAGTGCAAATATGTACATGCAAATTCCAAAGCCGTTAATCCGAGTCATCAGTGGAATGAGATCCGCATTAATGGCAAATGGTATATTGTGGATGCCCAGGGTGGATTTTTCCTTGCCGGATCGAACACCTGGAAAAATATGATGGGTATGCGTTGGAATACGAAAGGTCTTCCTAAATGCAGCGCCAGTGATCACAAAAAATTTGGATTTTATGGCAGTATTGTATAATAATGTTTGAAATAACATAAGAAAAGCCTCCGCTTAAATCTTACGATTTTGAAGCGGAGGCTTTATTTTACATATTTATTTTACTTCCACAAGTTCAATTGTGAAGTTCAGTTCTTTGCCTGCCATTTCGTGGTTTGCATCAAAAGTGATTGTTGTTTCTTCTTTTGCTGTTACTTTAACCGGGAATGGCTGTCCGTACTGGTTGGACAGATATACCTGCTGTCCGACCTCCAGATTCTCTGAACCAGGAAGCTGTGCAATCTCAAGTGTAAAGATAGCATCCGGATTTGCCTGTCCGTAAGCTTCTTCCGGCATCAGATGAACTTCTTTGATCTCGCCGATTTCCATGTTTGCAACGGCAGCATCAAAGCCTTTGATCATCTGTCCTGCACCGCAGATAAATTCCAGCGGTTCTCCGCGGTCATAGGAAGAATCAAACTGGGTTCCGTCGTTGAAGGTTCCTTTGTAATGTGTACGGCAGGTTTTTCCTACGTTTGGTCCTGTGATATCACTCTTGTGGCCACCGCATCCGCCGCAGCTTCCTCCGCAGGAATGTCCCTCTTCATGGCTTCCGCAGGAATGACCTTCTTCGTGGTGATGGTGGTCACAGTTTGCTCCTGTAGAAACCAGTTCACCTTTCAGATATGCTTTAACAACATCATCAGTGTTTCCCTGTGCACCGGCAACCATCTCAATTCCTGCCTCTGTGAGAGCTGCCTGAGCGCCTCCGCCGATACCACCACAGATCAGAACATTGATACCCTGTTCGGCCAGAAGTCCTGCCAGTGCGCCGTGTCCTGTTCCGTTGGAACCGATCACTTCGCTTGAAACAACCTTGTCGTCTTCTACTTCATAAACTTTGAAGTTTTCTGTTTTTCCAAAATGCTGAAAAACATTTCCGTTATCATAAGTAACTGCAATTTTCATTGTAAAAATCCTCCAATTCATACTATATTGCTCAGATTAGTATATCTTGTCAGGTAAATAAAAGCAACCTCTAAGCAGTTACCATTTTTTTGAGTCTGTCCAAATCGGCAGCATCCGGATGGGATAATGCTTTGTCAAAGTTCTCGATCAGCATGTCCAGATTCGGCATAGGATCTGGCTGCTCTTTCATTTTTACATAACGTGCTCTTACAGAGCCCGGCATCCTGCCCTGGCACATATACTCCCCAACCACGGTATTGCTCTCATTAATAAGCTTTTTGACATTGTCAAGGATATTTGTGAAGTACTCTTCACTGCCACCGAATCCGGCTGTCCCAAACAGAAAGATTTTTCTGTTTTTCAGCTTCGCCAGCAGTTCTGCTGTAGCTTTGTCCGCACTTCCCTTATCTGTCCAGAATCCAATATACAATGTTTCTGAAGCAGGAACGTCTCTTTCAACTGCACCAAAAAGATCGCAGTTTTCCTGCGGCAGTGCCTCATGGATTGCATCAGCCAGTTTTCTGGTGTTTCCTGTTTTACTGTTAAATATAATTGAATATCTATCTTTGTTCATCTCTCAGCGCACCTTTCATTATTTTTTGTTATATCTATTGTAGTCTTCTTACTCATATTAATGCAATAAGATTTTTTTGATAAATGGTATGACCGTTATATGAAGTTGAGGGCAAGAAGATTATTGGAACTGAACTTCAAGATTGAACTTGTCGAAGTAAAATAATCAGCCTGAGCCAGAAACATAGAGCGGTTTTTGTCACATAATGTCGAACTGTTTTTATAGACGGAAAGACCATAACGTGCTACCATTAAAGAAATAAAGTTGTAACAATTCTACAGAACATATCTTTTTCTTTAATGAGCAACAGCCTCATATCTGACCTTCAAAAACCGTTCTGGTTGATAAGGGAAATCTCCATGTTTCAGTCAATAGTGTTGGATGGATTTCCACAGGAAACAAAATATGTACGAAAGAAAAAGACCAGAGCGAGAAGTTCTGGCCTTTTTCTTTAGCAGACAGGAAAGTCTTTATGACAGTTCCTGTCTGTTTTGCTATAATGAAAGATAATTTGAGTATGTCTGAAAGGAGGAGCCGGGAAATGAAAATGATAAATGGAGTATCTATGATTCCATTTGGTCTGCTTGCAGGCTTTGCAGACCAGAATGAGATCCGCATCATAGAACTCGCGGAAAATGGCTTCCGATTTCGGACAGCAAAGGACTCGGAAACGCTGACTGGAAAAATAAAGTGTTTCCGAATCTGTTTTTATGACGATGAAATATCTGATTACCGGGAGATCCTTTTGCGTGAATATCAGATAGAAAAGCCAGAAGAAGAAAAGTTTTATTTTACTTATTCCGTATTTACAAAGCAGGAGGACTTTCGAAAAGAAGTACAGGGACTGCTCAGACGTTATACCCGATATATTCATCTGAAAACAGAAGAAGACGATGCTGCGCTTGCTGAAGCACTGACCGGCTATCCCGCAGAAAAAGATGAAATTTTCGCGAAAAATCTGACAGAACAGAAAAATATATGGTTTCAGGATGTCCCGGGAACAAAACTTGCGGAGGTTTTGCATGAATCGAAGGAATTTGTACTGGAACTTGATCGCCCCGAACTGTACAGGATGTACCTTGAAGAAAATATTCAGGATTTTATGAAACATTACTGGGAGCAGACGTTTTTTGCATTTTCCGAGGAGATACCGGAGTGTCTTCCGGACAGGCTTTACATTGGAAATCAGTTTTGCCATCTGCTGTTTCCAGAGGAAAAGACACTGAAAACCCTGCTTGATAAAGCATACCGGGAGGATCTGGCAATCACGATCGTTTACACATATGTCCGTGAAAACCTGTTGAAAAACACCGAAAAAATGCTGCATATGGTGGATAACTGGTGCGAAGAAAAACAAAAAGATGTAGAAATTGTGGTAAATGACTGGGCGATACTCTCTATGGCGAAAAAGACCCCGCATCTGAAACTATGCATGGGAACTTTGCTCAACAAAAGAAAAAAAGATCCCCGGATGAAATACAAAAAAGGAACGCGGGAATTTTACAGTGAAAACAGCCTGAATGCAGATTTTTACAGAGATTTTCTGCGGGAGAAGTGCGGATTTCAGCGCTTTGAATGGGAGAGCTGTGGTTATCCCCAGCGTTTTCCGGAAGAAAAAAACAGTTTGCATTTTCCTTTTTATCAGACGAATACTTCCCAGTACTGTCCGCTTCATGCAATCTGTACAGAGGGAGAACGGGGGAAACAGTGTCTTGTAGAAAACTGTCCGCATTTTTGCGAAAAATATATGCTGATATATCCGGAACATCTGCATATGATCGGCAGATATAATTCGCTGTTCGGGCTGGATCTGGAAACTCTGATGCACCCGGAAATACTTAAAGAGAAGGAAGAAGCAGGAATCGACCGGCTTGTGCTTGGGGTGATATAAGCGAAAAACATGATTCAGGCGAAATGGACAAAATCGATAAGGACAGAAATGACAAATACGATAATGGTGAGGAAATGCAAATGAAGATTACTGCAGGTTTAGGATCGATAGATGAATATGAACGATTTGTCAATGTCGGAGCAGATGAATTTTTTTGCGGTTATGTGCCATACGAATGGACAAAGAAATATGGGACGGTCATGCCGCTCAATCGCAGGGAAGTTCTTTCTTATAATGTGCAGATTGGCTCTTTGGGAGAGTTGGAAATCCTTGCCGCAATGGTTAAAGAGTATGAGAAGCCGGTGCATCTGACGTTTAACACCCTTTATTATATCCCGGAACAGTATCCGGAAATTGCAGAAATCATAAAGAAATGCATGAGAATTGGATTTAACAGCTACATTATCGCAGATCCGGCACTGATTTTGTATCTTCGAAAACAGCATATCGACTGTGAGATTCATTTAAGCGGAGAGACCGCGGAAGTAAATTCTGGAATGGTGGATTTTTTTCAGCAGATGAAACTCAAACGAGTGATTTTTCACAGGAAGAATACAATTGAGGACATGAAATCTGTGATTACACATGTGCGGATGCAGAATGTCGGAGATACAGAAGGCAAGCGAGATGTAAGACCGTCACAGAGCAGTCTTGAGTTCGAGGCATTTGCTTTGAATGAACTCTGCCAGTTTACCGGTGCATTCTGTAATTCCCTTCATTGCGATGAAATGGGATATCTTTGCCGTGTGCCTTATCTGCTTACATGCATAAAAAACGGACAACAGAGGAATGACTATATAAGATGTGGGAAAGCAACATCAGACCGGGATGACATTCCGGGAAAGGAAACACCTTCCATAGAAATTCCGGCAGAAGACGATACGGGCTATCTCCCCGGAGCAAGCGGCTGCGGTCTTTGTGCACTTTATCGTCTTAAGGAAGCGGGCATCACACACCTGAAACTGGTCGGCAGGGGAAATTATACGGATTTTATGGAAAAAGATATCCGAAATCTGCGAAGAGCATTGGATATTATTAAAGCGTCCAAAACAGAAAAAGACTATATAAACTCCATGAAAAAAATACTGTTTCCTTATGGGTGCAGCGGGAACTGTTATTACAGGCAACATTATATAGAAGCAAAAAACAAGATCTGATATCTGACAAAAGAAACATTGTACCTGTAAAAATACAATATATTGATAATTACTTTCAAAAAGACACCACAAATTGTACAAAATTAAAAGCATGCGTTAAATAATTGACATTGGTACTTTCTATAGTGTACACTAGCGTCGTGAACAAGGGCGTGTTCACTTGAAACTAATAAGATTCCGGTCTTATTTTTCTTTTGTGAGAAAAGTTAGACGGGACATACGCGGAATAAATTATATTATAGTGAGGTGCAAAAATGAAAAACTTTTCACAGTGGGAAGGTTTCAAAGGAAACCGTTGGAAAGAAAAAATCGACGTTCGTAATTTTATTTCAATGAACTACACACCATATGACGGAGATGCCTCCTTCCTGGAAGAACCAACAGAAGCAACAAACAAACTGTGGGGAAAACTTCAGGAACTGCAGAAAGAAGAACGTGCCAAAGGCGGAGTTCTGGATATGGAAACAGAGGTTGTTACATCTCTGACAGCATATGGCCCGGGATACATCGACGAAGATCTCAAAGATCTTGAAACAGTTGTTGGTCTTCAGACAGACAAACCGCTGAAACGTGCATTTATGCCATACGGTGGAATCAAAATGGCAGAGCAGGCCTGCGAAACTTACGGATACAAAGTAAGCGACAAGATCAAAGACGTATTCCACAACTATGAATTCAAAACACACAACCAGGGTGTATTTGATATCTACACACCAGAGATGAAATTAGCCCGTCACAGCAAGATCCTGACAGGTCTTCCGGATACTTACGGACGTGGACGTATCGTTGGTGACTACAGACGAG
>ERZ772819.2923-NODE-2923-length-12439-cov-11.244751_pt1 | contig 12439 bp, 15 predicted proteins | sample MGYA00580860_ERZ772819 | MGnify/ENA primary metagenome ERZ772819 (study PRJEB29015, sample SAMEA2737683) | human gut metagenome | biome: human gut; feature: human-associated habitat; material: faeces | place: China | collected 2012 ...
CAACAAACTAATATATTATTGCCAATTAAACCCGGAACGGGTGGCAATTTTGTGCCATCCAAACCCGGAACCAGTGGCAATTTTTAACTATTTGACAAATAACAAAATTTGTTATATAATAATTGAAGTTTTTTAAGAGAAAATGGACGTTTTTCAAAAAAAGCATTGAAAAACGTCTTAAGTTATGAAAAGGGGTAATAAAATGAACAATAAAAACATTAGAAACATAGCAATAATTGCACACGTTGACCATGGAAAAACAACATTAGTTGATGCCATGTTAAGACAAAGCCACATTTTTAGAGAAAATGAACAAGTACAAGAAAGAGTAATGGATTCAAATGACCAAGAAAAAGAAAGAGGTATTACAATTCTTTCAAAAAATACTTCTGTAATGCATGGTGATGTAAAAATAAACATTGTTGATACACCAGGACATGCTGATTTTGGAGGAGAAGTTGAAAGAGTTTTAAAAACAGTAGATGGAGTTTTACTTTTAGTAGATGCATTTGAAGGTGCAATGCCTCAAACAAGAGAAGTTTTGAAAAAATCTTTAGCATTAGGTTTAAAACCAATAGTTGTAATTAATAAAATTGATAGACCTGGAGCTCAACCAGAAAAAGTTGTTGACCAAGTAATTGAATTATTTATAGAATTAGATGCAACAGATGAACAATTGGATTTCCCAGTAGTATATGCATCAGCAAAAAACGGTATTGCAAAAATGGATTTAGCAGATGAGACAACAAACTTAGATTGTTTATTTGAAACAATAATAAATACTATTCAAGCTCCAAACTGTGATGAAGAAGGTCCAGCACAAATGCTTGTATCTAATATTGATTATGATGATTATGTTGGAAGAATTGCGGTTGGTAGAGTTGAAAGAGGAATTATAAAAGTTGGAATGCCAGTTTCTATATGTGGAAAAGAAGACAAAATTTCTCAAGGAAGAATTGCTAAAGTATATACACATGTTGGACTAAATAAAGTAGAAGTAGAAGAAGGAAAAGCAGGAGATATTATAGAGCTTGCAGGAATCCCTGATATTAATATAGGAGATACAATTTGTGATTTTAATAATCCTGAAAAAATTCCTTTTGTTGATATAGATGAACCAACAGTATCTATGACATTTAGTGTAAACAATGGACCATTTGCTGGAAAAGAAGGTCAATTTATTACATCAAGACATATTAGAGATAGATTATTTAAAGAATTAGACAGAAATGTTTCATTAAGGGTAAAAGAAACAGATTCACCAGACTCATTTGAAGTTTCAGGAAGAGGAGAGCTACATTTATCTGTATTAATAGAAACAATGAGAAGAGAAGGATTTGAATTATTAGTTTCAAGACCAAAAGTTATATTTAAAGAAATTGATGGTGTAAAATGTGAGCCAATAGAACTTTTAGTTGTAAATGTACCAGATGATTGTGTTGGAAATGTAATTGAAAAACTAGGTAGAAGAAAAGCAGAAATGGTAAATATGGAACCAGCAGAAGCAGGTCATACAAAAATTGAATTTAAAATTCCTGCAAGAGGTTTAATAGGCTATAGAACAGAATTCTTAACAGATACAAAAGGTGAAGGAACAATGAACCATATATTTGACAGCTATGAACCATTTAAAGGCGAAATTCAAGCTAGAGTTAGAGGAACAATTGTTGCTTTTGAAAATGGAAAATCTGTAACATATGGACTATATAATGCACAAGATAAAGGAGAATTATTTATAGGACCTGGTGTTGACGTGTATGAAGGAATGATAGTTGGATTAAACTCAAGAGGTGAAGATTTATCAATAAATGTATGTAAAGAAAAACACTTAACAAACACTAGAGCTTCAGGATCAGATGATGCACTTCGTTTAGTTCCACCAATTCAAATGTCACTAGAAAAAGCAATAGAATTTATCCAAGATGATGAATTAGTTGAGGTTACTCCTAAATCAATTCGTTTAAGAAAGAAAATTTTGGATAGTAAAGAAAGAGAAAGAGCTGCTAGAAATAGCAATAAATAAAAAGAATTGGCGACAAAATAAATTTGTCGCCAATTTTGGATGTTATTTACCTTTGTTTTTAGAGACTTTTTTTGTGAAAACAAGAATTTTTCCACCGCCTATTCCGCAAAAAAATCCGAAAATAGGAGTTTTACCAACAACTTTCTTGCTTATTTTGCCATTTTGCAAAACATAGCAACCAGAAGTGGTAGTTGCAGCCTTCCTTATTTTTGCCTTTGGAGCAAAAATAAAGCTGTCAAAGGTATACGGTGCCAGAGTACAGGTAAGCATTTCTTCATCTTCTTTTGATAGAGAATAGTTATCATGCTTTACCCAAAATAAAATGTTAGAAATTGTCATTATAATAATCATCCTTTCTTAAAAGTAAGTAATTCTAACATCTAAATTGTAACATATTTTACATAAATAATCAAATTTAAAATTGAAAGGAGAAAATCGTATAGTAAATATAGGTACATTATACGAGAAATAAAAATGAATCAAAGAGAATTAGAAAAAATAAAAGAAAAAGCATTAGAAGAACATATACCAATAATAATGGATGATACATTAGAAGTAATTGCTAAATATTTAAAGCAAATAAAGCCAAATAGAATACTAGAAATTGGTGCAGCTGTTGGTTATTCTGCAATGTGTTTTTCAAATTTTTTAGCTCCAAATGGAGTAATAGATACCATTGAAAGAGATGAAGAAAGAATAAAGCAAGCAAAAATTAATTTTAAAAATGTAGAAGTAGAAGACAAAATAAATTTATATGAAGGAGATGCTGTAGAAATTTTACCTACATTAAACCAAAAATATGATGTTGTTTTTATAGATGCAGCAAAAGGAAAATACCCATTTTTCTTAAAGGAATCTTTAAGAATGATAAAAAAAGATGGGGTTATTTTTGCAGATAACATATTATATAAAGGCTATGTAATGAGCGACTATAACAAACATAAACAAAGGACAGCTGTAAGAAATTTAAGAGAATATATAAAAGAAGTATCTGAAAATCCAAATTTGGAAACCGAAATTTTAGAAGTTGGAGATGGACTTGCAATAAGTAAAATAAAATAAAAAACACTCGCCTAAGAAATGATTCTTTTGGCGAGTGAATTTTTTTAGGCACTTTTTATCTGGTTAATAAGTTTTCTGCCGTTTAAGGATTTGTAAGCCCTCCTGCAAACCAATAAAATCGTAAACCTTGCCATCTGGTGATATTCCATAACCAGGAATATGAATTTTTTCTGGCTCAAATTCGAATGTAGATGAACTATATTTTTTCATTTTATAGTTATCATGGTTTGCATCTCCACTTTCAGCATGGACATGCATTGCAAATGTTCGAATCTGTACTTCAAAATATTCACCGGTTGTTGCTTTAAAAAGCAGGTGAAGCGACTGATAGCCATTTTCCTTTGGATTAAGAAAGTAATCTTTTACAAAAGTTTTAAATTCCTTTGCTATTTCTGATTTCTTTGGAATTAAGATTTCAGGATGTTTTTCCAATGAAAAATTACCAGTATTAGAGGTTTCGAGCTCACAAAGAGTTAAACCCTTCTCCAGACTAAAACGAATAATTTCATTTGCTATTTGGTAGCATGTACTAACCAAACTTTGAGTATTTTCACCAAAAATAACAATCCTAAACGCAAACTGGTCACGCAGAAGATCCAAAGATCTTTTTTCAGACATAAGCTTCTGAATCTTTTTCTCAAAAGATAACAAAGACTTTAGTCTTCCATCTATAACGAAACGAACATCTTTGAAATTTTTATCAATGAGACTATAAATTTCGTTAAAGTTTTTTCTCATGCGATACAGCAGATTTTTGTCTGTTTTGCTTTTTCGGTATTCAGCAAGCTTGTTCGCATGAATAAGATTGTTGTAGTCTTTGGTGTCTCTTAGCTCTTTTTCAAACCGCTTAATTACATCAGGTATATCTTTGCCAGAGTATAGTGCCTGTAATAGTAAATCGTTTTTCATAAAAAGAAAATCCCTCCTATTGTTAAAATTTTTTAAAACAAATTTACATAACTAAATTATACCATTTTTTGTATATATAGTCAAATTAACAGTTCACACAAAAAACACCAAATAACAATAAAAAGATAACAAATAAAATATAATATATGCATATACTAAAGATATAAGAAGAAGGAGATGAGTATATGCCAAAACATCCCAAAGAAGAAAGTCTTTTAAAAATAAACAATTTTTTACAAGGAAAAGAAGAAGTAAAAGTAGAAGAAGAAACATTTAAAAAATTAATGTTTATATATTCAGTGGCAATGAAAGAATTAGTAACAAAAGTAGAAATACTAAAAGAAGAATTTGAAACATTTTATAATTATGAATTAATAGATCATATAAATACAAGAATAAAAAAGCCAGAAAGTATAATGAAAAAATTAACAAAAAAAGAATGTAATTATACTTATGAGCAGATGATAGAAAATGTAAATGATATAGCTGGAATAAGAATAATATGTCCATTAAAAAAAGACATCTTTTCAATAAGAAACATAGTAACAAAATTACCAGGAATAAAAGTATTAAAAGAAAAAGACTATGTTACAAAACCAAAGGAAAGTGGCTATTCAAGCTATCATTTAATTTTAGAAGTACCAGTTACACTATCACAGCAACAAATATATGTAAAAGTAGAGGTGCAAATTAGAACACTTGCAATGGATTTCTGGGCAAATATAGAGCACAAAACAAAATATAAACCAGAAGGTAAAATAAGCAAAAAAGAATCAAAACAATTAATTTCATATGCAAAAGCAATAAATAAAATAGACAATAATATGATGATTTTAAGCAGCAAATAAAAAATAAAAACATATAATAAACCATAGGAGGCCAAAAAATGGAATTTGTTTTAAATACAATATTTTGGACATTAGCTTTTTATGGTTTATATGAATTAATAAAAAATATTTTGTACATAAGTGAATATACAAAATTTAAGGCAAAAGGAATATATTTAATAATTGCTGTAAAAAACCAGGAAGATAAAATAGAAGGATTTCTACGTTCAAGCTTGTTTAAAATTTTATATGGAAAAGAAGAGTATATAAAAAACATTATTGTGGCAGACTTAAAGTCAGATGATAAAACAAAAGAAATTGCAAAAAAAATGTCTGAAGATTATGAGCAATTAAAAGTAATAAGTTGGAAAGAATGTAAAGATATTATAGACAATCTTGACCAACCATAAATAATTGTTGAAAATGTGGTATATATGTGATAAACTAAACAAAAATAAAACAAGGAGAAACAAGTGGAACTAGAAGGAGAAATAGAAGATATAATTTATCAAAATGAAGTTAATAGTTATGCCATTGTAAATTTAGGATTAGAAGAAGAAATAATTACAATAGTTGGTTATCTTCCATTTATAAATGTAGGAGATACATTAAGAGTATATGGAAAATATGTTGAACATAAAGAATATGGTAGGCAATTTAAAGTAGATACATTTGAAAAACTAATGCCAAAAACACTAGGATCACTTCAAAGATACTTAGCAAGTGGAAGCATAAAAGGAGTAGGAGAGGCAACAAGTAAAAGAATAGTAGATAAATTTCAAGAAGAAACAATACATGTTTTAAAATATGAGCCAGAAAGATTAGCAACAATAAAAGGAATATCAGAAAAAAAGGCAAAAGAAATATGTGAAAGCTTTGTAGAAAACTTTGAAATGTGGCAAATAGTTGGATTTTTAGAAAGATTTGGCCTAGGAGCAGAACATGCCAAAAAAGTATACAAACAATTTGGTTTAAATGCAATAGAAGAAATAGAAGCTAATCCATATTTATTATTAGATATAGCAAGAGGCGTTGACTTTAAACAAATAGACAAAATGGCACTAGACCTTGGAATTGAAAGTGAAAACGAGAAGCGTATAAAAAGTGGAATAAAATATGGATTAATAAGAATTACTTACAATGGGCATTGCTGTACATTAAAAGAAAATTTAATTCAATTTACAATGACACTTTTAAATGTTACAAGAGACCCAGTAGAAAATGCATTAATAACACTAAAAGCCAAAGACGAAATTATAATAGAGAAAAGAGAAAAAGAAGAGTGGGTTTATTTATACGAATATTATAAAACAGAAGAAGGAATAGCAAATAGAATAATTACATTAAATAATTTTAAAAATATAAAATATATAAAAAATATTGAAAAAGAGTTAAAAAAAGCAGAAGAAAAAATAGATATAGAGTTATCGGAAAAACAAAAAGAAGCAATAAAACAAGTAAATGAAAATAATGTTACAATTATTACAGGAGGACCAGGTACAGGAAAAACCACAATAATAAAAACAATAATAGACATATATGAACAAAGAAAAGATAAAGTTGTACTTTGTGCTCCAACACGGACGAGCTGCAAAAAAAATGACAGAAACAACAGGAAAAGAAGCCTCAACATTACATAGACTTTTAGAAATAGGAAAAGTAGATGATGATGACTTAGTTAAACAATACAATTATGAAGGATCACCAATAGATGCAGATGTAATAATTGTGGACGAGCTCTCAATGGTTGATATGTTTTTAATGAATTATTTATTAAAATGTATTTATAAAGGAACAAAGTTGATACTAGTGGGGGACAGTGATCAGCTTGCATCTGTTGGACCAGGAAGTGTACTTAAAGATTTAATTTCGTCAGAAAAAATAACAACAATACATTTAGATAAAATTTTTAGACAAGCAGCAAAAAGTAAAATAATTTTAAATGCACATAGAGTAAATAGCGGAAAAGATTTTTTAAATAAAGAAGAACAAGAAGGTTTAAACCAAGATTTTTTCTTTATAGAAGAACAAAATCAACAAAAAATGCTAGAACAAGTAATTTCACTATGTACAGGTAGATTAAAGAAATATGGTGATTATGATTTTTTCCAAAACATTCAAGTATTAACACCGACAAAAAAAGGCTTACTTGGAACAAAAGAGTTAAATAAGGCATTGCAACAAGCTCTAAATCCTAATAATGGAAGTAAAAAAGAGAAAGTAAGTAATGGAGCAACATTTAGAGTTGGAGATAGAGTAATGCAAATAAAAAACAATTATGATATATACTGGGAAAAAGATTCTATAAAACAAGAACAAGGAAGCGGAGTGTTTAATGGAGAAACAGGAACAATAACAAATGTAAGTGATATAGAAAAATCAGTGGAAGTAAAATTTGACGATGAAAAAATTTGCTTATATGAATTTTCAGAATTAGAGCAGATAGAACATAGTTACAGCATAACAATACATAAAGCACAACGGAAGCGAATTTGATGTTGTAATAATGGTAATACCACAAGCATCACCAATGCTTCTTACAAGAAATTTATTATATACTGGAATTACGAGGGCAAAAAAATTATTAATAATTATAGGAAGAAAGCAAGTAGTAAATTTTATGATACAAAATGTAGATAGTAAAAAAAGAAACACGGGATTAGAATATAAACTAAGAAATACTGAGGTGTAAAATTATTATAAAAACATTATTGGATGTACTTTTTCCACAAGTTTGTGGAATTTGTGGAAAACTAAGTGGAAACTCATTATGTAAAAAGTGTGAAATATTATTAGAAAAACAATCAAAATTTGAGATATATGAAAATGATTCTTTAGAAAATTATTTTCATGAACATTTGTATTTTTTTAAATATGATGGAATAATAAGAAAAATAATATTAAATTACAAATTTAATGATAAGGCTTATTTATATAGAACAATTTCAAATTTTTTAATAAAAAACAAAGAATTTTGTGAAAAAGTAAAAAGTTATGATATAATAATGCCAGTTCCAATAAGCAAAAAAAGGTTTAAAGAAAGAGGCTATAATCAAAGCCTTTTAATAGCTAAATATATAGCACAAAATTTAAAAATAGACATAGAAAACAATTGCTTATATAAACACAAAAACATAATAGAACAAAGCAAATTAAACAAAGAAAATAGAATAGAAAATATAAAAGGTGTTTATAGTATAAAAAACGAAGAAAAAATAAAAAACAAAAAGATTTTATTAGTTGATGATATATATACAACAGGAAGTACAGTTAACGAATGTTGTAAAATACTAATTAAAACAAGTTTAAACAAAATTGGAGTATTAACAATTGCAAAAGATTAAGGGGGAGAAAGATGGAAGATTTAGTAGAAAGTATTTTAGATTATGTAAGGTCAGACTATACAGACTATGCCGTTATGCTAAATGGAGAATGGGGAGCTCGGAAAAACTCATTTCTGGAATAACAAAATAAAGAAAAAGATAGAAAGTATGCAATTAAATGGCAAAAGATATACAACAATATATATGTCATTATATGGAATCTCCAACTTAGAAGAAATAAGCAAAAAAATATTTATAGAAACCACACAACTAATGGACAAAAATCTAAGAAAATTTATGGACACACATGGACAAACTTCAATTCCTGAATATGCAAAAACAGGAATTGACATGGCCAATTTATTTGGTGTAACCAAAAATGGCGACAAAATGAACTATGCTGATTTTTTTGCAACAGATGATAAAGTTTTATGTTTTGATGACTTAGAAAGAGCAAATGTAGATGTTATAGACATTTTAGGTTATATTAATAATTTTGTTGAACATGATCATATAAAAACAATAATTATATGTAATGAAAAAGAATTATCTACAAAATTTAAAAGCAATAACATAGAAATGAAAACATTTATTGCAACATATCTTTTAGACAAACAAAATGAATTAAATAAAAAAGACATGCCAATGGTAGAAAAAATACAAGATAAAATAGAGCATGTTTTTGACAAGGCAAATGATTATGAAAGAATAAAAGAAAAATTAATAGGTGAAACTTTTGAATATGCACCAAAATTTGACTATATTATAAATGGAATTCTTATGAGATATGAAGACAATCCAGATTTAATAAGATTTTTAAGAGAAAACACAAGACTTATAATAACAACATTTAATAGAAGCGGAACAAGAAATTTAAGAATTTTAAAACATGCTTTAAACGATTTTGAAAAAATATTTGAAATGATAAACAAATCATATCAAAACACAAGCCATAGAGTAATGCAGACAATGCTTATTTTTACTATTGCTGTATCATTTGAAATAAAATCAGGAAGAATAACCAAAGACAAATTTATAAATATAAAAGACAATGAAGAGTACAAGTCAATATTAGTATCTTCAAGGGTTTTGATGGACAACAGACAATTTTATATAAAAGAATTTGACAATAACTATTATTACAATTTTAAATCAGAATATAGATTTTTTAAATTTATAGAATATTATGTTAGAACAAGAATATTTGACATGAAACTATTTAAAGAAAATATGGATGCAATAAGAAACACTGTAGATACCGAAAATCTTCCTGCATATAGAAGGTTACTTATTGAGGAATATTGGAAAATTCCAGATGAACAGTTTAATGATGTAATAGAAGATATACTAAAAGATGTAAAAGAAGGAACAATTCCATTAATGGACATGGTAAAAATATTTGCATATTTTAGTTATTTTTCAAGAAGACAATTAATTAATTATGATTTAAAACATTTAAAATCAATATTTTTTGATGGAATGAATAAATCTTCTTTACATTCAGAATATTGCAAAAATGTAGAAGAAGAGCTTGGAAAAATAGCAATAGAAGAAGTTGCAGAAGATATGGAAGAAATTCTAAGCCATTTTAATAAATTAAATAGTCAATTATTAGATAAATATTATAAAGAAAAAGCAGACAAAATATTTAAATGCATACCAATGAAAATGGAAATATTTTATGAGAAATTTGATAAAGAATGTATGAAAATACCTATTTTTAAATATTATGATCCTTACCAATTATTCCAAAGAATATCATGCAGTAGTAATGAAGATATTGTTAGAATTAAAGAAAAATTAATAATTAGAGCAAATAAATATCCAAAAGAAATTGAAGCAGAAATGAAAAATATAAGCCAATTAAAACAAATAATTGATGACTATTTAAAAGGCAAAGAACAAACAATAAAAATTGTAATGCTAAGCGATTTAGCAAAAGAATTGGGTTATATACTTGACAAATACAAGGTAACAGAAGTTACTGAAAATGAAGAAAAATAAAAAATAAAATAACATGTATAATTTTTTCCTAAATTGTCATAATAAGATTATAAATAAAACAATTGTAAATTAGAGGAGGAAATTATATATGAAAGCAACAGGTGTTGTTAGAAGAATAGATGATTTAGGAAGAGTAGTAATTCCAAAGGAAATAAGAAAAACTCTTAGAATAAAAGAAGGCGACCCATTAGAAATTTTTACAGATAGAGAAGGGCAAGTAATATTAAAAAAATATTCACCAATAGGTGAACTTTCAGAATTTGCAATAGGTTATGCAGAAACTTTGTCAAAAACAACAGGACATATTGCATGTATTACAGATAAAGATACAATAATTGCTGTTTCTGGTGGTTCTAAAAAAGAATTTTTAGAACAAGATGTTAGCCAAGAGCTTGAACAATTAATGGAAGACAAAGAGGTTTATACAAGTAAAGATAATAAGGACATGTCAATGCCAATTACAAAAAATGATAATGGACAAAGACAATATAATTCGCAAGTTGTATACCCAATTATTTCAAATGGTGATACTATTGGTTCTGTTATTTTAATGTCTAAAGATGCAAATGTGAAAATGACAGATGTAGAAAAAAAGGTTGCACAATCTGCAGCAACATTTTTAGGAAGTCAAATGGAAATATAAATAAAAAAACAAGTTAACTTTTATTAAAAAATAAATTTTAACTTGTTTTTTTATTAAAATTAGCATTTATGATTTAGTGTCTACTATCTTGACATAGTACAAGAAAAATGTCATTATTTTTGATTTTGTGTAAAATAAAATAAAAATTATTCTTGATTTTGTGCAAATTATGTATGTCAATAATTTTTGATTAGGACACCCTAAATCGATAAAATTATTGACAGTGTTACATAGAAAAGCCATGGACTATTTTAAAGAATATTTAATTGTAGGAGGAATGCCACAAGCAGTAAAAATTTATTCTGAGACTAGGGATTTTGAAAAAGTTGATAAGGTAAAAAGAAATATATTGGGATTATATAGAGAAGACATAAGAAAACATTCAGAAGAATTAAATTTAAAAGTTGAACAAATATTTGACAATATTCCATCTCAATTACAAAAACATGAAAAAAAATTTAACATGTCATCATTAAGTTAAAATGCAAGATATAGAAATTTTGAGGGGGCATTTTATTGGCTAAATGATGCATATTTAGTAAATATTGCTTATAATACAACAGAGCCAAATATTGGACTAGGACAAAGAATTGAGAGTAATTCATTAAAATGCTATTTATGTGATACAGGACTGTTAATATCAATGACATTTAATGAAAAAAATATTATTCAAGAAGAAATATACAAAAAGATTCTTTTTGATAAATTGTCTTTTAACGAAGGAATGATTATGGAGAATATGGTAGCTCAAATGCTTGTATCTTCTGGAAGAAAATTATATTTCTTTTCTCGAAATGAAAGAGAAAATTCTTCAGATACTATGGAAATTGATTTCTTAATTTCAAAAAATCATATAACTTCAAAGCATAACATAGTACCAATAGAAGTGAAATCTGGTGAAAGATATACCTTTTCTTCATTAAATAAATTAGAAAAAAAGTATGCTAATTTTTTAGACCAGTCAATAATAATACATACAAAAGATTTATATGTTGAAAATAATATATTATATTTACCAATATACATGGTATGTTTGTTGTAATTACAAAAAAACAAGTTAACTTTTATTAAAAAATAAATTTTAACTTGTTTTTTTATTTGATAATCCGAACTATATAATCTATGGTAGTTTTATAATATTTGGCTAATGTAATAAGATGCTGTGTTGGAATGGTACGTTTTCCACTTTCATATTCTGAATAATATTGTTGTGAAATGCCAAGTAAATCAGCAACATCTTTTTGAAGCATATCACTATCTTCTCTTAAATCTCTAAGTCTTTTAAATTTCAATTTTTCCTCCTAAAATAATTGTTTTAATTATTTTATCAAAAAACAAATGCGTAGGTAGAAGATACATAAAATATCGTGTAATTTATAATCTACTAGTAAATGTTTATCAAACAATTTATAATATTACATTTCTATTACAAATATATTATATTTATATTAAAATTAGATATCTGCTTGAAAAAGAAAAGGGGAAAATTTATAATAAAAGTGACACATAATAAATTATGTACAGAATAGGAGAAAATTAATGAAAAAACAAAAAATAAAGATAAATAAGAATAAATTTGGAGAATCTAAAGCTGTAACATTGATAGCTTTAGTAATAACTATAATAGTGCTTTTAATATTAGCAGGAG
>ERZ772819.2924-NODE-2924-length-12437-cov-3.454692_pt1 | contig 12437 bp, 7 predicted proteins | sample MGYA00580860_ERZ772819 | MGnify/ENA primary metagenome ERZ772819 (study PRJEB29015, sample SAMEA2737683) | human gut metagenome | biome: human gut; feature: human-associated habitat; material: faeces | place: China | collected 2012 ...
CAGCGATGAATTATATGTCGAGTGATGTTGTTAAAGGGTTTGTGAACAAGAAAATTGCAAAAGAAATTGGTATCGAAGATGGCGACATGGTAAAAGTAATAACGCCATTCGCAGACGGAACATTTAAAGCGAAAATCCGTGGCATTGCAAGACATGCAATACATATTCCACATGGAGGTGGAAGCGCCTATATGGCAGAACCTTGGAAAAATGGAAATGTCAATGATTTGTGTAGTCTGGACTATGCAGATCCGATGACAGGATTTGTACTTATTAAATCTGTACCATGCCGGGTAGAGAAAGTATAGTAAACAGTAATAATAAAAATGATAAAAAAATAACGATAAAAGTATAAGAAAAAGGATTGACTTTTTTTAACATAGGTGATAAAAAGTATTATGTGAATAAAGAATTTGCTTGATAGAGGTGCGGGATTCATCAGTAATGATCGGCGACAGCTTGGGAAGCTGCCGGACATGAAAGGGGAGACCGCCGAAGAAAATGTAATATCCCAAGTACATTTTCTGGGGCGTGGCAGAATATGCTGCGAACTGTCACATCGGTGGAGCGCTATCAGAGTATAATAAAGAATAGACCGTAAGGAGAAAGAACGGGATATTTGGACTGATGAATTATACCGTGAGTGCACGACGCAGATGCATTCACGGTTTTTCTATTTAGATTTATAGTTGACATGAAAATGTTTCATGACAGGTATGAAAAACAGGTATAAGATCTGTGGTAGAAAAGATATAACCAGGCAGAGCTTTATTCCGAAAATATTAAATTACATAAAGGAGTAGAGGTTATGTTGAAAAAGAGAAAACTGGCAGCCTGGGGGGCTGTAGTTTGTCTTCTGATGCTGGCTATGAGTTCTGTCACAGTTTTTGCAGCAGAAGAGGCAGCAGAGTATGTGCCAAAGATGTATGCATCTTTTTGGGCGCTGGTGCCACCGGTTGTAGCGATTGTATTGGCGCTGATCACAAAAGAAGTTTACAGTTCTTTATTTGTAGGAATTGTGATCGGAGGACTTTTCTGGTCAGGATTTTCATTTGAGAATACAGTACTTCATGTATTTCAGGATGGTATTGTAGGAGTTCTGACAGACAGCTATAATATGGGAATTTTAGTATTCCTTGTGATTCTCGGAATCATGGTGTGCATGATGAATAAAGCAGGAGGTTCCGCTGCATTTGGCCGTTGGGCGAGCGTGCACATTAAGACAAGAATCGGAGCCCAGCTTGCGACAATCGTGCTTGGAGTTTTGATTTTTATTGATGATTACTTTAACTGCCTGACCGTTGGAAGTGTTATGAGACCAATCACCGATAAGCATCAGGTATCAAGAGCGAAGTTAGCTTACCTGATCGATGCTACGGCAGCCCCGGTATGTATCATTGCACCGATTTCCTCATGGGCGGCAGCAGTTACCGGATTCGTAGAGGGAGAGGACGGATTTTCCATTTTTCTCCGTGCCATTCCATTTAACTATTACGCACTTCTGACAATCCTGACCATGGTTCTTCTTGTTGTGTTAAAGATTGACTATGGCTCAATGCGTGTCCATGAAGATAATGCATTAAGAGGAGATATTTATACTACACCGGACAGACCGTACGCAGATGCACAGGATGATGTAGTTGAAGAAAAAGGCGGCGTGATCGATCTTGTATTTCCAATTCTTGTACTGATTGGCTGCTGTATTATCGGAATGCTTTACAGTGGAGGATTTTTCAGTGGCGTTAGTTTTGTAGAAGCATTTTCAGCCAGTGATGCGTCAGTCGGACTGATGCTTGGAAGCTTCTTCGCATTTGTGATCACGGTTATTTTCTATGCACTTAGAAGAGTACTGAAGTTTACAGATTCTATGGCATGTATTCCGGACGGATTCAAGGCTATGGTGCCGGCAATCCTGATTCTGACATTTGCATGGACACTGAAAGCTATGACAGACAGTCTTGGTGCGGCAGAGTATGTGGCTGGAGTTATGGAGACGGCTGCGACAGGACTTGTGAATTTCCTCCCGGCAATTATTTTCCTGGTGGGTTGTTTCCTTGCATTTGCGACCGGAACTTCCTGGGGAACATTCGGGATTTTGATTCCAATCGTAGTTGCTGTATTCCAGGGAACAAATGAAACGATGATGATCATCTCTATCTCAGCCTGCATGGCAGGTGCGGTATGCGGTGACCACTGTTCGCCAATCTCTGATACGACGATCATGGCGTCAGCCGGAGCGCAGTGCAATCATGTAAATCACGTATCCACACAGCTTCCATATGCTATGACTGTGGCAGCAGTATCCTTTGTGACTTATGTCATTGCAGGATTTGTACAGAACGCATGGATTTGTCTGCCAATCGGTATTGTGCTGATGACAGGAACACTTTTTGTGATCCGTGCAATTACAGGAAAAGAAGAATAGATGAACGAAAAGAACATTTGCCTTAAGAAATGGATCCGGTTTTTGGGATATTTCTAAAGAGCAGATGTTCTTTTTTTATATAATAGGAAATTGCATTTCCTATTATATAAAAAATCCTCATGTATTCCAAAGGGCTTACAGTTTATTTTGTGGAAAAATGTGATATAATAGCCTCAGTGTATGAGAAAGGAGAACATCGGAAAGTTTATGAGTGTAAAAGACTTAACGACGTACGAAGTATTAAAAGACGAAGATTTAAAGGGTATTAAAGCGAAAGGAAAGCTTTTAAAGCATAAGAAAAGTGGTGCGAGAGTTCTGCTTGTTGAGAATGATGACAATAACAAAGTGTTCAGCATTGCATTTCGGACACCGCCGTCAGACAGTACAGGAGTTCCGCATATTATGGAGCATTCCGTACTCTGCGGGTCAAAGAATTTCCCGGCAAAGGATCCATTTGTAGAGCTGGTGAAGGGATCTTTGAATACATTTTTAAATGCAATGACGTATCCGGATAAGACTGTTTATCCGGTGGCAAGCTGTAATGACAAGGATTTTCAGAATCTGATGCATGTATATATGGATGCGGTTTTGTATCCGAATATTTACAATCATGATAAGACATTCCGTCAGGAGGGCTGGAGCTACAAGCTGGATGAAAAAGATGGCGAGCTTTCCTACAATGGAGTGGTATACAATGAGATGAAGGGAGCATTTTCCTCACCGGAGGGAGTTCTGGATCGGGTTGTTCTGAATACCTTGTTCCCGGATAACTGCTATGCAAATGAGTCCGGTGGAGATCCGGAGGTGATTCCACAGCTTACTTACGAGCAGTTTCTTGATTTCCATAGAACATATTACCATCCGTCCAACAGTTATATTTATCTGTACGGAGATATGGATATGGAGGAAAAACTTCGCTGGCTTGACGAGGAATACCTGTGTCACTATGACAAAAAGGACGTAAACTCAGAGATTCATTTGCAGAAGCCATTTGATGAGGTACAGGAGAAGACTTTTGAATATTCTATAGCAAGCGATGAATCTACAGAAGAGAATACATTTCTTTCTTATAATAAGGTCATTGGAACAACGTTGGACCGAGAACTCTATCAGGCATTTGAAATCCTGGATTACGCACTGTTATCTGCACCGGGAGCACCGCTTAAGAAGGCCCTTACCGATGCCGGAATCGGAAAAGATATTATGGGTTCTTATGACAACGGTGTGTATCAGCCTATTTTCTCTGTCGTTGCGAAAAATGCAGAGGAAAGTCAGAAAGATGAGTTTGTGAAGGTGATTGAAGACGTTCTTAGAGATCAGGTGAAGAATGGCATCAACCAGAAAGCGCTGCTGGCAGGGATCAACTACAACGAATTCCGATACAGAGAAGCTGATTTTGGAAATTATCCAAAAGGACTTATGTATGGACTCCAAGTCATGGACAGCTGGCTTTATGATGAAAACCAGCCGTTTATCCATATTGAGGCGTTAGAGACATTTGAATTTTTAAAGAACAAAGTCGGAACTGGATATTACGAAGAACTGATTCAGAAGTATCTGCTTGACAATACACACGGAGCAATTGTAGTTGTCCGCCCGGAGCAGGGACGTACAGCACGTCTGGATGCACAGCTCCAGGACAAGCTTCAGAAATATAAAGAGTCATTGAGCAATGCAGAGGTCGAAAAACTGGTGGCAGACACGAAGGCGCTGGAAGAGTACCAGTCTGAACCGGAAGCGATAGAAAATCTGGAAAAAATCCCGGTACTGCGCAGAGAAGACATTTCCAGAGAGATAGCTCCATTCTTTAATGAAGAAATGAAGCTGGCAGATGTGCCGGTTGTTTATCATGAGATTGAGACAAATGGAATCGGATATGTGAACGTTATGTTCGATCTGTCCGGTGTCAGTGCAGAAGAACTGGCAGATGTTGGAATCCTGCAGTCAGTACTTGGAATTATCGATACAGAGAACTATGAATACAGTGAGTTATTCAATGAGATAAATGTAAATACCGGAGGAATCGGTACATCACTGGAGCTGTATAATAATGTGACACGTGTGAAAGAAAAAGAATTCAAAGCGACATTTGAGATCAAAGGAAAAGCATTATACTCACAACTTGAGAAAACATTTGCCATGATGGCAGAGATTCTTACGGCATCAAAACTAGATGATACGAAACGAATCCGGGAGATTCTCGCTATGTTGAAATCAAGGCTGCTTATGAAGTTCCAGTCTTCTGGACATACGACCGCAGCACTTCGTGCACTGTCTTATGCATCACCGTCTGCTAAATTCAAAGATATGACAAGCGGAATTGACTTCTACAAACGAGTTGCCTATATAGAGGAACATTTTGACGAGGAAAAAGAGGCGTTATCGCAGAGATTGTACGCACTGACAAAGAAAATCTTCCGTCCGGACAATATGATGATCAGCTATACAGCGGCAAGAGAAGGTCTTGAGGGCATGGAGCCGAGAATCGCAGAACTAGCCGGAAAACTCAATCATGAGAACGTAACAGAGACACCGTGCATCATTCATTGCGAGAAAAAGAATGAAGGATTTAAGACTGCATCAAAAGTTCAGTATGTAGCACGCACCGGTAACTTCATAGATCGTGGCGTAGAATATACAGGAGCACTGCAGATTCTCAAAGTGATCTTAAGCTATGATTATCTGTGGCAGAATATCCGTGTCAAAGGCGGAGCTTACGGTTGCATGAGTAGTTTCAACCGCATCGGAGAAGGTTACTTTGTGTCTTACCGTGACCCGAATTTAAAACGTACCATTGATGTATATGAGGGCGTGGTAGATTACCTGGAGAACTTTACTGTCAGTGACCGTGATATGACAAAATACATCATTGGAACAATCAGCAACATTGATCAGCCAATGACACCGGCGACCAAGGGCGAACGTTCTATGAATCTCTACATGAACAAAGTAAGTGCCGAGATGATTAAGAAAGAACGCGCACAGATCCTGGATGCGGCACAGGAAGATATCCGGGCACTCGCCAAGGTGGCAAAAGCAGTACTGGCAGCAGACCAGTTGTGCGTCATTGGTGGAGAAGAGAAAATAGAAGAAGATAAAGAATTATTTGGCGATGTGACAAGCTTTTAATTAGGGACGTAGCATTTCGTTGAAATACTACGTCCCCATCAGTGATTAGGGGTGCCCCTAATTGAGAGGAGATTATATGAAGAATGATTTTAAGTCTGGTTTTGTGACATTGATCGGACGTCCGAATGTGGGAAAATCTACATTAATGAATTACCTGATCGGGCAGAAGATTGCCATTACATCTAACAAACCGCAGACAACACGTAACCGTATCCAGACGGTTCTGACAACGGATGAAGGTCAGATTGTATTTGTTGATACACCAGGAATCCACAAGGCGAAAAACAAGCTCGGCGAGTACATGGTAAATGTGGCGGAGAAGACATTGAATGAAGTGGATGTCGTGCTTTGGCTTGTGGAGCCAACTACATTTATCGGAGCGGGCGAACAGCATATTGCAAAGCAGCTTCAGAGAGTCAAGACACCGGTCATTCTCGTCATCAATAAGGTGGATTCTGTGAAGAGAGAAGAGATTCTGCCGGCAATTGCTGCATACAAAGATATTTATGACTTTGCAGATATTGTTCCGGTATCTGCAAGAAGTGGTGACAATACAGATGAACTTCTGCGCGTCATTATGAAATATCTTCCATATGGACCACAGTTTTATGATGAGGACACAGTGACAGATCAGCCGGAACGTCAGATTGTGGCAGAATTGATTCGTGAGAAAGCACTGCACAGTTTGCAAGATGAAATCCCGCATGGAATCGCGGTTGCAATTGACCGTATGAAAATGCAGAACAAAGTTATGCATATTGATGCAACGATCATCTGTGAACGTGATTCACACAAGGGGATTATCATCGGAAAACAGGGGAGTATGCTGAAAAAAATTGGAAGTACTGCCCGTTATGAGATTGAGAGAATGTTGGATTGTAAGGTCAATCTGAAGCTTTGGGTGAAGGTGAAGAAGGACTGGAGAGACAGCGAATTTCTGATGAAAAATTTTGGATATCGGGAAGAAGAATAAAATGAGTGGTATTTGGGGGAATCTAATCATAAGGAAAAACATTTACATGAAAACAAGCTTATGATGAGGTGACCTTATGGAAGAAAAGTACTGGAAGCAATTTATGAAGACAGGAAGGATTGTGGACTATCTCTATTACCGTGGCATGAAGATCTGCTACAGAGTCATGGAGCGTTCACAGAAGAAGACCTATGAATCAGATTACCGTGACGGGCATGGTGCTTTCGGCAACTCCGGTGGGCGATTATGACAGACGTGTTGTACTGCTTACAAAAGAACGTGGGAAAATTGCAGCATTTGCAAGAGGAGCCAGAAGAACCAATAGTTCCCTCCTTGGGGTGACAAGCCCATTTTCATTTGGAGAATTTGTAGTCTATGAGGGGCGGACATCATATACATTGATGTCGGCCTCTATTTCCAATTATTTTTCTGAACTTCGGACAGACGTGGAAGGTGCTTACTATGGTTTTTATTTTCTGGATTTTGCGGGGTACTATGCAAGGGAAGCCAACGATGAGACAGAACTCTTAAAACTTTTGTATCAGACACTGCGCGCCCTTACAAATGTACATATACCAAATCGGCTGATTCGGTGCATTTACGAGTTAAAGGCGGTTTGTATCAATGGAGAAGGTCCACAGGTGTTTGAATGTGTCAGTTGTGGAAGTCGGGAAGCAAATATGAAGTTCAGTGTCAGAAAAGGCGGTCTGGTCTGTAGAAAATGTGAGATTCATGCGCCGGACGCGGTGATGGCAGGGACATCTACTTTATATACGCTTCAGTATATTATCAGCTCAAAAGTAGAGAAGTTATATACATTTGCAGTGAAAGAAGAAGTGCTTTTGGAACTGGAGAATCTGATCCGCAATTACCTGAATGTATACGTGGGAAGAAACTTTAAATCATTGGAAATATTAGAGACAATAGTTTGATTTATAGAAATTTATAGAAATACAAAGTAAATATATGGGAAATAGACTTGAAAATAGATAATATTAACTGTATAATTATTAACAATATCAGAGGAGAAGGAGAAGGGAATATGGTAGAAAAAACAATGGACAAAATTGTAGCTTTAGCAAAATCCAGAGGATTCGTGTATCCGGGGTCTGAGATTTACGGAGGACTTGCAAATACATGGGATTATGGAAATCTTGGAGTTGAGCTTAAGAACAATGTAAAAAAAGCATGGTGGCAGAAGTTCATTCAGGAATCACCATATAATGTCGGCGTAGATTGTGCGATCCTTATGAATCCACAAACATGGATTGCAAGTGGTCATCTTGGCGGATTCAGCGACCCTCTTATGGATTGTAAAGAATGCCATGAGCGTTTCAGAGCTGATAAACTTATTGAAGATTACGCTCACGAGCATGGTATTGAGATTGGAGACAGCATCGACGGCTGGAGCCATGAGCAGATGGAGAATTTTATTAAAGAGAATAATGTTCCATGTCCGACTTGCGGTAAACATGATTTCACAGAGATCCGTGAGTTCAACCTAATGTTCAAGACATTCCAGGGAGTTACAGAAGATGCAAAGAATACAGTATATTTAAGACCAGAGACAGCACAGGGAATCTTTGTAAACTTCAAGAACGTACAGCGTACATCAAGAAAGAAGATTCCATTTGGAATCGGACAGATTGGTAAATCATTCAGAAATGAGATTACACCAGGTAACTTTACATTCCGTACAAGAGAGTTCGAACAGATGGAGTTAGAGTTCTTTTGTGAGCCTGATACAGATCTTGAGTGGTTCGCTTACTGGAAGAAGTTCTGTCTTGACTGGTTACACACACTGGGACTGAAAGACGAAGAAGTACGTTATCGTGACCATGATAAAGAGGAGCTTTCATTCTACAGTAAAGCAACTACGGATATCGAGTTCCTGTTCCCATTTGGCTGGGGAGAACTGTGGGGAATCGCAGATCGTACAGATTATGATTTGACACAGCATATGAATGTATCAAAACAGGATCTTACTTATTTTGATGACGAGAAGAAAGAAAAATATACACCATATGTTATCGAGCCGTCACTTGGAGCAGACCGTGTAGTTCTTGCATTCCTGTGTGCAGCTTATGATGAAGAGAATATTGGAACAGAAGATAAGCCGGATACAAGAACTGTTCTTCACTTCCATCCGGCACTTGCACCAGTAAAGATTGGTATACTTCCACTTTCCAAGAAACTCAACGAAGGAGCAGAGAAAGTATATGCACAGCTTGCTAAGAAATACAACTGCGAGTTCGATGACCGTGGAAATATCGGAAAACGTTATCGTCGTCAGGACGAGATCGGAACACCATTCTGTGTAACATACGACTTCGATTCCGAAGAAGACGGAGCAGTTACAGTACGTGACCGTGACACAATGGAGCAGGAGAGAATCAAAATAGAAGATCTTGACGCTTACTTTGAAAAGAAATTTACATGGTAAAATAATAATTAGGGACGTAGTATTTTAAAAGTTTACTACGTCCCTAATTCATTATTTCCGTGTACGCATATCTCCGATCGCTGTAAAGAGGACATCGGTAGATGAGTTCAGTGCGGTTTCGCAGGAATCCTGAATAACTCCAACGATGAATCCGACACCAACGACTTGCATAGCAACATCGTTCGGAATACCGAAGAGGCTGCAGGCAAGTGGAATCAGAAGGAGTGATCCACCGGCTACACCGGAAGCTCCGGCAGCGCTGGCTGCAGCGAGGGCGCACAGAATCAGTGCAGTCGGGAAGTCTACGTGGATATCCAGTGTATGTGCTGCGGCAAGTGCCATGGTGGAGATTGTAATAGCAGCTCCTGCCATATTGATAGTTGCGCCAAGTGGAATGGAGATGGAGTAAGTATCCTCGTCCAAACCAAGATCCTGGCAGAGTTTCATGTTGACCGGAATGTTGGCAGCAGAGCTTCGGGTGAAGAATGCTGTCAGTCCACTGTCTTTCAGGCAACGAAATACAAGTGGGTATGGGTTCTTACGAAGGAAGATAAATGTAATCAGTGGATTCATAATAAGTGCCACGAAGAGCATGGTTCCGACCAGTACGCAGATCAGACGTCCGTATCCGAGAAGAACATCGAGTCCCTGCTCAGAGATTGTAGTGAAGATCAGTCCCATGATACCAAATGGTGCACAGTTAATGATCCATTTTACTGCAGTTGCGATAGCATCTGAAATATTCTCCAAAGCCTTCTTTGTGCTATCACTTGCACTCTTAAGAGCGATGCCAAGTATGATGGCCCATGCAAGGATTCCGATATAATTGGCATTTACCAGTGAGTCGACTGGATTCGCAACCACATTCATTAGCAGATTTTTCAGCACTTCTGTGACACCGGTCGGTGGTGTGATATCCTGAGTATTCGTGCTCTGTGAAAATGTCAGAGTTACCGGGAACAAGTAGCTGGCAATAACTGCAGATAATGCAGAGAACAGATTGCCGAGCAGGTACAGTATCACGATAAAAGACATGTTCGTTTTCTGGCCTTTTGCCATGCGGCAAAGGGAACTCATAATCAGGAAGAATACAAGAAGCGGTGCGATTCCGCGAAGTGCTCCGACGAACAGATCTCCAAGAATGGAGATTGCGGTCGCCTGTGGGAAAATAAGTCCCAAAGCAATTCCAATGATCAGACCGCAGATAATGCGTTTGATCAGACTGATGTTGTTCCATTTGTGAATCAAATTTTTCATGTTCATTTCCCCTTTTGATAGTATAACAATTAAAATGCAATTAAAATTATAATGAACTTTAGGAAAAATGTAAATAATGTATTTATAATATGATATACTTATTATCAGATTGTGGCAGATATTTAGCCGCGAAATATAAGAAAAAAGCCTTGAGCATGGAACGTAGAAATGCATGGAAAGTATATGACCAGACAGAACTGGAAAAATTAGATAAAATTAATGAGACATATAAGAATTGTCTGGATGATGGGAAGACAGAGCGCGAGTGTATCGCGCTTGCAGTGAAAAAGGCAGAAGCTGCCGGATATAAGAATTTAAAAGAGCTTCAGAAGGAACATGTAAAATTAAAAGCCGGGGATAAAGTGTATGCAGTGTGTATGGACAAGAGTATTGCTCTGTTCATCATCGGGCAGGAGCCTCTGGAAAATGGAATGAATATTCTGGGTGCACATATTGATTCTCCGCGCATTGATGTGAAGCAGAATCCGTTATATGAAAATGAAGAGCTGGCTTATCTGGATACCCATTATTATGGAGGAATCAAGAAATATCAATGGGTAACACTTCCGCTTGCCATTCACGGTGTGATCGCAAAAAAAGACGGAACAATTGTCCCGGTGAGCATCGGAGATGAAGAGGAAGATCCAGTATTTGTTATTACAGATCTTCTTGTGCATCTTGCATCAAAGCAGCTTGAGAAAAAAGGAAGTGTTGTTGTAGAGGGTGAGAAGCTGGATCTTTTAATTGGAAGCCGGCCGCTTGAGCAGGATCCTTCTCTTGATCAGGAAGAAAAAGAAGCAGTCAGGGCAAATGTGATGGAACTTTTGAAGAAATATTATGATATGGAGGAAGAAGATTTCCTTTCTACAGAACTTGAGATTGTTCCGGCAGGAAAAGCAAGAGACTGTGGTCTTGACAGAAGCATGGTGCTGGCATATGGTCAGGATGACCGTGTTTGTGCATTTACATCTTTGTTTGCAATTCTGGATACGCCTCAGGTCACACGTACCGGATGCTGCATCCTTGTAGATAAGGAAGAGATCGGGAGTGTAGGAGCAACCGGCATGCACTCCAGATTCTTTGAAAATGTAGTAGCTGAACTGGTTGCTATGACTGACGGGGAGTCTGAGCTGAAAGTCAGAAGAGCTTTGCAGAATTCCAGAATGTTATCTTCCGATGTAAGCGCAGCATATGATCCGATGTACGCAGATGTGTTCGAAAAGAGAAGTTCTGCATTTTTCGGAAAAGGACTTGTATTTAATAAATTCACTGGAAGCCGTGGTAAGAGTGGTTCTAATGATGCCAATGCAGAGTATCTTGCAAAGATCCGTGGTGTCATGGACGATGCAGACGTATCTTATCAGTTTGCAGAGCTTGGAAAGGTCGATGCCGGCGGCGGTGGAACAATTGCTTACATCATGGCAAATTACGGCATGGAAGTCATAGACAGCGGCGTGGCAGTGTTATCCATGCATGCACCTTGGGAAGTGACAAGCAAAGCCGATGTATACGAGGCATATAAAGGCTATGTTGCATTTTTGGAAAATATGTAGAAAAGCATGCGAATTATTGTAGAGCAGAGGGGGAATAATCCCTCTGTTTTATTGACAAAAATATAACAAAGTGCTACAATATAGTTGCGGCTTACAAAAAATATAATGTTGGGGTTTTTGCCTCATGACCATTTTGCTACAAAAACAATGGTGTTTTTGGCTTTGACCCTTAACAGGAAATGTATTAGGAGGTCATAGCTATGGCAAAATGGGTTTATATGTTTACAGAAGGTAACGCTACCATGAGAAATCTCCTTGGTGGCAAAGGCGCAAATCTTGCGGAGATGACGAATTTGGGACTGCCGGTACCACAAGGCTTTACCGTGACAACGGAAGCCTGCACACAGTACTATGAAGATGGCAGACAGATCAATGACGAGATTATGAAGCAGATTCTTGAAGCCATTGATCAGATGGAAGTTATCACAGGCAAAAAATTTGGTGATAAGACAAATCCGCTGCTCGTTTCTGTTCGTTCTGGAGCACGAGCATCGATGCCAGGTATGATGGACACAATCCTAAATCTCGGACTTAATGAAGAAGTCGTCGAGACTTTGGCTTGTGCGTCCGGTAATCCACGCTGGGCATGGGACTGCTATCGCAGATTCATTCAGATGTATTCTGATGTAGTTATGGAAGTAGGTAAGAAATATTTTG
>ERZ772819.2925-NODE-2925-length-12435-cov-19.098869_pt1 | contig 12435 bp, 9 predicted proteins | sample MGYA00580860_ERZ772819 | MGnify/ENA primary metagenome ERZ772819 (study PRJEB29015, sample SAMEA2737683) | human gut metagenome | biome: human gut; feature: human-associated habitat; material: faeces | place: China | collected 2012 ...
CGAAATCGGGACGGTGTTTTTGGAGATAAAAAACAGCCGTCCGAAATCGGGACGGTGTTTTTGGAGATAAAAAACAGCCGTCCGAAATCGGGACGGCTGTTTGGATTTATAATGTCTCTTGTTTCAGTTGTTCGACGAAACGATCGATTCGCTGCAGTTCTTTCGGAATATCGATTCCCTGCGGACAGTGCGGATTGCATTGGTTGCAACTGGTGCAATGATCCGCCTGGCGGAGTTTCGGGACGCTGCGGTCGTACCCGATCAGATAAGCCCGGCGGGCTTTGCGGTAGTTTTCATCTTGTCCGCTCTGCGGGACATTCCCCTCGTTCACACATTTATTATAATGAAGCAAAATTCCCGGAATATCGATACCGTAAGGACAAGGCATACAGTATTTGCAGTCGTTACACGGGATGGTCGGATACTGCATCATCAAGTCGGCGGTGTCGAACAAGAAACGGTTTTCTTCTTCCGTCAACGGTTGCAACGGGCAGTAGGTGCGGAGATTGTCTTGCAGGTGCTCCATGTAAGTCATGCCGCTCAGTACGGTGAGTACGCCGGGAAACGAGCCTGCAAACCGGAAAGCCCATGAGGCGACGCTCCGTCCCGGTTCGCGTTGCTTCAGGCGGGCGACGATATGGTCGTGCACGTTCGAAAGCCGTCCTCCGAGGAGTGGCTCCATGATGATGGCGGGAATCCCCCGTTTCTGCAATTCCCCGTACAGATATTCCGCATCGGTGTTTCGCGGGTTGATCTCTTTGGCATGTTTCCAGTCCAGGTAATTCAACTGGATCTGGACGAAATCCCATTGATATTCGTCGTGTTTCGAAAGCAAATAATCGAACACCTCTATATCTCCGTGATAGGAGAAACCTAAGTTTCGGATACGTCCTACCTTGCGTTCTTCGAGCAGGAAGTCGAGTATGCCGTTCTTGATATACCGGTTTTCATAAGCTTCCATACCACCCATGCCGATCCCGTGGAGCAGCATATAATCGAGATAATCGACTTGCAGCTCCTTGAGCGAATTGTTATACATCGCGATAGAGGCTTCGCGGCTCCATGTGTCGGGAGAGAAGTTCGAAAGTTTGGTGGCGATGTAATATTTGTCACGTGGATAGCGGCTGAGGGCGATCCCCATAGCATGTTCCGAACGTTCTTTGCAGTAGGCGGGCGAGGTGTCGAAGTAGTTCACACCGTGCTCGATGGCATAGTCAGTCAGCCGGTTGACCATCTCCTGGTCGATTTCGTCGTCGCTGTCTCTTGCGCTGTTTTTGGCAATGGTCGGCAGGCGCATGCATCCATAACCGAGGATGGAAACTTTGTCTTTTGTGGACGGCGTCGTGCGGTATGTCATCCGGTCCGTGGGAATAGGGGTGGAGCTTCCCGAACCTGAGGCCATCCCGCTGTCCGAACTGCACCCGGAGAGCAACGGGGCGGTAGTTGCCGTGCTGATTCCTACAATCTTCAGGAAATCGCGACGGTTTATCGCTTGATGATTGTCTTTTTTCATATATGATGATTCTTTTATTTCTTGATCAAATATTCCGGTGTTGTTCGTGTCCTTCCACATATATGGCGCTGAACGGACGCGACGGGCACAGGTTTTCACAGGCTCCGCAGCCGATGCATTTTTCCTCGTTTACGACCGGAAGTTGAGGCGAATCCGGGTCGTTCGGGTCTTTTGCCACCATCAAGATCGCCTGGGTAGGGCAATGGCGGGCACAGTTGCCGCAAGTGACGCCGTCCCGGTTGACGATGCAATTTTCCTGAATCAGTACGGCATGTCCGATCTGGATAGCCGTCTTGTCCGCTTTCGTGATCGGACGGATCGCTCCGGTCGGGCAAACTTCCGAACATTTGACGCATTCGGGACGACAGTATCCTCGCTCGTACGATACTTCTGGCTGCATAAATGTTTGAAGGTTCCCCGAAGGACGCAGCACATGGTTCGTACAAACCGATACACAAAGCTGGCACGCGGTGCAATGCTGGGAGAAATTGGCAGCGCTCAGCGAGCCCGGAGGAGTGATCGGGGTTGTCCGGTCCGGTTTCTTTTTATCTTCGATGATGGCCAGTCCGCCGTCGACTTTCTTGTCCGGGAGTTGTACTTTTTCCTGGGCTTTCAGTGCGGCTGAAGTGGCAAGTAATGCCGATACGGTAAAGAATTTGCGACGATCGGGCTTGTCTACGGCCGGTTGGGCGGTCTGTATTTCCGCCTTGTTTGTTTTTCTGCGTGTATATCGGATGGCTCCCTGCCGGCATTTGTCGATACAATCCATGCAGGCGACGCAACGGCTGTAATCGATCTCGTGTGCTTTCGCATTGATACAGGCTGCTTTACAATTGCGGGTACACAAACCGCAACCATTGCATTTGGACGTATCGATAACCGGCTTGAAAACGGAAAAACGGGAGATCAATCCCAAAAACGTTCCTACCGGGCAGATCGTGTTGCAATAGGTTCGCCCATTCCGCCAGGCAAGTATGATCAGTATAATGAAGGTAACTGTGGCAATGATAAAGGTTGGGAGGCTCCGTAGCCAGACTTCCGTCTCGTAGAAAGCATAACTGCCCGCCCGTTCCGCCAAGTAGGCCAGAAAGTTGTTCCCCCATTGCCAGAGGGGTGCGAATAAGTTAGAGGCGATACGCCCGTAAGCGCTGTAGGGTGCGATCAAGGCCGCCCATGCCCCTAACCCGCTGATCATGGCAAGGATAAATATCACCATGGCTCCGTATCTTAACCAGGACAAGGCGGGGGAATAACGGAAACGGTTTTTCTTCCGTTTCCCCGCAAGCCATGAAACAACATCCTGGAATATGCCGAGAGGGCAGATTACAGAGCAGTAAACCCGACCGAAAATCCAGGTCAATGCAATGAGCAACAGCACCACGCCGAGGTTGAGTGCCAATACCGCCGGCAGGAACTGTATTTTCGCCAGCCACCCGAACCATGTATGCAACGTCCCCGTGAAATCGAGAAACAGCAGGGTGACAAGCGTAAAACAGATAAATGCAGTTGTAAGTCTGATTGTTCGCAACATAATAAGCTCTTTTTTAGATAGTCTGTTATTTTATGTCGCAAAAATAGTGAAAGGAAATGATTTACAACTTATACGAATTACAGATTGATATACCAATATTACGGTTTTGTCAACTTCGGCAAAAAGTCTGGCTGACAAACTTCAGGACTTCCGGCAAAGCCGTCCGCCAATAGGTCCAGCTATGGCCGCCGTCGCGCACTCGGAATTCATGCCTGATCCCTTTCTGCCTCATGATCTGGTGCACCTGCATGTTTCCGTCCAGCAGGCCGTCGTCATCACCGCAATCAATGTAATAACGGATTTTGGGCAAGTTGTTTTGGTCCCAGTCGGAAAGGATCTTCAAGACATTGTTTTGCTTCCAGTGTTCGTCTCCCGGTCCGAACAGGCGGTTGAATAAATCCTTATGTGACCGGGCTTTTCGTGCTTCCATGACTGTGTCGTCGAAAACGGCGGCACTCAACGGAGCACATGCGCAGAACATGTCCGGATGATGCAAGCTGTACAGGAATGATCCGTAGCCACCCATCGACAATCCGGCAATTGCCCGGCTTTCTTTGTCACTGCGAATCCGGTATGTTTTTTCCATATAGGGGATAAGTTCTTCAAAAAACATGTCTTCATAAGGTACTTTTCCATCATACTGGTTGATATACCAAGTGTCCCATGCGTCCGGCATGACGATTATCATCGGCACGGCTTCCTCGTTTGCGATGGCACGGTCGGCAATCGTTTTCATTTGTCCCATCTGTATCCAGTTGGTTTCATTGTCCGTATAACCATGCAAGAGGTAGAGGACCGGATAATTCCTTTTCGAGGTGCTGTAGTCGGAAGGCAGGTAGATGGAGTAGGAAACTTTCCTACCTAATTTGTTACTTTCGAAAGAGAGCGATTCGAAAACTGTACTTTGCGAATATCCTGCAACGTTGAATAGAAAGCACAGGATACAATAGAGATAAAATTTGTTTTTCATATACTATTAATAATTAGATTTGTTTGTCTGGACAGAGTAAGAATAAGAGAAGAGAGCTTGCCGGAAAACCCATTAGGTTTCGACATACTCTCTTTCCCTTATTGGGAAATTAATCCGCCACCGGATAGGGAAATTCGGTCAACCCTTTGTACATGAATTGATAGGTCGGAACTTCGATTCCCAATTCTTGGGCAGTTCGTACGACATAGCCTGTCAATGTTTCCACTTCGGTGCGATTGCCTTTTTGAAAATCACTGTGCATGGAGGTTGTGGAGTTGTTAGGCATGATCTTCTGGGCGTCGATGGCGGAGAATACTTGACCGTCCGGCAGACGGATCCCTTTGGCTTCTGCCACGCTTTTGAGTTCATAACCTAACGTGATGAACAGATCGATATGGTTATTTACCACTTCGCCAATCGTTTCATTGAAATAGGAGGTGATAGTGGCGGCGGTCGAGATCATGAAGAATTTCTTCCAGATTTCCAAGTCAATGTCATCCGGTATTGTGGTAAGGATACGGGCGTTGACCAATATATCCTGTAAGTCTTTCTGTCGTTTCTTGTTTCCTTGTTTACTTCCGAAGAACATCCGGTCCTTTATGGTGAACTTTTCCACTCTTCCCGGTCTGACCAAGCGGGAACTGATGTAAACGCATCCTTTCCAAACCTCATTGTTCGGTAATAGCTTTTGTATGCGTTCCGCTATATCCGCTCCGTTCAGCAGAGGAATGATAACCGTATTAGGGCCGATGATCGGAGTCAGCTGAACTATATTCTCCTCCAAGTCGTAGCTTTTGGTACAGCAAAACAGGTAATCGACTGGTCCTATTTCAGCAGGATTGTCGGTTGCGAGGGTTGGTTTTGCTTTGATCGTCAGGAATGTATTTTTGACTTCGATGCCGTTCTTACGTATCTCTTCCAGGTTTTCACCCCGGGAAATGAAATAGATGTCAATATCTTCAGAGTCTTTGTAACGGGCAGCTAATAGTCCTCCGTAGTAGCCGCCTACAGCTCCTATACCGGAAATCGCTATTTTAGTTTTATTCATGTTCTTGTCTTGTTATTTTTACAAAGATGAAAAATAAAATTGGAATAACTATATCAGTTTGAGTTCTTTTAGAAAGTTGGGGATACATTGTTCAAAATTAACACCAAAGCGGTAGTCCGTTTTTACATTATATGTCCGGCGTATACTGTCGGCTGTGAAGTTTACGGCTATTTGTGCTGATTCGCTTAAGCTGAAGTTATTCAGCAGGCCGGATAACAGGGCGCTCGCAAAAACATCTCCTGTTCCGTGATAACTTCCTGGTATCCTTTCGGAAAACAGGTAGTCTGTCGAATCTTTCCTTTGGTCGTAGGTCGCAGCTCCCAATTTCTTTTCTTCAAAGTATACACCGGTCAGTACGATCTTTTTCGGTCCGAGCTTGCTTAGTTTTTTTAAGATTTTTTCGATATAAGCCTGCGTATAGGGACCGGGATGGTAGCTCTCTTCCAGTAATAAAGCAGCTTCGGTCAGGTTAGGGACGATGATGTCTGCTTTCCTGCATAAGGATCTCATGCCTGTTGCAAACTCAGGCTGGAATATGCGATATAGTTCTCCGTTGTCCGCCATTACCGGATCTACCAGGATCAGGTTGTTTTTTGATCTGAATAGTTCGAAAAACTCTTTGACGAGGTCCAGTTGTTCGAATGAACCTAAGAAACCGCTGTAGGTCGCATCGAATTGTATATCGAGCGACTTCCAGTGCTGCATAAAAGCCCGCATGTCGCTTGTCAGGTCGCGGTAAGTGTATCCGCTGATTCCTCCTGTATGAGTCGATAATATGGCGGTCGGCATGGCACATGCTTCTATTCCGGCGGCGGAAAGGATAGGCAAAGCAACAGTTAGAGAGCATTTTCCGAATCCGGACAAGTCATGTATGGCAGCCACACGTTTTTGATAATCTTTATTTTCCATTTATATGTTATGACTTTATTTTTCTATAACAACAAAAAATATTTCCGATTTGTTATTTGAGAAATAGATAGGCTATGAGAAATATTGCTATTATTGCACTGTTATTGGCATGTGTCAGTGTGGCTGGCAACGCTGGGAACAGGAAAGAGTTTGATTTAATGAAACAAGAAAATATGAAGATGAAAGACAAGGCTGAAATATATCTGGCAGGCGGCTGCTTCTGGGGTACGGAACATTTCTTGAAACAGATCAGAGGTGTGGAACAAACGGAAGTCGGTTATGCCAACAGCCAAGTTCCCAATCCAACCTATAAAGAGGTGTGCACCGGGAATACCGGAGCGGTAGAAACAGTTAAGGTTGTTTATGATCCGCGAACGGTCGACTTGGATCTACTGTTAGATTTGTACTTTCAGACGATAGATCCGACTAGTGTCAACCGTCAGGGTGGGGACAGTGGTTTACAATATCGTACGGGCATTTATTATATCGATAAAGACGATGCTCCGGTGATCGAAGCTGCCATTAAGGATTTGGCAAAAGACTATGCGAAGCCGATCGCCATCGAGGTGATGCCACTCGTTAATTTTTATGCTGCGGAGGAATACCATCAGGATTATTTGGATAAGAATGTGGGCGGTTATTGCCATATTAATCCGAAATTGTTTGAATTGGCACGGAAAGCTAATGCCCGTCCTGTTTATGCAAAGCCGGATGATGTGACTCTTAAGAATAAACTTTCGGACATACAGTATGCCGTAACGCAAAAAAATGCCACGGAGCCTGCATTCCGCAATGAGTACTGGAATGAGCATAGGGAAGGAATCTATGTCGATATTACGACTGGTGAACCGCTTTTCGTATCTACCGATAAGTTTGATTCCGGCTGTGGCTGGCCCAGTTTTTCCAAACCGATTGATAAGAAACTGATTGTCGAAAAGCCGGATACTTCGCATGGAATGACCCGGACAGAAGTACGCAGCCAGACGGGGAATGCTCATTTAGGTCATGTCTTTCCGGATGGTCCTGCCGATAAAGGAGGTCTACGATATTGTATAAACAGCGCTTCACTGCGGTTTATCCCGAAAGAAAAGATGAAAGAAGAAGGTTATGGGGATTATTTGCCTCTTCTGAAGAAATAAAATCAGGCTTATATATTGATGAGGCAGTATCCACTGCCTCATGTTTTTTATTTATTGTTCGAGAACATCCAAGTCCATTTATGCCATATGCTTTCCAAGGGACCTTGTTTGTGGCTTGCCAGCCACCATTTGCAGAACGAAACTTGTAACAGGAAGAGGGCGAACCCGATTAGTAAACTTATTGTATAGCCACAATAAAGAGCTAAATATAGTCCGAACGGGAAATAGATGATCGCTCCCATGATTGATTGCGCGATATAATTTGTCAGGCTCATCTTACCGTAAAAACGCAGAGCTGAAACAGCTTTCCTGAAGCATTCTTTCTGGTATAAGAGTACAAACGAGGAAACGAGGATGAATGTAAACGCAAATTTCTGCCACATGTCGAAAGCTGTCCCTACGGTTTGCTTGATCAAGGCATTGTCGCTTGCCATGATCTGTTCTTTTAAGGAATACAAGGGAGCGAAACAGATTGCAGCAATAATAAGAACCTTTACCCAAAAACGCAGGTGTGTTTCGCTTGTAACGAATAGTTCTTTTCTGCCGATATAAAGTCCCACCAGGAATAGACCTGCCGTCTGCAGAAAACGTCCGGCTCCGATAGCCCAGTACAAACTTGCTTTTTGTCCTAACGTGATATTGCCCCAGATGAAGTCCAGGAAATTTCCGGCTTTGGTATATTCGGCGACCTCACTGTACATGGCGCCTACGCCGAGATCCGGCAGAGCATGGGCAGGATTGAGCAGACTCATGATGTAGTGATACCATTCTATAGGTTGGATTAATAATATAATAGCTGTGATCAAGATCGCTTTGTCACTCCATTTGCGGACCAGAAATAAAACCAAACCTACTACGGCAAATAACAACAGTACGTCTCCGGCCGGGAAAAAAGCGGCATTCAAGGTTGCGAAGCCAAGCAACAGAACCAATCGCCATAAGAAGCGGTAGCCGAAGTCTTTTCCTTTCTTTGTCTGATTATGACATTGGATATAGAATGTAAACCCGAACAAAAGAGCGAAAATAGCATAAGCTTTTCCTGCAAACAGGGAAAAAATGACGTTAAACACTCCGTCGTTTAAGACGGCTAGCCATGCTGGTTGTTCTGTTGGATAGACTGGAAAGATAAAATGTTCCAGATTATGCACTAAAATAATTGCCATGACGGCAAATCCTCTTAGTGCATCGACTACTTCAATACGTGGGATTTTACTTGCTGATAGTTCCATATAAGTTGTTTATTAAGTTTCAATGTTCAAATATAGGTAATTTTGATTTCAAAGCATCCATGTTTTGAAATTGGAAAAGTTCACAAGCAGTATTCAAGCGATATTGGGTAACAAATTGTGAGAATGCATTCCTTTGCATCGCTTGGAAGCAGGACTTTCGGGCAATAAAAAAAGCCACAAATCATTGATTTGTAGCTTTTTGTCCGTTCGCTGACCATTTCTGTCCAGTAGGTTCTGCGGAGAAAGCGGGTTATGAACCCACTCCCTCATATCTTTCAAATTCAATGCGTTATCAATATGTCAAAGCCTTAGGGGGTACAACTTAGGTTACAAGAATAACGCGTTTCTGTCACCTTTTGGCTGTTCGTTGTCTGCCTAAAACTACGGTTCAAAGATACGGCTTTCTTTTGATATGTGCAAATCATTGAAAATAAATATTCTGCGGTTAGTGCAAGGTGCAAGCTATATATAGATATATACTTGCACCTTGCACTACATCTTTAGTTTTTTAGAAAGATGAAGTGTTATCAAGAATTTAATTGATAATCCGATAGTATAAGTTCAGGGAAAAACGCTATCTTTGCAGAACTAACAGAAAAAGAAATAGTTGTTCAACAATATGAAATGGCAGTTGTGCATATAGCTACGCCCAACGAATAGCACTTCCAATTATTGCTATTCAGCAATAGACAGGCTTATGTTTTAAGTTTGCCTGTTATTGTCTTGTCATTATCATTATCCCTTATTATAATCTATAAGATTGTCGTGCTGCTTAAAGCGGCAGGATATATTGTATCATATTGGTTTGAACAAATGAATTATACCTATAAGAAAATCTGGCTCATCGTTTTTCCTGTAATGATGAGCATCCTTATCGAACAACTGATAAATATTACCGATGCTTTGTTTTTAGGGCATGTGGGTGATGTGGAACTGGGCGCATCTGCCCTTGCCGGAATATGGTTCTTGGCAATTTATATGCTCGGCTTCGGGTTCAGTTTGGGGTTGCAAGTGGTAATTGCCCGTCGTAACGGAGAACAGCGGTATGCAGAAACGGGAAAAACGTTCTTTCAGGGATTGCTTTTTTTGTTGATGCTGGCTGTACTCCTCTGTCTGCTGTCCAAGATATTTTCTCCCGTTCTGTTGAAACATCTGATAACTTCGGATGATGTTTATAATGCGGTTATCTGCTATTTGGATTGGCGTATTTGGGGATTGTTGTTCTCTTTCCCGTTCCTTGCCTTACGCTCGTTTTTGGTCGGTATCATACAGACAAAATCCCTGAACATGGCGGCTTTCACTGCCGTACTGGTGAATATTCCGCTGAACTGGCTCCTGATATTCGGCTTCGATATGGGTATATCGGGAGCGGCTATCGCTTCTTCATCTGCCGAAATGTGTTCGCTGGCTGTATTGGCTGCATATATGTTTAGACACATTGATAAAAAAGTGTATGGCTTATACTGGCGTATTGATATAACGATATTGAAAGAGGTATTTTCTATCTCGGTATGGAGTATGCTCCAGTTCTTTACAAGTGTAGCCATTTGGTTTCTGTTCTTCGTGGCTATCGAACGTTTGGGAGAAACGGAATTGGCAGTATCAAACATTGTAAGAAGTGTTTCCGCACTGTTTTCTGTTATCGTCAATGCGTTGGCAGGTGTCACCGGTTCTTTAGTGAGTAATCTGATTGGAGCAGGTGAAAAGAAAAAAGTTTTTCCGCTTTGCCATAAGATTATCCGTTTAGGATACGCAACAGGCATTCCATTGATTGCTTTTGCGTTGTTCTTTCACCAGCCCATTATAGGGGCTTATACGGAAAATCCCGGTATCGTACAGCTTGCATGGGCGCCTTTTCTTGTCATGCTGTTAAATTACTTCTTTGCACTACCCGGTTACGTCTATCTGAATGCCGCCACAGGAACGGGAGCGACACGGACAGTATTCATTTTTCAGGTGACAACTACGATTGCTTATCTGTTCTGCTTATGGGGATTAGATTCTTGTGATGTCCCGTTAGCGACATATTGGGCTGTGGAATACTTATATGTGATACTGCTTGGTACACAATCCGTCATTTATCTTAAATATAAACAATACTAAGAACTGAAAGTTATGATGAGCAAGATATATCCCCGTAAGGGTGACACGCAAACCGTTTATTTGAACGCTGTCGTAAAAGACCCGTCTATCAAAATAGGCGACTATACCATTTACAATGATTTTGTTTCAGACCCGTGTCTGTTTGAGCAAAACAATGTGTTGTATCACTATCCGATTAACCACGAACGGCTGATAATTGGAAAGTTCTGTTCTATTGCTTGTGGAGCAAAATTTCTGTTCAACTGTGCCAATCATACCCTAAAATCACTATCGACATACACATTTCATCGGGTAAGTCAAGGGCATTACTGCCCCCTTCTCCCCTAAGAACCGTACGTGAGAGTTTCCCCTCATACGGCTCAAGCAACTCAATATTTCTATTTGTTGTTAGAAATCGGCTCATACTTTCAACAGTTTCGTTTATTTCGCTTGTAGCAGTTGTTATGGACAAGTTGCCGTACAATTGAACCACCAACAGATATTTCATTGACGTTCCATGCTTTTGTACAATCTATCTCCTTGCCGCATAACGGACAAGTCCGCTTCTGCTTGTTCCATAAATATAAGAGTGACTTACGTCCTTTGAGAGATTCCAGCATTTGTTGCTCCTTTCGCTGAAAGAAATAATCATCATATTCCGGGTCGAAAGGGTTTGCCTCCCCCTTGACTTGCTTGTACGGAGTATAATGTATATCCGACAACCTTTTAAGGGTCAGGTAGTTCACTTTCTTGCTTTTTGTTTCATATTTCCATGCAAACGTCCATTTACGCCCCCGAATTTCATGCCAATACTTATCTGCAACCCAAGACTTGCGTTTCTTTGGGTGGCGACGTAAAGCCCATTTCTTTGTGAGGTTGTAAATGTGATTGTCGCAACCGTGAAAAGCATTGGTTGATGCACCATATCGGTAATAGTTTCCCCAACCTGTTATCACAGGATTGAGCATTCGTATCAGCGATTCCTGCTTACACATTTTATGTCCTTTAACGATGTCACTGATTTTTGCCCTAAAGCGTTTCTGTGCATCTTTGGACGGAGATGTGTACAGCCTTTTGCCGAACTTCCTTACATTGAAACCTAAGAAATCAAATCCATCGTATATGTTCGTAATGGTAGTTTTCTCTTCGGATAAGGTAAGACCCCTTTCTTTGAGAAATTCTATCACCATTGGTTTGACCTCGTTTTCCAATAATTCCTTATCTCGACCTGTGATTATAAAGTCGTCCGCATACCTGATAAGATTCACTTTGTAGTGGAATGTCTTATAGTTGATGAAACGTCTTTTGAATCTTTCAGCCAAGAGTGGTTGAAGTCCGTCAAGTGCCATATTTGCAAGTGTCGGTGATATGATACCTCCTTGTGGTGTACCCTCTTCTGTCGGGAACAGTTTACCATTGAATACAGCTCCACATTTCAGCCATTTTCTGAGTATTGTTTTATCCATAGGGATATTTTCAATAAGCCAGTCGTGACTGATGTGGTCGAAGCAACCCTTAATATCTCCCTCCAAAATCCATTCGGGGGAATGCTGGCGATTTAGAACCGTATCAATCTGACGAATTGCGTCCATTGTCCTGCGCTTCTTTCGGAAGCCGTAAGAAAAACGGTCGCCTGTCGTTTCGGCTATCGGTTCCAATGCCATGAGATATAATGCTTGCATCGCCCTGTCTTTCATGGTCGGTATTCCCAACGGTCGGAGTTTACCGTTCTTTTTCTTGATGTGAACCCTACGGAGCGGCTGTGGATGGTAGCCACGACGTCTAAGTTCACCGATTGCTTTGTACTTGCGCTTGGGAGAGTCCCAAAGCTGTTTATCTACTCCAGACGTATTCTTCCCTTTGTTGGAAGTAACCCTCTTTACTGCCAATGCCTTGGCGTAAAAAGAGTGAGTAAGCATCCACTGCAAGGTTTTCACCTTGTTATGTCTGCCTTCTTTCTGAGCCTTTACAATACGCGCTTGTAGCTTTCGGACATAGGTTTCACACTTAGACC
>ERZ772819.2933-NODE-2933-length-12412-cov-15.307275_pt1 | contig 12412 bp, 10 predicted proteins | sample MGYA00580860_ERZ772819 | MGnify/ENA primary metagenome ERZ772819 (study PRJEB29015, sample SAMEA2737683) | human gut metagenome | biome: human gut; feature: human-associated habitat; material: faeces | place: China | collected 2012 ...
GCCGAGTGACATGGTTTGAAATAACTAATGTAAAATCTGCGTAAAATGTTTGAAAAGGAACCGTGACGAAACGATTGAAAACCAGCAAAATGTGTGGAAAAAGTGATTTTCTTGTAAAATAAACCTTGTTGTGGCAGGGGGATTGATGGTATAATAAGCACAGTGTGAGCGCTGACACGGAGCCGTGCGCGTGGACGCATGGGGGCGCTGCATGACAAAGGAAAAACGGCTGCCGGGGTACGGGTCCCGCCAAAGGCGGGGCAGGGCCCGGCGGCTGTGTGCTGTTATTGGAAGAAACAGGAAGATCGTATTTAGGAGTATCGCTATGGATATCACACACATTACCTCTCTGCTGGGCGGCATTGCGTTGTTTTTGTATGGCATGTCGATCATGGGCGCGGGCCTGGAAAAGCTGGCCGGCGGCAAAATGCAGGGGGTGCTGCAAAAACTGACCTCCTCCACCATCAAAGGTGTCATTTTTGGCACCCTGATCACGGGCGTGATCCAGTCGTCGGCTGGCACGGTGGTGATCTGTGTGGGTCTGGTCAACTCCGGTATCATGACGCTGACGCAGTCGGTGGGCGTGATCATGGGTGCAAACATTGGTACGACGGTGACCGGTCAGCTGATCCGCATGGCGGATATCTCAGGCGACAGCCTGTGGCTGACCCTCATGCAGCCCAAGACGTTTGCGCCCGTGGTGGCGTTTATCGGCTGCATTTTTTATGTGTTCCTGCGCAACGCCAAAAAGAAGAACATCGGCCAGATCATGCTGGGCTTCGGCATCCTGTTCACCGGCATGAGCCTGATGGACACCGGCGTGTCCCCCCTGCGGGAAAGCGCCGCGTTCCAGAATCTGTTCGTCACCATGACCAACCCCATCCTGGGCGTGCTGGTGGGCCTGGTGGTCACGGTGCTCATCCAGTCCTCCTCGGCATCGGTGGGCATCCTGCAGGCACTGTCCAGTACGGGTCTGGTCACCTTCAGTTCGGCCATCCCCATCATTCTGGGTGCCCACATCGGCACGGCCTTCACCCCGCTGCTCACCATCGGCGGTTCCTCCAAGGACGGCAAGCGCGCCGCCCTCATCCACCTGTACTTCAACGTGATCGGCAGCATCGTACTGCTGGCCCTGATCTATGCGGTGCAGTTCACCTTCGGCATCCCCATGTGGCATGACGTGATGAACAAGAGCTCCATCGCAAACATCCACACCCTGTCCAGTGTGTGTGCCATGCTGCTGTTCCTGCCGTGCAGCGGGGTGCTGTCCAAGCTGGCCATGCTCACGGTGCCGGACAACGCTGAGGAAGCGCAGGAACTGAGCATGCCGGTGCTGGACGAGCGTCTGTTCAAGAGCCCGGCCGTGGCCCTGCAGCAAGCCAAGAACGCGGTGGTCAAAATGTCCCGCCGTGCCGCCCGCAACGTCAATCTGGCTGCGCCGCTGCTGCTGAAGATGGACGAGGACACCGTGAGCGCCATCAAGGTGCGGGAGAACCTCATCGACCGCATGGAGGTGGCCATCTCCAATTACCTTATTAAGATGACCGATCAGGAGCTGGGCGATGACGAGAGCCATGCCGTGACCGAGCTGCTGAACTTTGTCACCGAGTTCGAGCGCATCGGCGACTATGCCGTGAACATCATGGAAAAGGCCGAGGAGCTGAACGAGAAGGAGGCCTCCTTCTCCGAGAGCGCCCAGAAGGAACTCATCCTGCTGGAAAAGGCCGTGGAGCGCATCCTGACCGTGACCGGCGAGGCCTTTGAGGGCGACGACACCCAGAAGGCCATGCAGGTGGAGCCGCTGGAAGAGGTGATCGACGTGATGGTGGAGCGCCTGCGCGACCAGCACATCCGCCGCCTGAAGGACGGCGTGTGCTCCATTGACACCGGCGTGGTGTTCCTGGACGTGCTGAACAACGTGGAGCGCATCTCCGACCACTGCTCCAATGTGGCCGTGCGTATGATCGGCATGGAGGGCGGCGAGGATTACGACTCCCACACCCTCAAGAGCATCATGCACCACAACCCCACCAAGGACTACATGCTGGAGTACGAGCAGTGCCGCAGGGAGTACCTTGTGCCGCTGGAGCAGATGGAAGCCTGACCCCCCAAAAACAACAGCCCCGGACCATTCGGTCCGGGGCTGTTTTGCGCAGATGGATGCCGGAAATGAGGTGCGGGCTCAGTGCGGCACGGCTACCCACTTGTGCGGGCCATGCCAGCCCTTGCCGTCCTCCGGTGCCTTGAGGCAGACGCCGGGGTTAGGCGGGCCGGAGCGCAGGCTCTTGTTCTGCTGATTGCCGCAGAACTTGCACTTGTAGCGGATGCTGACCGGTTCAGACATTTGGATGCACTCCTTCCCTCCGGAAGCCCGGAACTAAGAATCTTTGCTTTGATACTCTGATTATATAATTCTAATGCATCAATGTCAATAAAAATTGGAAGAAACTGAGAAAAATCACCCGCCCAGGTCCTCCAGCAGGGCCTGCAGCTCCGGCAGGCTGTGCACCCGGATGCCGCGCCGGATGCGCAGCACGTCGTTTTCGGGCAGAAGGTTCACATAGATGCCGGTGAGCTGCTGCAGGGCACCGGGGGTGCCGTCGGCATTGCAGGCATACACGGCCACCCGGCCGCCGGTGTCGCACAGGTAGTAGCCCGCCGCCGTGGGAGCTGCCGCCTGCACCAGGGAGCTGACGCTGCCGGAAATGGGCGGAGTTTCGTCCGCCGGGGCCTCCGGCAGGGGGAGGCGGGGCAGCGCCATCCAGAACAGACTGAACGCGATGGTGAACACACAGAGCCCGTAGAACAGGCACAGACCGAATTTGCGCATGGGCAGGGAACACCCCTTTCGTGGTTTTACCGGAAGTATGGCCCGGAAGTGCGCCGGAAAATCATTTTTTGCGGTGGAATGCTGTACTTTGCCGGGCCGGATGTGGTATACTGACCATGATTGAATGGGACATTGGCCCCGCGGCAGAAGATTGGTCCTTGCCCGCGTCCGGCCGGCGTGCTATAATATGGTATCGTATGCTGGGTGACCAGCGGTTTTTTGAAAGGAAGATCACAGCGCCGCGTGCGCTGCAGTTTACCAGTATGGGTCAGGAGGCGATCCCTATCTCCAGCAATGAGATGAGAAAGATCCACCGGGGCGGCGAAGGCAGTTCTTCGCAGTCTGCGGCGGGACGTAAGGTAAATGTGAGCCAGAGCCGCCGGGAGCAGCCGGTCAGGGAACCCGGGAAGCCCGGAAAGGCTCCGAAGGAACCGAAGGAAAAGGCAAAGCACCCGATCCTGCGGTTCATCGGCCGCACCATTGCCACCCTGCTGTGCCTGGGCATCATGGCCGGCAGCCTGCTGGCCGTGGGTATGGTGTTCTATGTGGTGCAGGCCACGGCCAACGACGGCGACCTGCTGGACCTGGACAACATCCAGCTGAGCCAGTCCAGCGTGGTCATGGCCAACGATCCGGACACCGGTGCACAGGTGGAGTATGCCACCCTGCGCTCCTCCAACAGCCACCGCGTGTGGGCCGACCTGGAGCAGATCCCCACCAACCTGCAGTATGCATTCATCTGCACCGAGGACAAGGATTTCTACAACGAGCCGGGCGTCAACTTCAAACGCACCATTGGTGCCATGGTCAATGAGTATCTGCTGCCCATCTACAGCTCCAAGCAGGGTGCTTCCACGCTGGAGCAGCAGCTCATCAAGAACCTGACCGATGACAACAGCGCCAGCGGCATTGAGGGCGCTCTGCGTAAGCTGCGTGAGATCTACCGTGCCCTCTGCCTGAGCCGCAGTTACTCCAAGGAGACCATCCTGGAGGCGTACCTGAATACCATCAGCTTCACCGGCACCATCCAGGGCGTTCAAACGGCGGCCAACGAGTACTTCAACAAGGATGTCAGCGAGCTGACCCTGTGGGAGTGTGCCACCATCGCTTCCATCACCAAGAACCCCACCAACTACAACCCCTACACCAACCCTGAGAACCTGATCAACCGCCGAAACTTCATCATGTACAACATGTGGCAGCAGGGGGTCATCAGCGAGGAGGACTACCGCAACGCCGCCGCCCAGCCGCTGACGCTGGCGGAGGACGACAGCGACAAGAAGAACACCTCCGTGACCTCCTACTTCACCGATGCATTGTTCCAGGAAGTGGTGGAGGACATCATGGCCAAGGAGGGCATCTCGGAGGCGGACGCCCAGAAGATGCTGTACACCGGCGGCTTTACCATCGAGGCTACCGTGAACACCAAGCTGCAGTCCCAGATGGAAAACCTGATGCTGAACACCAACGACGCTTACTTCCCGGCCGGCTGGCATGAGGAAGAGGTGACCTCCATTTCGGACGACGATGTGCAGGTGATGAACGAGGACGGCACCCCCAAGACCCGCGTTGCCGAGGACGGCACCGTGTATTATTACCGCAACGTGCGCACCCAGGCAGCCATGGTCACGCTGGACTACGACGGCAACGTGGTGGCCATCGTGGGCGGTCTGGGCGAAAAGACCAAGAGCCTCTCGCTGAACCGCGCCTACAGCGTGGAGCGGCAGACCGGCTCCACCATCAAGCCCATCGGCGCCTATGCACTGGGCGTGGAGTACGGGCTGGTGAACTGGTCCACCATGCTCAACAATTCGCCCCTGTACCAGAAGCAGGACATGGTCATCCGGGATGAGGACTACTGCCGCAAGAACGGCCTGATGGGCCTTTCCGACAAGCAGCTCCGTGCCTACCCCAACGCCTGGCGCAGCTGGCCCCGCAACTACGGCGGCAACTACGGCGACAACAGCGATGTGCCGCTGTGGAACGGCCTGGCCCGCTCCCTGAACACCATTGCGGTGCGTGTGGGCGACCTTGTGGGCGCAAGCAACATCTTCAACTTCCTGTACAACACCCTGCAGCTGACCACGCTGGACCCCACCAATGACGTGGGTCTGGCCCAGATGGTCATGGGCAGCCAGACCAAGGGCGTGACCCCCATGGCACTGGCGGCGGCCTTCCAGATCTTCTACGACGGTGAGTATACCACCCCGCACCTGTACACCCGTGTGCTGGACCGGGACGGCAACATCTACCTGGAAAACAACGCCACCAGCTATCAGGCCCTGACCAGCGACACTGCGTATGTCATGAACCGCCTGCTGAAGAACGTGCTGTACTCCAGCGTGGGCACCGCCAGCGGCCGCTACCCCAAATCCAACGGCATGGAAGCCTTTGGCAAGACCGGTACGGCCAGCGACGAAAAGGATCTGTGGTTCGTGGGCGGCACCCCCTACTACGTCACGGCCGTGTGGTGGGGCTACGATGCGCCCTATGACATGACCAAGACCCTGACCAAGCAGCAGGCTAAGACCCGTACCTGCGTCATGGCCTGGAAGGCCCTGATGGAACAGGCGCAGGCAGACCTGCCGTACAAGGCCTTCCCGGCCTCGTCCGGGGTGGTGGAGCGCCGCTACTGCACCCAGAGCGGCCTGCTGGCCGGCAGCTCCTGCCCCAGCACGGCAGTGGGCTACTACCGTGCCGACGACCTGCCCGACACCTGCACCTACTCGCACGGTGCCTCCACGCAGGCAGCGGATCCGGCGGCCCCGGCAGAGGAAGCTCCCTCGCAGACTGTCATCCCCACAGATACAAGCAACCTCGATACCGACTGATCTGTGCGCCGAGCGTGGACGAAGAACAACAAAAGTCGCACTATTGCGCCCCCGGAGCCGCAATACCGGCAAGGAAAAACGGTACTTCACGAGTCAAAACTGGATAATCTGCCAAAATCACATCCGGCCTCTTGCATTGCAGGGGGTCGGATGTTATTATATTCTCTGCAAGAACACTTGTGTTTGTGAGGTGAACAAGTTGGAACGCCGCTTTTATCTGGTGGACGCACAGGTCCTGCCGGAGGTATTTCTCAAGGTGGTCCGCGCCAAGGAGCTTCTGGCCAGCGGGGAAGCGCGCAGCATTTCGGCTGCGACCCGCGCCGTGGACCTGTCGCGCAGCGCTTTTTATAAGTATAAAGATTGCATCTTTGATTCCGAGAACGACCGCGAGGTGGTCACCGTGATGGCCACCCTGCGGGACGAGACCGGTGCACTGCAGAGCCTGCTGGCCGGCATCAGTGCCGCCGGGGCCAGCATCGTGACCATCAACCAGTCCACGCCGGAAAACGGGGCTGCCCTTGTGGCGGTGACCATCCGCACCGATACCATGCAGATGACCCCGGAGGAGCTGACTGAAAAGCTCTCCCGCCAGCGCATGGTGGTGGGCGTGCACTGCGGATACAATCTGTAACAGAGGGAGAGGGAACGCAAATGGCTAAAATTGCAATTCTGGGTTTTGGCACGGTGGGCAGCGGCGTGTACGAGGTGCTGTGCCGCAACGCTGCGGGCGTGTCGCGCCGCGCCGGGGAGCCGGTGGAGGTCAAGTACATCCTGGACCCGAAGGATTTTTCGGGTCACCCGGCTGCAAACCTGTTCGTCAAGAGCATCGACACCATCCTGCAGGACCCGGAGGTCCGGGTGGTGGTGGAGACCATCGGCGGCACCCGTTTTGCCTACCCATACGTGAAGGCCTGCCTGGAGAGCGGCCGCAGCGTGTGCACCTCCAACAAGGAGATGGTGGCCACCTACGGTGCCGAGCTGCTGGGTCTGGCCAAGGCCCACGACTGTGCCTTCCTGTTTGAAGCATCCGTGGGCGGCGGCACCCCCATCATCACCCCCATGCATCAGTGCCTGGCCGCCAACGTTATCAGCCAGGTCCAGGGCATCGTCAACGGCACCACCAACTTCATGCTCACCAATATGGTGCGTGAGAACCTGAGCTTTGACGATGCGCTGAAGGTCGCCCAGGAGCTGGGCTACGCCGAGACCAAGGACCCCAGCGATGATGTGGACGGCCGCGACGCCTGCCGCAAGATCGCCATCCTGTCCTCCATGGTCTGCGGCCACCAGATCTACCCCCAGAACATCCCCACCCGGGGCATCCGGGCCATTACCATCGGGGATGTCAAGGCTGCCCAGCGGATGGGCTGTGTCATCAAGCTCATTGCCTGGATGAAGCGGGGCAAGGACGGCAGCGTGGCTGCCGGTGTGGAGCCCTGCCTGGTGCCCAAGGCCAACCAGCTGGCCAGCGTGGACGACGTGTTCAACGCGGTGCTGGTCAAGGGCGATATGCTGGGCGACGTGGTGTTCTACGGCAAGGGTGCGGGCAAGCTGCCCACCGCCAGCGCCGTGGTGGCTGACGTTGTGGACGCCCTGAAGCACGGCTCCAAGGTGCACGACAGCCTGTTCTGGCAGCCTGCCGAGCCGGTGGACGGCATGCTCACCGACCCGACCCCTGCCGCATATTATGTGCGTGTGGCGGGCATTGCTCCTGCTGTGGCGGAAGCCATCTACGGCTACGGCAAGGTGGTGGATGAGCGCTACGACGGCTGCGCCTACTTTGTGGAGCGCGCCGACGAAAAGGCACTGGCCGAGGCAGCACGCAAGGTGGAGGCCATGGGCGGCAGCGTGAAGCTGGTGCTCAAGCGCCTGCCCGAGGAAGCATAAGAAAGGGGGCACCGGCAATGAAGATCAAGGTTTCGGTCCCGGCCACCAGCGCGAACATCGGCTCCGGCTTCGATGCGCTGGGCCTGGCGGTCACCCTGTACAACACGGTGACCTTTGAAGAAAGCGAAGTGCTGGACATCTCGTCCGCAGACGGCACCCGCATCCCCCGCGGCGAGAGCAACCTGGTGTACCGCTCGGCCAAGGGACTGTTCGAGAAGGTGGGCAAGCAGATCCCGCCCCTCAAGATCACCCAGACCAACCCCATCCCCATGGCGCGGGGCCTTGGCTCCTCGTCGGCCTGCATCATCGCGGGCCTGCTGGGTGCCAACCGGATGCTGGGCGATGTGCTCAACACCCAGGAGCTGCTGACGCTGGCCACCTCCATCGAGGGGCATCCGGACAACGTGGCCCCGGCTTTGCTGGGCGGCCTGACCAGCAGCGTGTTCGAGGACGGCAAGGTGTACTCGGTCAAGCGGAACGTGGACGAAACGCTCTGCTTTGCCGCCATCGTGCCGGACTACAAGCTGCTGACCGAAGCGGCCCGCGCGGCACTGCCCAAGGAAGTGTCTCACAAGGATGCGGTGTATAACCTGTCCCGCGCGGCACTGGTGCCGGCAGCCTTCTGCGAGGGACGGCACGACCTGCTGGCCATTGCCACCGAGGATAAGCTGCACCAGCCCTACCGCATGCCCCTGATGCCCGGCTCCAAAGAAGTGTTCGACATGGCACGTCTGTGCGGGGCAAAGGCGGTGTATGTGTCCGGCGCGGGCAGCACCGTGATGGCGGTGGCCGAAAAAGCCGATGCCGAAAAGTTCTATACCAAGCTGGAAAAGGGTCTGGAGCTGCTGGAAGGTCTGGACGGATGTGAAGCATTTACACTGCTGCGACTGGATGCCGATAACACCGGCGCAACCGTGGAATGATAAATGGGGAAAGGAAGTGCAAGGAGACTGCCTGCTGCTTCCACCCGGTGTACCCCCTCGCAGTTCCGAGGGGCAAAAAGAGGAGAGTGACAAGATATGGCGTTGATCGTACAGAAGTTCGGCGGTTCTTCGGTGAAGGACCGGGACCGTATCTTCAACGTAGCACGCATTGTGGCCAACACCCACAATGCGGGCAATGATGTAGTAGTGGTGGTGTCCGCACAGGGCGACACCACCGATGACCTGATCGCCAAGGCAGGGGAAATCACCCACAACCCCTCGGCGCGTGAGATGGATATGCTGCTGGCCACCGGCGAGCAGATCAGCATTTCGCTGCTGGCCATGGCCCTGAACGAGCTGGGCTGCCATGCCATCAGCCTGACCGGCTGGCAGGCGGGCTTCCGCACCGACCGTGCCTACACCAAGGCCCGCATCAGCCGCCTGGAGACCGAGCGCATCTCCTCCGAGCTGGAGCGCAACCGCGTGGTGGTGGTGGCAGGCTTCCAGGGCCTGAACAAGCTGGATGACATCACCACCCTGGGCCGCGGCGGCTCCGACACCAGTGCCGTTGCCATTGCAGCAGCCCTGCACGCAGACCGCTGCCAGATCTTTACCGACGTGGAAGGCGTTTACACCGCCGACCCCCGCAAGGTGCGCAACACCCGCAAGCTGGACGAGATCACCTTTGACGAGATGCTGGAACTGGCATCCCTGGGCGCACAGGTGCTGAACAACCGCAGTGTTGAGCTGGCAAAGAAGTATAACGTGGAGCTGGAGGTGCTCTCCAGCCTGAATCCCGTTCCCGGTACGGTAGTCAAGGAGGTTACAAAGGACATGGAAGGTATGCTGATCAAGGGCGTCGCAAAGGACACCGACGTTGCCGTTATTACGATTCTGAACGTTCCCGACGAGCCGGGCATGAGCTTCAAGATCTTTGGGCTGCTGGCTCAGAAGAACATCAACGTGGACATCATCCTGCAGTCCACCGGCCGCGACGGCAAGAAGGACATCAGCTTTACCTGCTCTGAGGGCGAAGCCGACCTGGCCATGCGCGTGCTGAAGGAGAGCGCACACTTCCACGACGTGAGCGCGGATACCACCTGCGCCAAGGTCTCCATCGTGGGTGCCGGCATGCAGAGCCACAGCGGCGTTGCCTCCAAGATGTTCGAGGCACTGTCCAACAACAACATCAACATCAAGATGATCTCCACCAGCGAGATCAAGATCTCCTGCATCATCAACCGTGACGACGCCGACAAGGCTGTCAGCGCGATCCACGATATGCTGTTTGACTGATCTTTTCTGCAAAGAATGCGATGATCATGACCGGCGGGTTCCGACAGGAATCCGCCGGTCATAATTTTTTTACACCCGGCGGCGTTTACACAAAATGCAAAGGGGTGTATAATAAATGCTGTATCTGTGCGGCGCTGTGCGCTGCAAATCGGACCGAAAAGGAGCAACGCCGCAGGATGGAACAAAAACGCACCGCGCCCCGGGCGCAAAAGACCCAGCCCCTGACCTACCGTGAATGGAAGCGCCGCAAACAGCTGCGCCTGGCCCGCAACTGGGTGCTGTTTCTGGCCGGGTGCGCCCTGGTGGTGTTCCTGCTGACCAAGGGCATCCTCTGGCTGCTGCCCCACCTGCACGGTGCCGATGGGCCCCAGACCTTTGCCGCCAGCGCCTACGACAGCACCGGCTACTTCTTTGATGCCGACGATGCGCGCCTTGTGCTGGTGAACGCCAATCTGCCCTTTGACGAGGAACCTTCTCCCACGCTGGATGCCGCCGACGAGGCGGGCACCCAGCTGGAAGCGGAGGCCGCGCAGCAGTACCGCAGCATGGCCGAGGCAGCACAGGCCGACGGCATCACCCTGACGCTGACCGCCGGATATCAGGACGCCGACACCCGCACCGCGGCCTATGAGGCGCAGAAACAGACCTACCTTGCCCGGCACAAGTCGGAAGAGGAAGCATCTGCCCGGGCTGCCGCCATCCTGCCCGAGGCCGACGCCAACGAGCACGGCACCGGCTATGCGGCCGACATCCTCAGCACGGACTACACCGCCCAGGACACCGGCTTTGCCGATACCCGCGCCTACCAGTGGCTCACGGCCTACGCCGCCGAGTACGGCTTTATCCTGCGCTACCCGGAGGACCGGCAGGCCATCACCGGGGTGGTGTTCGAGCCGTGGCACTGGCGGTATGTGGGGGTGGAAAACGCCCTGGCCATCCGTGCCAGCGGCCTGAGCCTGGAGGAATTCCTGGCCGAACAGAAGGCCCTGTGACCTTTGCAAATAAAACGTTCCGCGCCCTGGCGCGGAGACGGAGGAACTGAAATTGGAACGTACTCTCATTGCGCCGGGCGTGCATCTTTCCTGCGACCCGGCGGAAAAATTCAACCGCTGCCGCATCAGCATCCATTTTGCCTTCCCGGCACAGCGGGCCACGGCCACCGCCCACGCCCTGCTGCCGCTGGTGCTGGAGCGCGGCTATGCGGACTGCCCGGACATGACCCTGCTGACCAAGAAGCTGGCAAAGCTGTACGGCGCAGACCTGACCGTGGACGCCCGCCCCATGGGCTGCAACCACAACCTGTGCGTCAGCGTGACCGGCATCAAGGATCGGTTTGCGCTGGAAGGGGAGCCCCTGACCCGTGAATATGCCTCCATTGCGCTGGGGGCGGCTTTCCACCCGGCCTTCGTGGGCGGCGTGTTCGACCCGCAGGCCGTGGAGATCGAAAAGCAGATGCTGAAAAAGGCACTGGAAGATGAACTGAACGACAAGCGCATCTACTGCCTGCGGCAGGCCAACCGGGAATTCTTCGGCGACAGCCCCGCCGCCGTGCGGCAGGAGGGCTATCTGGAAGAGGTGGACGGCCTGACCCCGGAGCAGCTGACCGCGGCTTACCGCTCGATGCTGCGCACCGCCAGCATCGAGCTCATCGTGCTGGGCTGCGACGATGCCCAGACGACGGCCATCCGGGATGCGCTGCTGACCGAGCTGACCGCCATCGACCGGGCCCCGGTGCCGCTGGTGGAAAATATGGCCATGCCCCGGCAGGCACCGGCGCATAAGACCGAGACCTTTGACATGGTGCAGGCCAAGCTGTGCATGCTGTTTACGCTGGGGCAGCCCATGCAGCCCCAGCAGCTGGCCGCTGTGCGGCTTGCCATGGCCCTGTACGGTGGCAGCGTGACCAGCCGCCTGTTCCTCAATGTGCGGGAGAGGGACCACCTGTGCTACTACTGCTCGGCCTCCTTCCAGAGCTTTACCGGCAGCATGGCCGTGAACAGCGGCGTGGAGCACGCCGACGCGGCCCGCGCCGAACAGGCCATCCTCAAGGAGCTGGCCGACCTGTGCGACGGGCCCATCACCGACGAGGAGCTGGAGGACTGCCGCCGGGGCCTGCTCAGCGGCATGAACGGCGTGGAGGACAGCCTGGGCGGCATGGAGACCTGGTATTACATCGAGGTGCTGCGGGCCGGTGCCAACAGTGCGGCCCCCATCCAGACCCCGGCCCAGGCCCGCGCGGCCCTGCAGGCGGTGACCAAGGAGGACGTGCGCAGCATCCTGCGCCAGCTGACCCTGTCGGTCAGCTATCTGCTCACAAAGGAGGAACCGACCCATGCCTGATACCAAACAGACCGTGCTGGAACAGGCCGTGGCCGACCAGTGGAAGGTGCTGCCCTCCGGCCTGACCGTGCTGGTGCGGCCCATGCCGGGCTACTCCAGCACCCACGTCATCTTTGCTACCAAATTCGGCTCCATCGACCGGGATTTCCGACTGGACGGCAAAGAGGTGCATCTGCCCGCCGGTGTGGCGCATTTTCTGGAACACAAGATGTTCGAGGACCAGGACGGCGACGCCTTTGCCAAGTACGCCAAGACCGGTGCCAACGCCAACGCCTTTACCAGCTTTGACCGCACCTGCTACCTGT
>ERZ772819.2936-NODE-2936-length-12409-cov-4.059495_pt1 | contig 12409 bp, 13 predicted proteins | sample MGYA00580860_ERZ772819 | MGnify/ENA primary metagenome ERZ772819 (study PRJEB29015, sample SAMEA2737683) | human gut metagenome | biome: human gut; feature: human-associated habitat; material: faeces | place: China | collected 2012 ...
CCTGCTTTTTTACTTCCAAAATAAAAAATCGCAATCAGCTGCACCAAAAGCAGCATACCAAGGATCAGATACCAGTTTCGTTTCTTCACATTCCCTCCTGCCCGCAGACGCAGATTTACGTTCTGCAGTTCTATCATACGTTGTTTTTTGATAAACATTTCTTTTTATAATAGTACCATGTTCTATTTTAATTTATTTTTCTGCATAACTCAAGAAAGCATTCTATTGTCATGAATTCAGTTCGTCCATGCCATTCTGCAGACACGTTCGAAGGAAGCAGAACAATTCGTGGATATAGCCTGTATCCCCGACTATCTTCCACCTTTCAAAGAACTCTTAAAGGATCTGAGTGAGGCTTTATCGTATACAGGAATAATTAAGATTTAATATCGTTTTATGTAGTGACAAACCAATTTTGCTACGCTATAATTGTTACAGTTGTGTGACGCAGAGACGCTTCACACTTTTTTGTGCGGGCAGTAGGATATCCTGTGTATGGATTTCCGTTTTCCGCATTCGACGATTTATAAGAAAGAGAGGAACCAAAATGAAGAAACTGGCTGTATTTCTGCTGACCGGTCTGACATGCGCATCCATGCTGTTCGGCTGCGGAAGCAAAAATGACACCGTAGAAACCGTTCCGGTAGCTGAGGTGCAGGAAAGCACTGCCGCTCCTGCTGAAACAGAATCTGAGACGGAAACAGAAACCGTTGATGAGGATGTTCCTCCGGAAGAAGGCATGGTAAAAAGTGACCTGACCGGCGAATGGATCAGCGGCGATCTCGCAGATCAGCGTCCGATCGCAGTTATGATCCCCGATGAAAATGCAGCGCTCCCGCACTACGGGCTTTCCAATGCTGATATCCTGTATGAATGCAGCGTAGAAGGCAACATGACCCGTCTGATGGCTGTTTTCAAGGATTGGAAAAACATTGAACGCATCGGCAATATCAGAAGCTGCCGCGATTATTATGTTTACTGGGCAAAAGAATGGGATGCAATTTACTGCCATATCGGCGGTCCGTTCTACATTCTGAACGCGATCAATGATCCTACTACCAATAATATCACCGGTGCTGTTCTGGCAAGCGACCCTTCCCAGAAAAAAGGTCTGTATGACGCAGCCTTCTACCGCACCAGCGACCGTAAAGCTCCGCATAATGCTTATACAAGCGGCGACCGTATCGACAAAGCCGCTCAGGCGCTCGGCTATTCCGAAACCTATACTGAGAACTATCAGAGCGATCACTTCAAATTCGCTTCCACAAACAATCCGAACACGCTGGAACAGTACGGAAGCAGTGCAATCCCTGCAACCAAGATCGATCTGGCAGGCGCTTACCCGATTACCAAGACCTATTTCGAATATAACGAAGAAGATGGTCTGTACTATCGCTTCCAGGGTATGCAGAAAGGCGACCAGAAGCATATGGACGGCGCCAATAACAAACAGCTGGCATTCAAGAACGTTTTAGTTCAGTTTGCTTATTATGAAACCCGTGATGCGAAGGGTTATCTGTCTTTCCAGTGCCACGACGACACCAAAGACGGCTACTACTTCACAAACGGCAAGGGCATCCATGTAACCTGGAAAAAGACCAGCGACTTCGCACCGACCAAGTTCTATGACGACAACGGCAACGAAATCGAAATCAACCCCGGCAAGACCAACATCTGTGTAGTTGAGCAGGGTAAATCCATTGACGCAGAATAATTTGTTCTGACATATCAATCGCCCTATCCAGCAGGTATTTTTTAACTGCGGATGGGGCGATTTTTACTTTTTAATACTCTTTCAAGTCATTTCGGACAAATCATGTCGACTTTTTACAAGTTACGTTTTAATGAAAGACAGAATCCACTTTTAAAACCATTTCCAGTGTCCCAAGAGCGCTGCTATCTCTAGTGAACCCATCCGAAAACTATCATCGTCCGCTTCCTCCTGGTTATTTAAGAGTTCTTCTACCTCTACTGTGCTCATCAGGAGGTCATCGGCAATCTTCTCTATGCTCTCGCCCCGCTGGTATTTTCTGGTTACGAGATCAATTCGCCATTCTTTCAATCCCTTTTCCCATCCAACTTCCCATCCAGCTTTCCATCCTTTTTCCCATCCAGCTTTATAAGCTTCCAGATAAAGTTCTTTTGATCCGTAATTCAGTACTGTTCCTCCCATAACTTCCGTGACTTTCCTTTCCATATTTTCGTATTTTGCTATCTGTTTTTCCACAACATTGTAGGGACAGCTTGCATAACGCTCCGCTTGTGACTAGCTTTCAGTCTGCATAAATGCAGAATTTTCCCAAAGGGTGCTACCGCACTGAAAAAATTTATTGATGCAGATGCGGCAGCCATGCTTTAAGCCTTCTTAAGCTTCCTTCTGATGATTTAAGAGTTTTTCTACCTCTGATGTACTCATCAGAAGATCATCGGCAATCTTCTCTATGCTCTCGCCCTTCTGGTATTTGCCCGCTGCAAGGTTCGCAAGACCTTGTTCAATTCCTTTCGCCAGAGCTTCCTGATAAAGTTCTTTTGACCGATAGGTTAATACCTTTCCTCCCATAACTTCAGCTACCTCCTTTTCCACATTTTTATATTTTGACGCCAGTTTTTCCACAACAGTACGGGATAGTTCACACAACGCCCCACCTGTGACTGACCTCATGCGTCCGTTTTTACATTCCTGATCCAGCATTTCTGCCACCCTCTCGTATTCTCTTCTCAGTTTTTCAAGACGCTCTTCATCGCTGTCGATCTGCGACAGTTCTTTTTCATACCGGAAGATATAAAACGGAATCAGCATCCATAAACGCCGTTCAAAGATATCCTCCAGCGTGTAATTTTTTACTTTCAGAATCGGAATGCCATATTTTAATTCTTTTCCTGGCTGCACGGATGCAGATTTTCAGTTCATCCGGCGTGCTCTGGCATTCCAGATGGTAATATTTCGATATTCCTTTTAATGAAATCAACGTCATGTTGGAATCCGTAACCCGCTTTTCCTTCTTCCCGTTCGGATTCCTGATAAATATCTCATTTGCACTCGACAGTACCGCTTCCTGACCTGTGTAATCCGTCCCAAACAGTTCATTGATTAATGGAATCACCAGCTCCGGGCAGTCCTGCAGCAAGGTTCGAAAAGCATCATCATAAGGTGTATTGATTGTTTCCATCGTTTGCCTTTCTGGTTCGTTCAGCTTTATTCAGTTTTTATGTTCTATTCAGTTTTTTGTGAAAGCAAAAGAAACGCATCTGCCGGTTCTGTTCATTTTCACGGTATTCACCAAAGTTTGCGCGCTTAAACTTCGGCTCATTGCCTCACAGAAATCATTCGCCGATTCTGGCTTGAAAAGATAGAAGATAGCCGGATACACCGCTATACGATGCTCCGCTTATAATAGATTATCTGATTTCCTGATTTCTAAAATGTTCCTATCAGCAGGAACTGTAACATTATTATACAAAATACTTTTTCCAAATTCAATCTGTCACCATTCGAATTTATAAAAACTTTATAACGTATGTTACAGTTCACTCGCGGTTTCTTGTGGGCAGATTCCATGCTCGCATGAGAATCTGTGCACAAGAAACCACGAATGGCACGTGTGAACTGTAAACATAACATATGGCTGCCGCGCAGGGAAATTTCCCTATAAGGCAGCCATTTTTCAGTCTGTATTTTCTTCATACAATAAACTGCGTTCCTCTCCGGACAGACGCGGCACATACCAGTTGTCGTCCGGATCATCCAGTGAGGAAATAATTTTGTTGGACACATACTGCACTGCAGCCGCAGCATTTTCCATCGGGCGCACGGTCACCTCATGAACGAGCGCTCTGGAACTTCCGAGATAGGGGAAAACAGCATGCACAGTGAGCGTTACCGTCCCGTCGTCATTTTCCTGAAACGCTGTCACCTCCGGGTACGGATGCTCCGGGTACTCTGACTCATAAAATCCACGCGGATAATATTCATATGTGTCATCTTTCTCCCGGTAAATCGTTTTTTCGCGCAGGATATCTGTTTTTACATTCAAAAACTTCTGAATAACCGATTCGAACTCTTTTGACGGAATTCCGTACACTGTGCTGTTTCCAGCATTTTTCTCACTCTGCCACGGAATTTTCCGATGATATATCTGCGGATAAAAAACATCGAACAGATCATAAAAGTCCAGCTCTCCGAAATCCGTTTCATCCCAGTCTGTCAGAAACAGATTGTTGCATTCATAGCCGACCGGCAGGAGCGCTTTTTCGTTCCATTCCCGGCAGGCTTCGTCCAGAGGCTCCACCCGCAGCGCCGCATATTCCTTAACGTCGCTGAGCGTCATCACATACATCTCATCCAGCGCCCCGATTCCGGAAAACATCAGATAACCGTCCTCCGTATACGACCAACTGTCCGCTGTAAAATGTTCTTCCGTCTTTTTGCGCATCATTTCATCTTCATAATGATAATAATTGCGTGTCACATCGAGATTGCCTTCTGCCGCCTGCAGCTCGTACTCCACAAAGCCACCGTTCCAGTCAACTTCAACAATTTCTATCTGTGCCTCCTGCTGATCCGTCGCCCGCCTGCAGAAACGCTTTACCTCTGATGCCCGCACCATATCGACCCTATTTTTCTGGTCTACCGCAGGATATCCGTTTTCTCCAAACTGCTTTACGATGTGCGCAATGGTCTCTTTTTCCCCGAGCCGTCCGCTTCTGCCTGCTTCCCGATACAGCTCAAGACAAACATCTTCCATCCGTATTTTCGGCTCTTCATCCTCTTCCAGCACAATCACTGTTTCCGCTTCGGTATCCACATCCTGCCAGGTCTCTCGGGACGGTTTCCCACAGCCCTGTACCACAAATGGCAGGATAGTGCACAGCGCTATTGCATATGTCAAAAATCTGCGATGCTCTGCGAATCTCTTTTGTTCTGTCTGCATAATTCTGCCCATCTTCCTCAGTTTCCGTCTTTCGTCGTAATTTCCATCAGCCTGTCTTCTTCGTCGTCTACGAAAGGATTTACAATTTCCTTCGCATCGACGCATCCCATGTTCTGATAAAAGGCGATCGTGTCTTCCGACGGAATTGCAGAAAGGAACAGTTTTTCCGCGCCGAGTTTTTTTGCATATCTGCATGCTTCCTGCAAAAGCAGCCTTCCTATTCCATGCCGTTTAAAGCGGTCGTCCACAAAAAGCAGCAACAGATTCGCATAGCTTGCCGTTTCACCCGCAAGATCTCCTCCTACGCAGCAAAAGCCTGCCAGCTGACCTTCGGGTAAAAAAGCCGCCATTACCGTCCCTCCGTTCTGAATTTTTTCCCGCATATATCCTGCAATCCAGATTCTTTTTTCCGCATCCCATTCCCGCAAAATTGAAGCATCTTCAAGCTCCCATCCGGCATCTGTCCTGACCCATTTTCTGGTAATTTTCTGATGGTGCGCAAAATCTTTTAGGAAATCATCGGGGATGGTGGAAGCTGTAAAATTCGTAACCGATAATTTATTAAATAAAGTCATTCGTGTCTCCTGTCATTTGAAAATCAGAAAACAGGGCAAGAGTCCTGCTCTCGCCCTGCGCTTCTTATTCATGACAATAGAATGCTCGCAGAGCGTGCATTCTATTGTATCGCAATTGCTTTTTCGATCTCCGCGTTCACCCGTTCTCTTAAGGCTAGCAGCCATTCTTTTTCTTTGGGATAGCGCTTGAATGTGATCGGTTCATCCGTTCCTTCTGCGATGATTTCACAGACTCTTTCCCTGCCGACCAGCGATTCCAGCAGTTCAAACGCACGCACATCCTGCATCACCTGCTGCATCAGCATCAGACGGATAGATTCCTCCGGTACGCCGCCCTCGCCGGGATAAACCAAAAATGCATCGCCGGACGGAAATGCTTCTCCCGCGTCCGTTACCGCATACGGATTGATATGCTTGATCGAATACTGGCTGTTATAAAAGTTAAAGCCCCAGTGCAGAAATCCACTGATTTTATACAGATACAGCTGCACACCGAGGATTCTGGTACGCGCAGAAGGCATCGCCATGAACCGGTTGGAAACCTCCTTCCACTGTCCGGTGCAATAATAGGTCCACAGTCCTTCCATTCCTCTTTCCAAAAACGGCTCCATGCAGTTTGTTCCGGGTGCAAACAGATCGACCAGGCCTTTTTCACAAAATCCAACGTCAGAAAGCGCATCAATCGTATGAAATCCCTGAATATAGGGTAGTACCATTTCCCGCGCTTTTTTATAATCCTCTAAAATCTCCTCGCCGGGTTCATCTGAAATATGGAAAAAGACTTTATCCTGCAGTCCCTGTTCTTTCAGAAAATCTGTCAGGGCAGTCAGATATTGTGCCAGAAAATCCGCATATTCCGGGCTCTGTGCGTCCGTGTGCCAGCCAAACTTATGGTGAAGCGTGCCGTCCTCCCAGACCATAATCTTCGGTGCGCACTTAGCGCCCCACTGGGTAAACAGATGCGCCATTTCAAAATGTGTAATTCCGGCAAAGCGGCAAATTCCGATCCAACGCTCCAGTTTCGAAAAATCGAAGCTGTAGGTATCACCGTCCTTGCGGATGTCCAGCAGCTGAACCGTCGTGCGCTCGCCGCCGACCGCAGTGTCCAGAGGCGGTGTAAATACGGGTGTCAGAATCGTATTGATGCCACGCGCCGCATACAGGCGGATAAAGTTTTCCAGAATCTTCCAGTGTTCTTCGCTGAACGGTTTTACATGATAATAGTCTGCCAGACAGTCAGAATGGAACCATTCCGTATGCAAAAGCTTCTGCGGCGGAAGCGACGCATCGACCACATGCAGGTCTGCTTTTAACGTCTCTTTTTCTCCGTCCTCAGTTTCCGTTTCGATCACAATAGCATAGTCCCCACCTGCAAGCTCCGCATCGACCGTCACATCCAACCATAGGCTGCGCCACTGTCCGGGCACTTCTTTTGTCAGATATTTTTTGTCCGCACCATCGTCCTCTGTATCCAGATCGCGCAAAAGATCCGGATACATCCCGGGTACGATGCGCAGATAGTTATCGTCCTGCTCCTTATGGCACGGATAAGCCGAAGGAACCAGCTCAACCCGGCGCAATCTCGTCTCAATTTTTTCCGGCGCTTTTACGGAAACCTTCCAGTAACGTCCCCAGTCTGCCGCCCCAAAATATGCAATCACACAGGATACGGTTTCCCGATGCAGCGTTGAAAGGCGAATGCTCCCCTGTCCATCCGGCACTTCATCTGCGAACACCTTTGTCAGCGTGTCCGTAATTTTCCAATTGTTCCCCATGAGTTCCTCCTTACCCCCTGATTTTGTATACGCTGTCTGCAGATTCAGTCAATATGGGCGCTTTTTGCGTCTACACTAAGCGTATCATAAAAAGGGCAAATCGGCTATGGTTTCTTTTTATTCCAATGTCTTGTCGCTAAATAAACAGCGTGCATCCCTGTTTCCGGAAATGCTCGATTTTTTCATCCAGCACACACTCTTTTATTCCGAACTTTTCTGCAAGACAGCTTTTACACAGAAACGATGTACTGCCCCGGTTGACAAATTTCCGATAAGCTCCCCGATCCAGCTGGGTCAGCTCCTTTCCGCATTTCATGCAAGTGTCCATTACAGATCAACGACCTTGCAGCGGTAGACTGCACAACCGTAAGGCTCCAAGGCCTTACGGACCGTTCCGTTGAGCGAAGGCAGATCTTCCCCGGTCCAGACCTCCTTCATCTGCAGGGTTTTGCCGGTGCTCATCGGAAGACCGACTTCGTCCAGATTCAGATTTGCTACTACGCTTTCGTCCTTTAAGTTGAAGAAACCGATTGCCAGATCGCCATTGGAAAGCTGTCTGGAATAAATGAGGACATCGTCTCCGCTCCAGATTCCGTCCAGGCGGATCGGTTGACGGCACAGAGGATCCTGATTGATCGCAATCAGCTCTTTATTTTCCAGAATCTTCTTCGTCTCTTCATTCATATTGCGGATATCGCAGCCAATCATCAGCGGAGAGCCAAACAGCGCCCAGATGGAATAATGCGTTCTGTACTGAACGTCGTTGCAGCCGCTTAAACCAACGTTTCCTTTGCCGTACATGCCGACAACCAGCATATCCATATCATTAAAGCAGCCGACGCTATGATACGGATGAAGCTTTGCCTGCTGTTTGGTCAGATCCTTGATCGATTCCCAGCTGTCGAAAATATCGCCGGTGGAACGCCACATGCTCGCGCCGGTTTCCTTAATCCATTCATGCGTCTGATCAGCGCCCCAGGAGCATGCGGAAAACAGGATATCTCTGCCGCAATTTTCCAACGCAATGCCCATTCTGCGGTATAAATATTTTCCCGGAATGATGTTGCTGTGATAGCAGTAATCGTATTTCAAAAAATCCACACCCCAGGATGCAAAGGTGTCCGCATCGATAAATTCATGCTCGAAGCTGCCTGGATATCCGGCACAGGTCAGGTTGCCCGCACAAGAATACATACCAAATTTCAAGCCTTTGGAATGCACGTAATCCGCAACCGCTTTCATGCCGTGTGGGAACTTCTCCGGATCTGCAATCAGACGGCCTTCCTCGTCTCTCTTTCTTAAAGACCAGCAGTCGTCAATGACCAGATACTCATATCCGCAGTCCAAAAGCCCCTGCTCCACCATTTTGTCCGCAGTTTCCATGATCAGTTTTTCATTGATATTCTCACCAAATGTGTTCCAGCTGTTCCAGCCCATCGGCGGAGTTAATTTTACCATACCCCTTGACCTCTCTTTCGTTATCCGTTATCGTGATTGTAGCATGACACTTTTGTTCTCTTCCATGGGTTTTTGTTGCAAATACATGGATTATTTGTTCACATCAAAATCAGGAGGTCTCTTTATGAATTCATCTGTTTTTGGGTCCGATTCCCAGCCCGGTCTCACCCTGCTTGCCACAGGCAGACAGGACTGCAGCGATCTGCATTCCTGGGGACCCGGCGTCCGCCCGGTCTATATCATCCATTATATTCTGCGCGGTCAGGGCTTTATCGATTATCATAAAAAAACTTTCCCCGTTCACACCGGCGAAAGCTTTCTGATTTATCCTTATGATACGATTCGCTATTATCCTGACCCGGGGAATCCATGGGAATATACCTGGGTGGAATTTACCGGAAAAGAAGCTGCCTCTCTGCTCGATCAGACCGCCTTTTCCCCTGCCGCGCCCGTCTGTCCCGCGATCTGCCCTGCCCGGCTCCGACAGCTTTTTGCCGATCTGCAGCCCCTCGACCTTTATCACCAGAACCGCAACGAAGCAAATGGCATGCTCCGCACGCTGCTCGGTCTTTATGCCGATTATGCCCCGGCACCCGGTCTGCCCGACTCTCCTGCTTCGTCCCTTCTGGCAAATGCAGTTTTTCTGATCCGCTCCAATTTTCATCATGAGTACTTCCACACCGAACAGCTTTGTCAGATGCTCGGGGTCAGCAGAAGCACGCTCTACCGCGCCTTTCAATCTGAACTGAACATTTCTCCCGGCGAATTTTTATCGAATTTCCGCATTCATCAGGCATGTCACCTGCTCGAGCTCGGCAATTCCGTCAAAACAGCTGCTGTCTCCTGCGGCTTCTCGGATGCTTTTTACTTCTCCCGGGCATTTCACCGACGTATGGGCGTCTCACCGTCAGATTACCGCAGGCAGCCGCAAAAGCAGGACGCCGGAAGCGAATATTCGCGGCTGGTGTTCTGACCGGCGGAACGCACAGCCATGCGCTGCGGCACGGTCTGCAGGGCGACCTCTTCAGGTACAGCGCAGCGCCTCACCAACGCCGTTCCGTCCAATGCGGTTTCGCGCGCTGCAGCGTCTTCTGCCCCGATCGGTGGCTCTGCAGCTTTTCACCTGACCTCAAAGCCTTCCTCATAGCAAAGTTCGCGGTCCTCCTCTTCCACAAACTCTACGACAATCCTGCCACGCTGACTGATACGCTCCACAAACGAGTCTACCAATTCGGCCTGTCCCTGCAGCTCTGCTTCCACACGTCCATCCGTTAAATTTTTCACCCAGCCGGTCAGCTGCAGCTCTTTTGCCAGACACAGTGCGCTGTAGCGAAAGCCCACCGCCTGCACGCGTCCTGAAAAATAAATATGCTTTCGGATGCAGCCGGCTTTCTTCAACTGCTCCCGCTCTGTCTCCGAGAGTTCGCTTGCCAACTCTGTATCCCACTCCTCTGCGCATTTCGCTTCTGCAGACGGCTCTGGTTTTCTTCTTCCAGCTCTGGCAAAGAGTCTTTCCCAAAAGTCCATATATTTCCTTTCTCCTTTGTGGTGCGGTCCGGAATATGCCCGTACACAGTCCGTAAGTTCAGCGCTGCGTTCCGACATGTCCGCAGACTGCGTTCTGTCTCAGGTTTTCAACCGTGTCCGCAGACTGCGGAAAAAATCTTTCAGCATCTGGCTGCATTCTTCTTCCAACACGCCCTTAAACAGGCTGACCTGATGATTAAATGCCGGTTCCTGCAGCAGGTTATAGATTGATCCTGCGCAGCCTGCCTTTGGATTCATGCAGCCGATCATAACCTCCGGAATCCGCGCCTGCACGATGGCTCCGGCACACATCTGGCAGGGCTCCAGCGTCACATACAATGTGCAGTCCTCCAGCCGCCAGTCACCCAGCTTTTTACTCGCCCGCTTAATCGCTGTGATCTCCGCATGCGCCAGTGTACTTTTGTCCGTATTTCGTCGATTATAGCCTCTGCCGATCACCTGTCCGTCATGCACGATCACGCAGCCGATCGGCACTTCGCCGAGCGCTGCCGCTTTTTTTGCCTGTCGGATCGCATCCTTCATATATTTCTCATGCGTCGGGCGCTTTTCTTCCTGCTCCCGAAGCCACTGATCTTTTTTCGCCTGCTTCGCAGCCTGCCGCGCCGCTTCTTTTTCCTCTTCTGTACGGATTCTTGCCATAATTGCTCCCTGTGTTTCGAATATAAAATGTCAGCTTTTCATGATCTGTACCGAGAACGCCCAGAAATCTGCTGAATGTTTCCAGAAAAAGCATACCAGCCCCTTTTCATTCCCGCAAGTGGGTTTTTGCTGTCTGCCATTTTTCCGATCATTGCTCCCGCCGGTTCGACCACCCTTGCTTAAATCTCCACCCGCTTCATATAATACCCGTAATCGCCCGGCGATGCGGATTCTTTTTCACCCTCAAAGGCTTCGAATCCGAACATTTCCGCCACCATTTTTTCCCGGTCATAGAAATTGCCGGGCACACCGATATAATACTGCCATGCATCCTTTTGACGGATTCTGCCCAGAATCAGATGACGGTAATTATAGTAGCCGTGCAGCAGAAAACTGTTATGTACCAACCTCTGATATTCCTTACACAGAACCACAAAGTCCTTCGGCGCAATGGAAAGATATTCCCGGCTGTCGCGGAACGGATGAATTTCCGGATACATCGTGCACAGCTGCTCCCATTTATCTGCGCTGCAGACCGGCTCACGCGATGGAGAGGACGGCGATTTCGGCGCAGCGAAAGGAAAAGGAATCGTCGGCTCGGACGCTGACACAGATGGCGCTTCCGGAGTGGGCTGCCGCTTCGTTGCCGCGGGCTCCTTCGACATGGCGGACTGCTCTGTTTCCGCGGGTTCTTTCGGTGTGGACTGCTTTTCCATCTCGCTGCCGCGCCGCTCCGGATACGGAATAATTTCTCCAGCTCCGGGCTGCCGGGGTGAATTTGTCTGCGATGACCGCGCCTCCATCTGTTGGAACTGATCCCCTTGTACCTGCGATTGCTGCTGCAGCTGCAGCGTCTCTTTCTGTGCCGGAATTTCGACCGGTTCGTGCCAGTTTGCAATCAGCATTCTTTTTCCGGACAGTAAAATCCGAAGCTGCGCAGTCTGCTGCCAGCTTTCCTCCCGGCTGTTATCCAATTCGCCCGGCTCCGGCATCCGCCACACCATGCAGCAGTTTCCGTTGCCGCCCTGCAAACTAATCCTTCCGACCGTCCTCTCATGTTCTTCCTGTAACCGAAACTCCCCGCAGTCCTTGCCCGGAAGGTTTTTAACTTTTACTTCCATCCGGTTGTGTCCGTTTTGTTCCTCTATTCTGACAAATCCGGCATTTTTGATTTTTACGCCGTCTTCCAGATAATCCAGATATGCGATTTGTTTTCGATATTCCGCCATGCCTGTCCTCCTTTTTCCATCCCATTCGTTTTTAAGAAAACCTGATAGTAACTTATGCCTCTACTCTACATTTTATGATTCCGGTTCTGTATGGGTTGGCAAAATCATATATTCCGGTAACAGATATTCCCGCAGGATCGTATCCTTTCCCGGTCTGAAAATGTCCGGTGATTTAATCTCTGCAGAATGGAGCTTCCCATGGCAAATGTTCTCGCACATCTTTCCTCCATCCTCATTCCTGCCGTGCTCTTCTT
>ERZ772819.2941-NODE-2941-length-12394-cov-18.981684_pt1 | contig 12394 bp, 8 predicted proteins | sample MGYA00580860_ERZ772819 | MGnify/ENA primary metagenome ERZ772819 (study PRJEB29015, sample SAMEA2737683) | human gut metagenome | biome: human gut; feature: human-associated habitat; material: faeces | place: China | collected 2012 ...
CCAGCCGCGGCCTGTTCGGCTACCGCAACCAGTTCCTGACCGATACCCACGGCGAGGGCATCATCAACCAGATCTTTGACGGCTACGACGTCTGGGCTGGCATGATCGCCAACCGCTCCACCGGTTCTCTGGTCAGCTTTGAGACCGGCGAGGCCGTCACCTACGGCCTGTTCAACGCTCAGCAGCGCGGCACCCTGCTGGTGGGCCCCGGCGAGAAGGTGTACGAGGGCATGGTCATCGGCTACACCGCTTCAGGCGAGGATGTGGACGTGAACGTCTGCAAGACCAAGCACCTGACCAACACCCGTTCTTCCGGCTCCGACGACGCTCTGCGCCTGATCCCCATCAGCAAGCTGAGCCTGGAGGGCTGCCTGGAGTTCCTGGCACAGGACGAGCTGCTGGAGGTCACCCCGGAGAACCTGCGCATCCGCAAGCAGATCCTGAACCATGAGCAGCGCATGAAGGCCAAGAGCCGCATGAAATAATTGCGTTACCTATTATAATAGTATCCCGCATCCCGGCAGAAACCGACCCGTTTCTGCCGGGATGCTTTTTGTTTTTGCACTTTTTTGAAATCAGGGCTTGCAAAACGGCCAAGAATGCGGTATAATATCACTCGCAGTCACTTAAGTGATCTGCCTCTTTAGCTCAGTCGGTTAGAGCACCTGACTGTTAATCAGGGTGTCGCCTGTTCGAGTCAGGCAAGAGGCGCCACGAAGGCAATGTTCCTTGGAACATTGCCTTTTTTGTTTGCCGTGCCGCATGTTTCAGAAGTGTTAATTTTTCACACTTTTTTCATTTCTCACGATTTCTTAAAAAAGAAGTTCTTGAAGATGCTGTCATATTGTGGTATACTGCACATAAGCTGTAACGCCTGCGCATACAAACTTTGCAGGCATTGCAAGCCGGAAATCTGAGCATTCTGCCCCATTCCCGGGCGTTCAGAGGCGGTAAATCCTTCCGGTTTTGGCGGTTTTGTCAAATTCACTGCATGTTTTCCGGTCCGTGTGTCTGGCAGATGTGTATGGTGTTTGAATAAATTTGTATAGTTTCAAAGGAAGCATCTATGCGTTATACCTATGTCCGGCAGCATGACACTACCGACTGTGCGGCTGCCTGCCTCGCAATGGTGTGCCTCCATTACAAAAAGGAGATCACCATCACGCGCCTGCGCGATATGATGGGTACGGACCTGAAAGGCACAAATCTCGTCGGCCTGCAGAAGGCCGCCAACGAGCTGGGTTTCACCACCGCCGCGGTGCGTGTGGACCGTGAAAACTTCCTCAGCGACTTCTCGCTGCCCTGCATTGCGCAGGTCATCACCGACCAGGGCCTGGCCCACTTTGTGGTGGTGTTCAAAAAGACCACCCTCCGCGATGACGGCGAGCGTCGCAAGCACATGCTGGACGAAGCCGAGCGGGTCAAGGAAGCCGAGGAAAAAGGCAAAAAGCACAAGTGCAAGGATTACGTCATCATCGGCGACCCTGCTACCGAGCTGAAAAAGATCAGCCTGGATGAGTTCTACAAGAACTTTACCGGCGTGCTGCTGCTGCTGAACCCCACCTCGGAGTTCAACGTGAACCAGCGCAAAAAGCTGGCACCCGGCGCTCCCGGCTATGAAGCCCAGCAGGCCAACGAAAAAGACGACGGCAAGCCCAACCGCTGGGGCATGATGAAGCGGTACATCGACCTGCTGCTGCCCCAGAAGAAGCTGTTCTTCTACGCCATTTTAAGTTCCGTCATCACCACCATCCTGGGCATCGCGTCCTCGATGTTCAATAAGATCCTGATGGATGAGGTGCTGCCTTACGGGCTGGACAACCTGCTGGTCACGCTGATCATCGTGTTCAGCATGGTGAGCCTGACTAGTTCCCTCATCGGCTTCGTGCGGCAGTGGGTGTTGATCCATCTGTCCATCAAGATCGACATCCCGCTGATGCTGGGCTACTTCGGGCACATCTTCCATCTGCCCATGAAGTTCTTTGCCACCCGCAAAACGGGCGATATCACCACCCGTTACTCGGACGCAAACACCATCAAATCCATCTTCACCAGCATTGCACTGAGCCTTGTGATGGACATCTCCATGGCCATCATCACCGGCATCATCCTGTTCCGGATGAACGCCATGCTGTTCTCCATCTCGCTGTTCATGGCACTGGTCAGCATCCTGCTGGTGCTGGTGTTCAAGCAGCCCTACAAGCGCATCAACGAAGAGACCATGATCCAGTCGGCTGCCCTCAACAGCCAGATGATCGAGAGCCTGCGCGGCATCGAGACCATCAAGTGCAATGCCAACGAGGACACCCAGCTGGAAAATCTGGAAAAAGAGTACATCAAGAGCCTGAAGATCAGCCTGCGGTCCAGCCGCATCAGCACGGGCCAGGGCCTGATCTCCACCTTCATCTCCACCGGTTTCAGCATGCTGACCACCTATGTGGGCATCAGCCAGGTGCTGCACGGTGAGATGACGCTGGGCGGCTTCATGGCGTTCAGCACCCTGTCCAGCTACTTTACTTCCCCGCTGAGCAACCTGATCAGCCTGCAGATGAGCATTCAGGAAGCCGGCATTTCTATGAAGCGTCTGACCGAGATCATGGATTATCCGGCCGAGGACGAAAACGACGAGGGCAGCGAGCTTACCCCGCTGGAAAAGGTGGAGGGCGACATCGAGTTCAAGGACGTCACCTTCCGCTACGGCAACCGTGCTCCGGCCCTGGACCACATCAGCTTTACCATTCCCGCCGGCAAAAAGGTGGCTCTGGTGGGCAGCAGCGGCAGCGGCAAGTCCACCATCACCAAGCTGCTGCTGAAGTATTACGAGCCCGAAGAGGGTGAGATCGACTTCAACGGCGTGAATCTGGCCGAGTACACCCATGATTCGGTGCGCCGCGCCATTGCCTATGTGCCGCAGAACATTGAGCTGTTCAGCAAGACGATCTATGACAACATCCGCATTTCCCGCATGGATGCCACCATGGAGGAAGTGAAGGAAGCCGCCAAGAAGGCCGATGCCCATGAGTTCATCCGCCATCTGCCGCTGCAGTACAACACCTACCTGGAGGAAGCCGGCAACGGCCTGTCCGGCGGTGAGAAGCAGCGCATTGCACTGGCGCGTGCCTTCCTGAAGGATTCCGGCCTGTACATCCTGGACGAGTCCACGAGCAATCTGGACTTTGCCACCGAGAATCTGATCTTCAACATGATCTACGATCAGCTGGCCGACCGGTCCATGCTGATCGTTGCTCACCGCCTGTCCACCGTTCGCGACTGCGACCTGATCCTTGTGATGGATCACGGCAAGATCGTGGAGCGCGGCACGCACGACGAGCTGATGGCCAAGGATGGCAAGTATGCCGAGCTGTGGAACATGCAGCAGGGCATCTACCGCCGCCGTGAGCCGGTGGCCAAGCAGCCTGTGGCTGCCGCCGTGGTAGAGGATGACGATGACGGCGAAGCCTTTACCTACTGATTCGTTGCAGTCGGGTGCGCACCCGATTACATAAAACCGGTTCCCTCCCGGCAGCGCAGCCGGGGAGGAACCGACAAAAGTTCATTATTTGAAGGGAGTAATTCATCATGATGATGCCTGCAAATTTTTCCGCAATCTCTGAGAACGAGATGACCTACGTCAACGGCGGCGCAAGCCTGTCCGACATCCTGGCTCCTAGCCTGACCCTTGAGAACTGGAAGAAGTTCAACACCAACATGGTCACCATTATCGGCAATTCTTTCCTGGGCGACTATGTCAGCAACACCGTTGGCACTCTGTTCGGCGGCGCATACGTCCCCGGCAACCTGGGCAAGGCCTGGTTCAACTCTGTCAGCAAGTACTACAATAGCGGCTACGATGCCGTTGTCGGTAACGGCACCGACGCCGGGATGACTTATGGCAATACTGCTCTGGGCACTCTGAACGGTGCTCTGAACGCTGGCCTGCGTCTGGCTGGTTCTGCTGCTGCCATCTACAACCTGGCAACCGCCAACGTCAAGAACGGTCTGCCCAGCCTCTTTGACTTCGAGAAGAAGGAGACCGTCTTCCCTAAATAAGACTGTCTGATCCTGGCTTTCCGGGGGCCTGAGCAACTGCACCGGTTTCCCCGCCGCACATGCTCCTGATGCAGACAGGTGCGCACCTGTCTGCTGAAAAAGTGTCTTGCGGTTGCGCAGCCGCAAGGTGCCTGACAAGTATGGCAGACGGCAGAGTGCCCTGTGGTATCTCAGCCCCGACAAAAAACGATATGCAGTGTGTTTTCCGGCCCCGCTGCAAAGCGCCGGACCGGTGACAATGCCTCGTTATGGTGTGCCCGGAGGCGTCCTGCCTCCGGGCACATTCTATTTTTCGCATCACCCATTACTGCTACAGTAATAGGTGATCAGAAGCAGAGAAGGTGTGCTCTGCCCTTTCTCTGCCTGTGATTGCCTATTACGGCCTCCCCTTTGCGGAGGAAATTCAACGATAGGACAAAGAGGTATTTCAACATGAACGAGATCAAAGTTGCTGAAAACAAGACCCTCAAACTGACCAACGTGGTGTCTCGCCGCATCGCCCCCGAAGAACTGGGCAACATGATGGTGGCGCTGACCCAGCTGCAGAACTTTATCAAGAGCCACAACGCACAGCCCATCGGCCCGCTGGTGCAGGCCATCAAGATCGGCCCGGCTCCGGAGCATGCCCCGGAGCTGTACCTGATGCAGCAGGCCACCCAGCTGATTACCCAGACCGAGCCCGGCTACGAAGTGGACGCCGTGCTGCGGGTGAAGAACTGCCTGTACGCTCATTATACCGGCCCCATGGCCTACAGCCAGCTGGCAAGCTCCAAGCTGCAGATCCTCGCCTTTGAAAAGGACCTCAAGCTCAGCGGCGATACCTATACCATTTTTGTCAATCAGGACGACGATGACGCCGTGATCGACGTGTTTATGGAGACCAAGTAACTATGACAACGACCATCCAGAACCTCGATGATCTGCAGGACCGCCGCATTATGATGGACCGGGACGTACCTCCCTACGGATACGCCTTTGTCATTCTGGTGGGCTTGTTCATGATCTTTCTGCTGGTGTGGAGCACCCGCACCAACCGCATCTACGTCAGCCAGAACTCCGGCACGGTGCAGGCCAGCAACAAGACCTACATCATGTCCAGCTATTCCGGCACCCTCACCGAGCTGTACATCTCCGAGGGCAGCTATGTGAACGAGGGCGACCTCGTGGCCCACATCAAGAGCACTGACCTGGACATGCAGCAGGATAACCTGGAAAGTCAGCTCAAGATCTACCAGACCCAGGTGGACCAGTACAATAAGCTGCTGCAGTGCATCCAGGACGACACGAACTACTTCAGCGAGACCAGCGCCGAGGATCAGCCCTACTACTACCAGTACGAGACCTACAAGAGCCAGGTGGAGCAAAAGACCTTTGACGCTTCGGCTTATCAGGCGGCCGGTTATTCCGACGCCCAGATCAAGACCCTGATGGAGCAGAACCAGAGCGAGATCCAGGCCCTGTACTACTCCACCATGCAGTCCATCTCCCAGAGCATCACCAGCGCCCAGAGCAACGTGGACAACGTGCAGGCGCAGATCGACGCCCTGAACACCGGTGCCAACGACTACTATCTGTATGCCCCCACCTCCGGCGTGATCCACATGGACAGCCCCTACAAGGAGGGCATGGTGCTGAGCGCAGGCTCCCCGCTGGCCACCGTTGCCAGCGAGAACGATGACCTGGAGATCGTGGCCATGGTCACCGTGAACGACCGCCCGCTGCTGCATGTGGGCGACCCGTGCAAGATCGCCATCACCGGCTTGTCGGAGTATTCCTACGGCACCCTGACCGGTACCGTGACCGCCATCGACAGCGACGTGACCACCAGCACCAGCGCTTCGTACTACAAGATGACCATCAAGCCGGACAGCACCTATGTGGTGAGCCGCAGCGGCGACAAGGTCGATCTTTCCAACGGCATGAGCGTGACCGCCCGCGTGGAATACGATCAGGTCACCTACTTTGAATATGCAATGGAGGCTCTGGGTGTGCTGTTCCGCTGATGCGGGCACCGTTTCCGGCGCTGAATCCTTCGCTCCATTTTTAACACCCAGAGAGGTACACGAACCATGAAATCAACCGCAAAGACCCTGGCCCTTGGCGCGGCACTGCTCTGCCTGCTGGCCGGCGGCATGGCCCTGCCGGCATCGGCTGCCGTGCCCCTGACCGGCGCCGCCGTGTCGCTGCCTTGGAACAGCGACAACAGCGTGCCTGCCGAGAGCATTGAGGCCGGCACCTATTCTTCCAACATGCTGTTGGGCGAGACCCAGCAGCTGTCGCCCACGGTGCGCCCCCGCAACAGCACCGACTCCGTCATCTACCTCACCGATGACAGCAGCGTGCTTACTGTGAGCAACAGCGGCGTGGTGCAGGCTGTGGGCGTGGGCACCGCCACCGTGACGGCCGCCGCAGGCAACCAGATCTGTGCTTACACCATTTCGGTTTCCATGGACTCCACCATGATCGTCACCGAGATGGATCTGGCGCTGTCCTCCAACACCATCTATGTGGGCAACTCGGTGTCGGCATCGCTGCAGGTGCGGCCCTCGTCCGCCTCGCAGTACGCCACCATCTCCCTGACTTCTTCCAATGAGAAGGTGGCCACCGTCAACAGCTTCGGCCGCGTGACCGGCGTGAGCCCCGGCACCGCCACCATCACCGCCGCCTGCGGCTCGGTCACCGCCAGCACCACCGTTACCGTGCTGGCCATCCCCACCGACACCACCGGCACCGTCAGTTCCGGCACCACCTCCGCCAACAGCGGTCAGGTCATTACGGTAACCCCCTCCTATGTGGTGCTCAAGCCGGGTGCCACCCGCACCCTGTCGGCCAAGGCCACCCCGGCTTCGGCCTCCCAGAGCTTCACCTACAAGTCCGGCAACAGCAGTGTGGCCACCGTGAGCCCCAGCGGCGTGATCACCGCCGTGGGCACCGGCTCCACCTCCATTACGGTTTCCAACGGCAAAGCCACGGCGCTGGTCACCGTCATCGTGAACCGCTCTGCTTCCGCTTCCTCGGGCAGCGACAGCAGCAACGGCGATGACGCTTCCAACGGCGACGATGACAAGATCACGCTGGACCCCACCGTGCAGACCATTCAGGACAGCACCGACCATGAGGTCGTTTTTGCTCAGTCGGAAGTCCCGGTGATCACCGGCGACATCCTCAACTCTCTGCGCACCACCGGCAAGACCCTGTGCGTGGTGGGCGACGGCTACACCCTGCAGGTGTCCGGCAAGGACGTGCGCAACACCACCGGCGAGCTGAACACCTCGCTGGAACTGCAGCAGGTGGAGCAGGGCCTGGAGTTCGTGGTGAACGACGGCAAGACGGTCCCCTGCTCGGCCCGCATTGATCTGGACAAGAGTGATTACTCCCGTCTGTACCTCTACAACGAGACCACCGGAAAGTGGCAGTACCTGAACAGCTACAAAGACGGCGTGATCATGCTGGACACCGCCGGTCGTTATCTGCTGACCAACGAAAATCTCCGCTTCGCCAACATCAACTGGACCTTCTTCATCGCTGGCGGCGCGGTGCTGGTGGTCATTGCGGTGGCCTACATCGCGTTCAAGAAGCGTTACTGGTTCTGGTAAGCCGCTCTTCCTCATCTGAAACAAAGATACAGCGAGGCCCCTCTGAAACGCTCAGAGGGGCCTCGCTTTTGTTGTAATTATATTCTGGCTGCCGTACTGTCAAAAGGCTCCACCCCTGAGGGAGTTGGCTTTGCGCAGCAAAGACTGAGGGAGTTCCCGTAATTCCCGCAAGCAGCAGTTTATTCCACGGTCACGCTCTTGGCGAGGTTGCGGGGTTTATCCACGTCGCAGCCGCGCAGCACCGCCATGTAGTAGGCGAACAGCTGCAGCGGCACGATCAGCTGCAGGGGCATCAGCAGGTCCTCATATTCGTCCAGACGCACCACGGCATCGGCCACGCCCTCCGGCACCACGGCATCCTTTGTGGTGAACAGCAGCACCCGTGCACCGCGGCTGCGGGTCTCCTTGGCGTTGGAGATGGTCTTTTCGTACACCTGTTTCTGGGTGGCCAGCGCGATCACCGGCACACCGTCGGTGATCAGGCTGATGGTTCCATGCTTCAGCTCACCGGCGGCATAGGCATCCGAGTGCACATAGCTGATCTCCTTCAGCTTCAGGCTGCCCTCCAGTGAGAGGGAGTAGTCGAACCCGCGTCCAATGAAGAAGCAGCTCTGGGTGTTCATATAGCGGCTGGCAAGGTATTTGATCTGCTCGCAGTCCGCCAGACGGGCCTTGATGATCTCCGGTGCCCGCAGCAGCTGGGCCGTATAGCGGCGGGTCTCTGCCTCGCTCAGGCGGCCCCGGGCGTAGGCCAGACGCAGCGCGAACAGATACAGCACGCACAGCTGCACCATATAAGCCTTGGTGGAGGCCACGGCGATCTCCGGCCCGGCGTAGGTGTACAGCACATAGTCGGCGGCCCGGGCGATGGAGCTGCCCACCACGTTCACGATGGCCAGCACCGGCACGCCCCGGCTCTTTGCCAGCTTGAGGGCAGCCAGCGTATCACTGGTCTCACCGGACTGGCTGATGATGATCACCAGATCGTTGGGGTTCAGGATGGGGTCCCGGTAGCGGAACTCGCTGGCGATGTCCACCTCGGCGGGCACCCGGGCCAGTGTCTCAATGGCTGCCTTGCCCACCATACCGGCATGCATGGCCGTGCCGCAGCCCACCAGATGCACCGTACCGATGCTGCGCAGCACCTCATCGGTGAGCTGCGGGATGCGCAGGTCCGGCATGCCGTCCTCCACGCGGGGACTGACCGTAGCCGTGATGGCCGTCGGCTGCTCGTTGATCTCCTTGAGCATGAAGTGCGGGTAGCCGCCCTTTTCGGCTGCCTCCATATCCCAGTCCGCCGTCAGCACCGGGCGCTGCACCGGCTCGGCAAATTCATTGTAGAAGCGGATGCCCTCGGCCGTGCACACGGCCATGTCACCCTCTTCCAGCACGCTGTAGCGACGGGTATACTTGAGCAGGGCCGGGATATCCGACGCTACGAAGTTTTCGCCCTCGCCCCAGCCCACGATGAGCGGGCTTTCGCGCTTGACTGCAAAGATGGTGTCCGGGCGGTCCCGGAACAGCACAGCCAGCGCATAGCTGCCCCGCACCTTGGCCAGTGCTTCCTGCAGCGCCCGCAGCGGGTCGCCGGTGTAGCAGCTGTCGATGAGCTTGACCAGCACCTCGGTGTCCGTTTCGCTCTCAAAGGTATCGCCTTTGGCCATCAGACGCTCCTTGAGGATGCCGTAATTTTCAATGATGCCGTTGTGCACGATGCTCACCCGCGGGGTGGAATGCGGGTGGCTGTTCACGTCGCTGGGCTCACCGTGGGTAGCCCACCGGGTGTGCCCGATGCCGCAGAAGCTCTGTGCCAGAGCCTGTGCGGCCAGTTTCTGGCGCAGCTGTGTCAACCGCCCCTTGCTCTTTACCACGCGGATGCCGCCGTCCAGAGCCAGCGCAACCCCCGCCGAATCGTACCCGCGGTACTCCAGTTTTTCCAGACCGTCCAGCAGCACATCCTGTGCGCTGCGCTTGCCGACATAACCAACAATGCCACACATACAAAACACCTCCATGCCGGCGTCCCCCGTGCAGAAAAAACGCACAGCCGGGGCCGTCAGCTTCCCTATCAGTTTATGTTCTTGTATGGCTTTCTTTGAAGGGATCTGTTGCGGTATCACTGCCGTTTTTTGCCCTTCTCTGCGACTGGTCTAGCCTTCAACCGGAGAAACATCCGCCGAAATTTTCGATGATTCCTCTCCTCGTCACCCTCGCGGCTGTCACCCGCGTGGCCCGGCGCTTTGCGTCAACTGGTGGTTTTGCATTCCCTCTTTCTGCGGCCCCTGTGGGCTGCTGGTGGCTCAGTATACCACACTTTCCCATTTTGTGCAACAACCGTTCTCAGTGCATGCCCAGCATCCGGTGCAGCTTGGGCTGCCACACCAACCGGTACAGCATGAGCAGGTTGTGCAGGGCCCGGTCGTACAGCAAAAAGGCCACGTTGCCCATGGCCAGCGTGGACAGGGTAACTATCCACGCCGTGGTGCGCAGCTCCTGTGAGATGCTGCCCGCCGGGATGAGCACCAGCAGCAGGCCGTACATCGCCAGCACGGCGGCGTTGCACAGCAGCAGCTTGCACACGCACCGCAGCACGGCCGGGCGGATGCGGTCGAACCGGGGTTTTGCCAGCGGGTAATACCCCAGCAGGAACACGAAGATCAGGGCCACTTCCTTGTCCGGCACAAACAAAAGCGCCAGCAGGCTGACCGCCGCGTAGGCCGTGAGCGCCATGGTGCGCCCGCACTCCACACACACTGTCGCGATCAGAAACCCTGCCAGCGCAGGCGCAATGAACATGGCAATGGGGATCACGGCCCCCAGCAGCATCAGCGCGACGCACAGCGCCGCCGCCATGCCGCAATAGGCCATCGTCCAGCTTTTTCGGTTTTGTTTTTTCATGGGATCTCCCAGTTTTCCTGCTCTGCGCCCACTTCCAGCGGTTCCACCGCGTGGTGCAGGCCCAGCAGCATGATATTATCCAGCAGGCTGCGGTTGAGTTTGACATCCAGCATGCTGTACACCCGCATCAGGTCGTTGGCGGCGGCCAGCGCCTGCCGACGGGCATTTTCCACGGCCGAGGCCTGCCCCATCAGGTCATTGACCACAAATACGTTGTACCGGCCGCTGCACTTGTCAGCTTCAAAGCGCTCGGCCTTGTCCATCAGGTAAAAGATGCGCCCAATGCTGCTGCCGATGTAGCGCATGCTCTTGCGCTGGTTGGGGTCATCGGTGGCGAGGGTGGAATACAGCGCGCCATAAACGTTGCTCATGGGCTCTGCAGCCAGGTTGTAGTTCTTGGCATTCAGGTTCATCTGCACCACGGCCTGGTCCCGCTCCTGCCCGAACAGGCGTTCCAGGGCCGGGTTCTGCTGCACGACCCGCTCGTAGGCACGGCGCAGCAGAACCCGGTCCAGCGCGCGGCGCAGCCGCTTGGCAGGCCGCAATTCATCCGGCCGTCGGTCCTGCAGGTTGTGCCAGCCCAGCAGCACTTCCACCTGTGCCGCCTGCCGGATGCCCTGCGTCTGGCACATCATCCTGCGCCAGCACAGGGTGCCCGGCACCCGCTGACGCTGGCAGGTGGCCGCACGCCCGGCAAGGCTGTCGGACAAAATGGCAAACACCACGCCATTGTACCGCAGCAGATGGCAGGAATACCAGCCAAACTCGGTGTACAGCTGCCGCCGCACGCCTCGGAGATACTGGAGGTAGATATTATAATCACGGATGGTCAACTCCGGAAGATAGGGTTTCATTCGACCCTTCATAGGGGGCACCGTTCCTTTCCGCCACAGGCTGCACAGGTCATGGTAATAAGGTAAGTATAATCTATTTTGTTCCGCTGTGCAACGGTAGGAGTGTAAATTCTCCATGAATTTGTCTCATCTTGTTCATAACATTTCATAAAACTTTGTTTGCATTCGTCCTTTTCTCCGGCAGGGGTCGTGGGGTCATTCGTTCCGGAATTTCCCGGATTTTTCCGGCAGCGATGCAAAAAGCCGCGCCGGGCAGTTCCGGTGCGGCTTGCAGGGCTTATTTTTCAGGCCGGGCACATTTTTTCAGGCTCAGTCCTTCTTGTCAAAACGGCGCTTGCCGTCAAATCCGGACTTGGGCATCGGCTTTGCGGTGTGCTCGAACTTGGGGGCGTTGTAGTACATGTACAGCTGGCAGGGGATCATGCCATTGTACATCTTGCGGCGCTTGTTGGCGCGCTTGCCGTAGTGGGTTTCAAAGTCCATGTCAGCGGTGATAGCGTACACACCGGCGCAGGGGTTCGCCTCCATCTGACGGCCCAGGGTGCGGGCCAGCTTGGCCGCGCCCTCAATGGTGCTCATGCGCTCACCGTAAGGGGGGTTCGTCAGCACTATAGCCTCCTGCTTTGCGGCAAAATCCGCCACATCGGCCACCTCAAAGTGGCAGCGCTTTTCCACACCGGCCAGCTTGGCATTGGCGTTGGCCAGCGCCACGGCGGCGGGGTCGATATCATATCCAAAGGCCTCGAAGCCCACATCCAGCTTGGATTCAGCCAGGGCCTTCTGGCGCTGCTCGGCCCACACAGCGGCCGGCACAAAGCTGTAGCGTTCGGCAGCAAAGCGGCGCTTGAGGCCCGGTGCGATGTTCATGGCCTTCTGGGCGGCCTCAATGAGCAGGGTGCCGCTGCCGCAGAAGGGGTCCTCCACCAGGCTGTCCCGGCGCACGCGGCCCAGGTCGGCAATGGTAGCGGCCAGCGTCTCGCGGATGGGGGCCTCCAT
>ERZ772819.2946-NODE-2946-length-12382-cov-3.328466_pt1 | contig 12382 bp, 8 predicted proteins | sample MGYA00580860_ERZ772819 | MGnify/ENA primary metagenome ERZ772819 (study PRJEB29015, sample SAMEA2737683) | human gut metagenome | biome: human gut; feature: human-associated habitat; material: faeces | place: China | collected 2012 ...
TAAAAAGAAATAGGGGAATATTTATGGACAAACTTTGTTTCAGCATTGATGAAGAACGATATGATGACAGACACGGGCATGTGCTGAGTCTTGTAGGCTGGTATATGCATCCTGATAAGAAGGAATGTGGTTTTCAGCTGATTGGTGACGGATATGAAGTAATCGATATACCGGAAGTGGAGCGGTATGACCGACCGGATGTGGCACAGTCTCTGGAAGTGGAGACAGAGGGCTTTCTTCCGGGATTTACAGTTACGATTCCGGAGGTTCTGAAACTTCGCCAGAAGTATGACATACTGGAACTTCTTTTGCTGGACGGAGAAGAAAAGACCGTAATCTGGGAGCGTACAGGTGATGAGCTGGATGAACTGGTCAAAGATAAGCTGGTTGAATTTCATATTGACCGTGTAGAAGTTCTCTACGGACTGATGCTTGAGATTCAGGGATGGACAACAGATCAGAGAGGTGAAGTTGAAGTAACCGTTCATAAAGAAAATGCAGAACTTCTCGACTGCAAAATTACGAGAGGCCGCAGGCCGGACGTTGTAGAACGACGTCATCTTGATGACGATTACAGGAATCAGGAGATCGGTTTCAGTATTTCCGCGGCATTTCTCGAAATTCCGGGAAACAGGATCGTACTTCATTTCTGCGGTGATTCTACAACCAAAACATATGAGATTGATATAAAGGCTCTTCGCAGGGAACAGAAGGATAAAGAGAAAGCAAAAAGTTTCTGGGGACGTCTTTTCCGCAAAGACAAAAACGGAGAGCACAAAGAAGATTATGAAGAATGGTTTAACCGTCATAAAGCGGACAGAAAGACTCTTCGCAGACAGCGCCATGTACATTTTGAACAGAATCCGCTGATCAGTATTGTGATTCCGTTGTACTGTACACCGATACCATATCTGAAGGAACTGATTGATTCTGTATGCGCACAGACTTACACGAACTGGCAGCTTTGTCTGGCAGACGGAAGTCCGGATCAGAAAGTAGAAGAATACATTCAGAAGCGTTATGGTAAAGATAAAAGAATTCTCTATAAACATCTGGAGGATAATGGAGGAATCTCTGTCAATACAAATAAAGCAATCGAGATGGCAACCGGTGAATATCTGATGCTGAGCGACCATGATGATACACTGGAACCGGATGCGCTGTATGAGATTGTTAAGGCAGTCAACGATCATCACGGACCGGAGATCATTTATACAGATGAAGATAAGCTGAGCATGGACGGAGAATTCTATTTTGAGCCTCATTTCAAATCAGATTATAACCTGTTCCGTTTAAGGGATAATAATTATATCTGCCATATTTTTGTTGTAAAGAAAGCACTGGTGGATCAGGTCGGTGGCCTCAGACCGGAGTTTGACGGCTCTCAGGATTATGATTTTATTCTGCGCTGCTGCGAGCAGGCGAAACAGGTGATTCATATTCCGAAAGTGCTGTATCACTGGAGATGTCATATGAATTCTGTTGCGGCGAATCCGGAGAGCAAAGCTTATGCATATGAGGCTGGATGCCGCGCAATCCAGGAGCATTATCGCAGAGTCGGCATTGAAGCGGAAGTAGAGATGACGAAACACCCGGGCTGGTACCGGAGTCATGTAAAGATCCAGGGAGAACCGCTTGTTTCGATCATCATTCCAAATAAGGATCACATTGATGACCTTGAGAAATGTCTTTCTTCTGTTTATGAGAAATCTACCTGGAAGAATTACGAAATCCTGATCGTCGAGAACAACAGTGAAGAGCAGGAGACTTTTGAATATTATAAGAACCTTTCCTGGCGTTACCCGAAAGCACGGGTACTTACGTGGGAAGATGGATTTAATTATTCTGCGATCAATAATTTTGCTGTAAAAGAAGCTAAGGGAAGTTATCTTCTCTTCCTGAATAATGATGTGGAAGTGATCAGTCCGGGCTGGATCGAGGAAATGCTGATGATCTGTCAGCAGCAGGATGTCGCAATCGTCGGAGCAAAACTCTATTATCCTGATAATCTCATCCAGCATGCCGGAGTTGTTCTTGGCATGGGCGGTATTGCTGGCCATATCATGTGTATGGCATCCTGCGAAGATAAGGGATATTTCGGCAGGGCCGTAAATGTACAGGAAATCAGTGCCGTAACTGCGGCATGTATGCTCATGAAAGCAGAAGACTTCCGGTCAGTGGGCGGATTTGACGAAGAGTTTGTTGTCGCTTTTAATGACATCGACCTGTGTATGAAAGCGCGAGCAGCAGGTAAAAAGGTTGTATTTACACCGTATGCAGAGCTTTATCACTACGAATCCAAGTCAAGGGGAATGGAAGATACGCCGGAAAAACAGTTCCGTTTCGAAAAAGAAACGAAGCATTTTGAGGAAAAATGGGGAGACGAGATGGCAAAAGGAGACCCGTACTATAATCCGAATCTGTCTCTGAAAGAAGCTGACTGTTCCCTGAGAGAAGACTGAGAAACGAGGATGGGTATAGATATGTCGAGAGAAATATTTGAGGTAACAAAGGACAGATTCCATTTGCAGGATCCAAATTGTTATATTCTGCAGGGAACGTGGCCGAAAGAAGCGAAAATGCGTGCCATGCTTGACGGTTCCGAAATAAAATCCGAGATCCGGCGTCTGGAAGTGGTCAGTGCTCTGGAACGTTTTAAAGATCCGGATCTGATGCGCGGAGAGCGTATCACGGCAGCGGTCCGGCTTCCGGAGTCGCTGGAAGGATATCAGAAGCTGAGCGTCTATGCAGACATGCCGGATAAAACCTTCTGCTGGTTTTCTGTTTCAGCAAAAAATCTGGAAAAGCGCAGAGGAAAGCCTCAGTTTTATATTGAGGAAGAAAAAATTCAGCAGGGATTCCTGCGAATCCGCGGGTGGGCAGTAGCAGACTGTCCGGTGAAAATACAGATTTTTGACGAAAACAAAGAGAAAATTCAGGCAGAAATCCTTCGTACAGAACGTGTCGATGTGGAGCAGATGTATGAGGAAATGGATCACGAGGACAAGACCGGATTTTTTGCAGAGCTGACAAATCTTACCGGAAAGGTCGTTTATGTGGTGTTTTATGCCGGAGAGACGAAGTCCATACATGTGGTGAACTTACAGCCGACGGTCATTCTGCGCAAAAAAATAGAAAAATATGCACAGAAAGGTATGCGTTACTGGAAATCACAGGGAAGTGCCGCACTGGCAGGAAAAATTGCAAACAAGATCAAAACAGCTTCAACAAGAGAAATTCCGTACCAGAAATGGATCGTGCGTCATCTTCCGGGCGCAAAGGAACTGGAGCGCCAGAGGAGAGAAAAATTCGAATATCAGCCAAAGATCAGTATTGTGATTCCGCTGTACAAAACACCGGAGAAATATCTCCGTCAGCTTGTAGAGACTGTGAAGGCACAGACTTATCCGAACTGGGAACTCTGTCTTTCCGATGGAAGCGGAGAGAACTCACCGATTGCAGAACTTCTGAAATCTCTTGCGGCATCGGATGAGAGAATACGTGTCATTTCCCACAAAGAACCACTTCAGATTTCCGAAAATACCAATGCCGGAATTGAGATCGCGACCGGCGATTATATCGCATTTGCAGATCATGATGATGAACTGACTCCACATGCGCTGTTTGAGTGTGTGAAAGCTTTAAATAAAAACAGAGAGATTCGGCTTCTTTATTCAGATGAGGATAAAATGTCAATGGACGGGCATAAGTTTTTCCAGCCGCATTTCAAGCCGGACTACAATCCGGATCTGCTCTGTACAGTAAACTATATCTGCCATCTGTTTGTTGTAGACAGAAAAATCATTGATCAGGTAGGCATGCTTCGTAAAGAGTATGACGGAGCGCAGGATTATGACTTCATTTTCCGCTGCATCGAAGCTGTGAAGCCGGAGGAAATCTATCATGTGCCGAAAATCCTTTATCACTGGAGATGTCATGAGGATTCCACTGCGGAAAATCCGGAGAGCAAGACTTATGCGTTTGAAGCCGGAAAGCGTGCAATCGAGGCGCATTATCAGAGAACAGGGATTGACGCAGAAGTTCATCAGGGAGAATTTCTCGGACTGTACCGCACGAAATTCCACAGAGATCATGATCCGCTTATTTCGATCATCATCCCGAATAAGGATCACATCGATGATCTGAAACGCTGTATGGATTCAATCGAACAGAAATCTACTTACCGGAATTATGAATTCATCATTGTTGAGAATAACAGTACAGAGGATTCAACTTTCGAGTACTATAAGAAAATTGAAGCACAGAATCCGAAGGTGCATGTTGTTTACTGGGACAAAGAATTTAATTATTCTGCAATCAATAATTATGGTGCCACATTTGCAAAAGGAGAATATATTCTTTTGCTGAATAACGATACGGAGATCATCAATGAAGACTGTCTCGAAGAATTACTGGGCTACTGTATGCGCAGTGATGTCGGTGCTGTCGGAGCACGTATGTATTACGAAGATGATACGATCCAGCATGCAGGAGTCGTGATCGGTTTTGGCGGAATTGCGGGACACTGTTTTGTACTGCAGCCGCGTGGAACGACTGGTTACTGCCACAGAATCATCTGCGCACAGGATTACAGTGCGGTGACGGCAGCCTGCATGATGGTAAAACGTTCTGCTTTTGAAGAAGTGGGCGGACTCACCGAGGAGCTGGCAGTTGCATTTAATGATATCGATTTTTGTATGAAACTGCGTACTGCCGGATACCTGATCGTATACAATCCATATGCAGAACTGTATCATTACGAGTCCAAGTCCAGAGGTCTGGAAGACACTCCGGAAAAGGTGGCACGATTTAATAAAGAAATTCAGATATTTGAAAGACGATGGCCGGATATCATGCGGGACGGAGATCCGTATTATAATCCGAATCTGACATTGAAGAGTCAGGATTTTTCGTTAAAACGGATATAGGAGGAATGAAAAATGAAAGTACTGGTTACAGGCGTAAAAGGTCAGCTTGGCTATGACGTTATGAACGAGCTTGCCAAAAGAGGCTATGAAGGTGTTGGTGTCGATGTGGCAGAGATGGATATCACAGACAGCGCAGCCGTTGAAAAAGTAATGACGGAAGTGCATCCGGACAAAGTGGTACACTGTGCAGCATGGACCGCAGTAGATGCCGCAGAGGATAACCAGGAAGTTTGTCACAGGGTAAATGTGGATGGAACAGCCAATATCGCAAAAATGTGTGGAAAACTTGACATTCCGATGGTTTATATCAGCACAGACTATGTATTTGACGGACAGGGAACCCGTCCGTGGGAGCCGGATGATCCGGTTGTAGAGCCCCTGAATGTGTATGGACATTCGAAATACGAGGGCGAAGTTGCAGTTGAAAAATATGCGCCGCATTATTATATTGTCCGTATTGCATGGGTATTTGGCCTGAATGGAAAGAATTTCATTAAGACCATGCTGAATCTCGGAAAAACACATGATACACTGACTGTTGTCGATGACCAGATCGGAACGCCGACTTACACATATGACCTTGCAAGACTTCTGGTTGACATGCTGGAAAAAGAAGAATATGGAAAATATCATGCAACAAATGAAGGCGGATATATTTCCTGGTATGATTTTGCAAAAGAGATCTTCCGTCAGGCAGGAATGGATGTAAAGGTAATGCCGGTAAGCTCCGCAGAGTATCCTGCAAAGGCAAAACGTCCTTCCAACAGCCGTATGGAAAAGAAAAAACTGGAAGAGCATGGATTTACCCGTCTTCCGGACTGGAAAGATGCACTGGGACGTTATCTCAAAGAAATTATGTAAAAGAAAAGCAGCTGCCGTAACCGACAGCTGCTTTTTATGTGCCGCGGCACATGTTTTTTGTTCTGATTTAAATATATCAGTTCAGGATTTTGCAACTTTGATGATACGAAGAAGAATCAGGAGAAGAAGCAGGATTCCCACACCGCCAATGATAAAGTATGGAAGATTATTACGACCTTCAGTATAATTCCTGGCTGCATCAATATTCTGTACACTTGCATCGACAAGAGAAGTATCTTCTTCCTGGGTGGCTGCCATGACAGATGTTCCGACAGCTGTTCCGCCAAAGAGATACTGGCGGCTGTACTGTCCGTCCTGAACTTTGCCGTCCTGGGTAGTCAGAGCATCGGCGGTGGTGCCGACTGGTACATATACATCCCCACCGGATAACATATTAAAATCATTATCCCCGAGGGAAAGCATATTGAAATTATCAAATCCATAATTTAAAAGACTGGCTGCCTCGGTGGCGGTGGTTCCGGATGTTCCCTGAAGGACGACTGCAATCAGGGTGATACCGTTTTTCTGTGCACTGCAGACAAGTGTACTTCCGGAGGCTTCGGTGTATCCTTCTCGTCCGCCGGTACAATACTGATAATAAGCAGCATTTGTGTTGGTCAGCATGGAAAAGTTGTTGGTCAGGACTCGTTCTCCGCCGGAAACATTGGTTGCCGGAATTGTATAAGAGGTAGTACCTGCAATTGTCTGGAATGACTCATTGTCAGCAGCAGCTTTCATGATCAGCGCCATATCGTGTGCCGTTGTATGCTGATTCTCATCCGGAAGACCGGTTGGATTCGTAAATACAGTGTTGGTACAGCCAAGTTCTGTTGCACGGGCATTCATCATTTGAACGAAACCATCGACAGAACCACCGATATGCTCGGCGAGCTGAAGGGCAACATCGTTTGCAGATGCGAGCATGATCGCATACAGACACTGCTCTACGGTAAATACTTCATCAATCTGCGCGGAGATATTGGCGCCTCCGTCTGTGACACCGGATACGCCGGTTGCAGTCATGGTGACCTGGTCGGAAAGCTGTGTGTTTTCCAGTGCAAGGAGTGTGGTCATGACTTTGACGGTAGCTCCGGGATAAAGAACCTGATCCATGTTTTTTGCATAGAGTGTTGTGTTGGTGCTGTCTTCCATGATGACAGCAGCGGTGGATGTGATATCCGGACCCTGTGGCCATCCGGCTATATCGTTCGTTGAGATCGCGGAAGCGGAAGCGGTATCGGCTGTTTCTTCGGCTGCAAAAACAGGTGTCTGAAGAAGCAGGGAACAGCAAAGACCGAGTGCGATCAGACCGGAATGTATTTTTTTAAATTTCATAAATCTGTACTCCCATTTCATATGTGTTTAAACTGATTATGCTTTTTGTAAGTAATTCTCGAAATCTATCATATCCCATTTCGGGTGGTAATTCAAGCAGAACAGCCGAGCTTTTTATGGCTGGATCTATATTACTGTTCTGCGTGACAGAAAAGCGATGCATCTGCCCGAAATCCATTTCAGAATGAACGAAAAAAATGCGATAAACACAAGCTCAACGGCAAAAAGAATGCTGACAGACCAGGAACCATGCAGATACGGTATGGAAGCCGGTGTAAGGATATATATGATAATGTGGTGCACGAGAAAAATCTCGTAGGAATACCTGCTTAATAAATCCATTAATTTCAGCTCTTTTTTTTGAAGAATCGGTTCAAGGTATGAGATGGAAATGCAAAAAGCTACAGCGAGGATCTCCACTTTCAGTTCGTAATGTATTCCCAGCCTGAACGGGGAAACAAAGAAAAATATAACCAGAGGAACGGAAAGAAAGGCCCACTGAGGTCTGAATTTATGGTTTGTATAGCCAAGCAGCATACCTAAAACAAAATCATATCCCTTGATCAGCAGGTTCACATGCACCGGAGTATGAAATGGATAATAAAACAGTAAAAGCAGATAGATACATGTGGAGCCGATGAAAAAGAGACATGGATTCTTTTTCATCAGGAAGCGGAGCAGAGGAAAAAGCAAATATAATATGATCAGTGCGCCGAGAAACCATTCACCGATACCAAGGGAAAATGTATGGATTCCGTGCTGACTGATCCATTCATCCATTCCGAAGAATGTAAAAATGATTTTCCATGCGGATGTTTCCGGTGGGAAGAAGGACGTAAAAGAACCGGTCGTTCCTGCTTTATATATAAAATAGGAAATATAGGTTATGTAAAATGGAATCAGGATTCTTATAAATCTTTTTTTGTAGAAGCGTCGAATGTCAAAATTCTTCCCTGTGGAATATGCGAGTCCGGCACCGGATAAGATAAAAAACACAGCGACACCCAGCATGGCGATGTTCATATTATCATTTTCATAAAAAGGCAGAACCTTATCTAATGTAAATAATCCGGAAAAGTAAAGCTGGGATATCATATGATAAAAAATAATAAAGCAAAATGAAATACATCTTAACAGATCAAAATATCGAATTCTTTTCATAAAGAGCCTCCTCTCAGTGCAATGATAATAGAAAAGCAGTGGCAGCGCAAGCGAAATTGACTCCGCCCTTGCAAAAAACAGAGTGGAATGATAAAATAAATCCTATTATAAGAGAAACAGGCTGTTTTGCTCTGCGGATAAGCAGGGTGTAAGCAGCGTCAGAGGATACAGACAGATTATGAGCAAAAACAAAGAAGTGACCGGACATATTCAGTGGGCACGAATGCTGAAAAAGCTTAATCCGTACACGATCCGTAAGGGATTGCGTTATTTCAAACATTATGGTCCGAAGGAATTCTGGATTCGTCTTCATGAACGCTTTGAGCCGGAAGAAGTGCCGTATGGTCCGTGGTACGAGGCTTATATTCCGGATGATACAGAACTGGAAAAACAGAGAAAATACAGGTTTTCCTACAGCCCGTTGATCAGCGTGGCAGTTCCGGCATTTCGTACACCGGAAGTTTTTCTGCGCCAGATGATAGATTCGCTGCTGGCACAGACATACAGCAACTGGGAACTCTGCATTGCGAACGGAAGTCCGGAAGATAAGAAAATGCAGGCTGTTTTGGACGAATATGCGAATAAGGACAGCAGAATCCGTGTAAAAATACTGGATCAGAATCTCGGAATTGCAGGAAATACAAACGCAGCACTTGAGATGATACAGGGAGAGTATGCAGGAATTCTTGATCATGATGACCTGCTTGCACCAAATGCTCTTTATGAGATTGCATGTTATCTGGAAAATGATCCGGAGGCGGATGGTGTCTATACAGATGAAGACAAGGTAACTACCGAACTGGACGAGCATTTTCAGCCGCATCTGAAACCGGATTTTAACCTTGACCTTCTGCGTTCCAACAACTATATCTGCCATTTTTTTGTTGTCAGGCAGTCAATCATACGTAAAGTCGGTGGATTCCGTCAGGAATTTGACGGAGCACAGGATCATGACTTTATTTTCCGCTGCGTAGAAGAAGCCGGAAGGATCGGACATGTGCCGGAGATTTTATATCACTGGAGAACACACAAAGCGTCGACAGCGGATAACCCTGCAAGCAAAATGTATGCGTTTGAAGCAGGAAGACGCGCGATCGAGGCACATCTTGAGAGAATGGGACAGAAGGGAACTGTCACACACACACCGGATCTCGGCTTTTTTCGTGTGCAGTATCCGGTACAGGGCAGTCCGATGGTGTCCATTATCATTCCGAACAAAGATGAGAAGGAATCTCTGGAAGCCTGCCTTCATTCCATTAAAGAAAAGACGGCTTATCAGAACTATGAGATACTCATTATAGAAAATAACAGTGTATCAGAAGAAATTTTTGCGTACTATAAAGAAATAGAAAAAGATCCGAAGATCCGCGTGCTTCGCTGGGAGAGGGAGTTTAATTACTCTGCGATCAATAATTTCGGGGTACAGCATGCGAATGGTGATTATCTGCTGTTCCTGAATAACGATGTTACAGTGATCACACCGGACTGGATCGAAGAGATGCTCGGCATGTGTCAGAGAGAAGAAGTGGGAGCAGTCGGTGTGAAGCTTCTTTATCCGGATGATACGATCCAGCATGCAGGATGTGTGATCGGAATCGGTGGGATTGCAGGACATATGTTTGTCGATATGCCGGCGAACCGTACCGGATATCTTCACAAGGCATCAATTATTCAGGATATGAGTGCGGTAACAGCAGCATGTATGATGATGAAACGTACCGCTTTTGAGGAAGCAGGTGGTTTTACAGAGAAGCTTGCAGTAGCTTTTAATGATGTGGATCTCTGCCTGAAAGTGAGAAAATCCGGCAGACTGATCGTGTATGATCCATACGTACAGCTTTATCATATGGAATCAAAGACAAGAGGCGCGGAAGACAGCGAGGCGAAGGTACGACGTTTTCAGGAAGAAATCGAGTATATGAGAGAGCACTGGATCGACATCCTGAAAAACGGTGATCCGTATTACAATAAGAATCTTTCGCTGACAAAGTGGAATTATTCACTTCGCCCGCTGAAAGGAATGGACAGTAAGGGTAAGGATAGGAGATAATATGGAAGTATCGGTGGTCATACCGAATTTTAATGGAATTGCATTTCTGGACAGTGTGCTTGCAAGTCTGGAAGGGCAGACACTGAGTAATTTTGAAGTCATACTGGTGGATAACGGATCTACAGATGGAAGCTGTTCTTTCGTGACAGCCAACTATCCGTGGGTACACCTGATTGAGCTGTCGGAGAATTTCGGATTCTGCGGAGCGGTCAATGCAGGTATACGTGCGGCAAAAGCACCGTATGTTCTGCTTTTGAATAATGATACAGAAGTAAAAGAAGATTTTGTGGAGGAAATGCTTGCTGCGATCAGACGTCACAAGAATGCTTTTTCCTGTGGTGCAAGAATGGTGCAGTACCATGATCGCGACAGACTGGACGATGTCGGGAATTATTACTGTGCACTGGGATGGTCGTTTGCCCGCGGCAGGGGGAAAGATATCCATGCATATGAGACGGAGGACAAAATATTTTCTGCGTGTGCAGGGGCTGCAATCTACCGCAAAAAGATCATAGAGAAGATCGGTTATTTTGATGAAGAGCATTTTGCATATCTGGAGGATACAGATATCGGTTATCGTGCAAGAATTTACGGCTATGAGAACTGGTATGCGCCGAAAGCAATTGTTTACCATGTCGGCAGCGGCACAAGCGGTTCACGTTACAATCAGTTTAAGACAAGATATTCATCCAGAAATAATATTTATCTGATCTATAAGAATATGCCGCTTTTGCAGATCATCTTAAACTTACCGTTTCTTGCAGCCGGTTTTCTTATAAAATTCCTGTTTTTTGCAATAAAGGGAATGGGTAAAGAGTATGCAGCAGGTATCAAAAACGGTTTTTCTATCAGCATGAAAAACCAAAAAGTACCGTTTCGGATAAAACATCTGCCAAATTACTGCAAAATTCAGCTGGAACTGTGGATCAACATCATCCGCCGGTTTCGTGCATAAAGGCAATTTTACATTACTTTATGGAATTTTAATATAATATACGGAAGATATTGTTGATTTTAGAGAGTAACTAGTATAAGATAAACGTGGCTGTCCGGAGTTGTTTTTCGGACAGAAATATGAAAAACAAAGAATTGGATTGAGGTGGGAGAGAGTGATTCAGGACAATCAGAAGAACTTCACCCGGCTGCAGATGCTGATTGATGCGGTCGTCATTGCAGTTTGTTATGTACTTGCGTGGATGATTCGTTTCATCGGTCCTTTTGCTTATTCCGCAGTCCGTGCACTTGCTTTTGAACAGTATATGTTTGCTCTGGTATTTATCATTCCGGGCTATTTATTGCTGTATCAGGCTTTTACTCTGTATGAGCCGCTGCATATGCAGGGACGCAGGCTTGTTCTTGCAAATATCATCAAGGCAAATGTACTTGGACTTCTGCTGGTTGTATTCAGTCTTTATATGATGGACGAGTCGGACTTCTCCAGACTGACCGTTTATATTTTCTGCGTGATAAATATTTTCGCAGAATGGATTGTACGACTGTTCATTTTTTCGATACTGCGCAATATGCGACGCAAAGGGCTGAACCAGAAGCAGATGATACTGGTAGGCTACAGCCGTGCGGCAGAAGAATATATTGACAGGATACAGCAGAACCCGCAGTGGGGGTATGTTGTAAGAGGAATTCTGGATGACAATGTTCCGGCAGGGACAATCTATAATGGAATCAAGGTTATTGGTCGTATTGCGAATCTGTCCGTGATCTTACCGGCCAACCGTCTGGACGAGATTGCGATCACACTTGGACTGAGTGAGTATTACCGCCTGGAAGAAATCGTTGCAATGTGCGAGAAATCAGGCGTTCATACGAAATTTATTCCGGATTACAACAAGATTATTCCGACCAAACCATATACCGAAGATATTCTGGGACTTCCGGTGATTAATATCCGCTATGTTCCGTTGAGTAATACCTTTAATTTCATGGTCAAGCGTGCGATGGATATTGTCGGTTCGATCATGGCGATCATTGTTTCGTCACCGGTCATGCTTGTGATGTGCATACTGATCAAACTGACATCACCGGGACC
>ERZ772819.2948-NODE-2948-length-12373-cov-10.103182_pt1 | contig 12373 bp, 11 predicted proteins | sample MGYA00580860_ERZ772819 | MGnify/ENA primary metagenome ERZ772819 (study PRJEB29015, sample SAMEA2737683) | human gut metagenome | biome: human gut; feature: human-associated habitat; material: faeces | place: China | collected 2012 ...
GCATCATTTCTGATGCTAAGATCTTGATTGGTCATCTTAACTTAATGACATTGCTCAAGGAGCTCTTTTTGTTATTTTAAGGGAATTATTCATTTTAAATTTATTGTAGTTTTTTCACCTCATCTAAAGGCAGACCTGTAATCGCAGCAATTTTTTCGAGTGAGAACTCCTGTAATTTGAGCATGCGTTTTGCAGTTTCGATAGAATTTAGAAAAGTACCGCATTCTATACCATACTTTTCGCCCTCGGAGAAACCAGTCTCATGTCCATGCTTTTCGCCCTCGGAGAAACCGGCTTCGTATTCTGCTTTCCGTAATTTCTTTTCTTCCAATTCTTTATCATACTCAAAAATACTCATACTGATGACCTCATTCCGATTCCGGGTATGAAATTCAGCCAGAATCCCTTCCCGGATACATTCGTCTATAGCAAAATCCGTTCCACGTCATATCCATTATCCGTCAATTCTAAAATTGCAATGCCTTTTCCGTCGTGTATCAGAAATCAATGCAATTTTCATGAATCAGACCTCGCTTCGTTTGCGTGTAATTTTTTCACTTCGTCAAAGGGCAGACCTGTGATCGCAGCAATTTTTTCAAGTGAGAACTCCTGTAATTTGAGCATGCGTTTTGCAGTTTCAATAGAATTTAGAAAAGTACCACGTTCTATACCATACTTTTCGCCCTCGGAGAAACCAGTCTCATGTCCATGCTTTTCGCCTTCAGAGAAACCAGCCTCATGTCCATGTTTTTCACCTTCAGAGAAACCAGCTTCATATTCTGCTTTCCGTAATTTCTTTTCTTCCAATTCTTTATCATACTCAAAGATACTCATACTGATGACCTCATTTCGGTTGCGGGTAAGAAATTCGGCTAAAATCCCTTCCCTGACACACTCGTCTACGGCACGTTCCACGGCCTGATCTAAAGACATATCCGCTGCATAGTGCCGCACTCTGGCAACATATTGTGCATATTCATTTAATGTATTGCAATGCTGCATTAACTCTGCATTGTGTCCCACATTGACATTTAAAACCGTGACAATTAATTCAAGCTTTGGTTCACCTGACAAATGTTCAAATGCCGAGGAAAGCCGAAGTTCTGTGCAGTCGGGAGCTGCCGTCGATCCATTGTAAAACTCAATAAAATTTGGTGCAGGAATTTTTTGCAGAGTCGAAGAATAAAGAGATTTCTTATCCGCGAGTTTCTGATATTCACTGCAAATATAAAACAGATCACGAAGAGGCATATTTGGATTGTAGGTTGACTGATGCTCATACAGATACAAATTAGTATCCATAATAAATGCCAGATCATTTTTCATCCCCATATAAATAGCATTCTCTAATGTGACGATTTCCAGATCATCTGGATTATTATAATCGCTCTGGTTTACTGCATTATAGAGGGACAGCAGGTTCTTCCGGTCAGAAAACAACATCCGAAAAACGGTGTCTTTATAATTCCGGTTTGCCGTCGGTGTTTTGACTGTAAAATTTCTTTTTGTCTTGTTACGGTTTCTTTTGCATTTTGCCATAAATCGTTTCCTCCTGAAATTGTAGGACAGCTTATTTATAAAACTGTTCGTGATTGCAGGAGAATGTAATTATATATTTTCCTAAGTTCCTTCGTCTCCTGCTTTTCAATTGTTAAATGGGTAACAAAAAGCATAGATACGAATGAAGCATACAGATTATTTGGGGCTAATCTGTCGCCGTTAGAATATAGATGACAAAAATGTCATGAAATTTGTAAAATATGCTTTAGATTATTGTAACACAAGGGTAGGAAATGAAGCAAGAAATTTTATAGCAAAATCCGTTCCACGTCATATCCATTATCCGTCAATTCTAAAATTGCAATGCCTTTTCCATCTCCGCGGTCAGCCCCGGCGCTGCCCGGATTGATAAAAACTTTTCCGTAGCGGTCGTAGTGCGTGAATACATGGGTATGTCCGAAAATTATAAAATCCGCATCCGTGAGATCAAAAGGCAGGTCAGCTTTGTTATGGACAAGATAAAATAATTTTCCATTAATCGGCACGGAGACAAACTCATGCAGGTAGGACGCCCACTCTCCGTGGTCACAGTTCCCACGGACTGCATACATCGGAATGCCGCAGTTTAAGAATCTGTTATAGGTACGTTCATTGTCAAAATCTCCGGTGTGAATGAGATAATCACAATTTTTGATATGGTCAAATAATTCTTTACGGCATACACCATGTGTATCGGAAACTAATGCAATTTTCATGAATCAGACCTCGCTTCGTTTGTTTGTAATTTTTTTATCTCATCTAAAGACAGCTCGGAAATAGCAGCAATTTTTTCAAGCGAAAATTCCTGAAATTTAAGCATACGTCTGGCAGTTTCAATAGAATTTAGAAAAGTACCACGTTCTATACCATACTTTTCACCCTCAGAGAAACCAGCCTCATGTCCAGCTTCATATTCTGCTTTCCGTAATTTCTTCTCTTCCAATTCTTTATCATACTCAAAGATACTCATACTGATGACCTCATTTCGGTTGCGGGTAAGAAATTCGGCTAAAATCCCTTCCCTGACACACTCGTCTACGGCACGTTCCACGGCCTGATCTAAAGACATATCCGCTGCATAGAGCCGCACTCTGGCAACATACTGCGCGTATTCGTTTAATGTATTGCAATGCTGCATTAACTCTGCATTGTGCCCCTCATTGACGTTTAAAACCGTGACAATCAATTCAAGTTTTGGTTCACCTGACAAATGTTCAAATGCCGAGGAAAGTCGAAGCTCTGTACAGTCAGCAATTGCCGTCGAACCATTGTAAAACTCGATAAAATTTGGTGCAGGTATTTTCTCTGATTGACGGCATTGTAAAGAGAGAGCAGATTTTTCCGGTCAGAAAACAACATGCGAAAAATAGTGTCTTTGTAGTTTCTGTTTGTAGCTGGCATATTGACTGCTGAGTTTCTGGATACTTTGTTATGGTTTCGTTTGTGTTTTGCCATAGGCTTCCTCCTGATTGGTGAGACAGCTCTTAAATAATACTGTCTTGGCAGGAGAATAAATATATTCTATATCTGATTTCTTTCGTCTCCTGCTTTTAAATTCGTTAATGGGTAATTAAAAGCATAGATACGAACGAACAACGCAGATCATTGGGGATAATCTGACGTTTCCAGAATATAGATGGCATAACGCCATAAAGATTTTGTAAAATATGCTTTGGAATATTATAACATAAACATTGGAAACAAAACAAGAATTTTTATGTATTACTTGCCACAGGGAATGACATTGCTGAAGCTATCACGGGTGCTAAAGTGCAGACCGGAGGAATTGCTGGCATATGTGGATTGTTTGTGAAAAATTACCTATTGAAAATATTTGCCACTCATAGTACAATGCAATTGTTATATGACTGACGGAAATAGTGGGGTTTACCACGTGAAGTATAACAAAAGAATGCCGACCGTCTGGGCGAAGAGTCCAGACGTGCGGTTCTTTTTATTTGTAGGGTAAATTTTCCAAAAAATCCCATCAGCATGAGAAAGGAACCACTCATTGTATTTTTTCGAATACTTACCGGAAAAAGCGCGCGTGACTCTTGACAAAAGATGAAAGTTAGGATAGTCTAACCGTGGTTAGAAAAGACTAACCATGCATCAATCAAAAATCAGAATGAGCATCATAACACAGATGTTATGAACCATGCAAGGCCACACGGTGGCAGAAGGAGAGAAAAATGCAGACAGAATGGAGAAGCTTCCAGGGCGGAGCCTGGGAAACAGAAGTAAACGTAAGAGATTTTATTCAGAAGAATTATCATCCATATGATGGGGATGATTCCTTCTTAGAGGGACCAACACAGGATACCACCGATCTCTGGGATCAGGTATTAGAACTTTCCAGACAGGAGAGAGAAGCCGGCGGAGTGCTGGATATGGACACAAAGATCATTTCCACGATCACTTCCCATGGTCCGGGTTATTTAGATAAAGAGAAAGAGAAGATTGTCGGTTTCCAGACGGACAAGCCTTTCAAACGTGCCCTCCAGCCTTACGGCGGTATCCGTATGGCAATCAAGGCGTGCGAGGACAATGGATACAAAGTCGATCCTGAAGTGGTAGAGTACTTTACAACACACAGAAAAACTCACAATGCCGGAGTATTTGACGCTTACACACCGGAGATGAGAGCGTGCAGAAGCGCACATATCATCACTGGACTTCCGGATGCATACGGACGAGGACGTATTATTGGTGACTACAGAAGACCGGCACTTTACGGTGTAGACCGTCTGATCGAGGACAAAAAAGAGCAGTTAAACAACACACGTACCATCATGTACTCAGATGTGATCCGTGAGAGAGAAGAGTTATCCGAGCAGATCCGTGCGCTGGAAATGTTAAAGAAACTGGCAGAAATTTACGGCTGTGATATTTCGAAACCTGCAAATAATGTATTAGAGGCAACACAGGCTGTCTATTTTGCATATCTTGCAGCAGTAAAAGAGCAGAACGGTGCGGCAATGTCCTTAGGACGTACCTCCACTTTCTTGGATATTTATGCAGAGCGTGATCTCGCAGAGGGAACATTTACCGAAAAAGAGATCCAGGAGATCATCGACCAGTTCGTGATGAAACTTCGTCTTGTAAAATTTGCGCGTACACCGGAATACAACACGATTTTTGCCGGCGATCCAACCTGGGTGACAGAGTCCATCGGTGGAATCGGTGTGGATGGAAGACATATGGTTACAAAAATGTCTTACCGTTACTTAAACACCTTGAACAACATCGGGGCAGCACCGGAACCAAACATGACCGTACTCTGGTCTGTAAAACTGCCGGAAAACTTCAAAAAATTCTGTGCCGAGACATCCATCAGACACTCTGCGATCCAGTATGAGAATGATGATATTATGCGTGTTGTCCATGGTGATGATTACGGAATCGCATGTTGTGTATCTTCTATGAGAATCGGTAAGGAAATGCAGTTCTTCGGTGCGCGGGCAAACCTCGCAAAATGCCTGCTTTATGCGATCAATGGCGGTGTCGATGAGATGACAGGAAAACAGGTCGGACCGAAATACCGTCCGATTACATCCGAATACTTAGATTACGATGAAGTATGGGATAAATACAAAGATATGATGAAATGGTTAGCAGGAGTGTATGTGAACGCATTAAATATCATTCACTACATGCATGATAAATACTGCTACGAAAAATTAGAGATGGCATTACATGACAAAAATGTGAGAAGATGGTTTGCAACCGGTATTGCAGGATTTTCTGTAGTAGCAGACTCCCTTTCTGCGATCAAATATGCAAAAGTAAAACCAATCCGTGATGAGAATGGTGTGACCGTTGACTTTGAGATTGAGGGAGATTTCCCGAAATATGGAAATGACGACGATCGTGTTGACGAGATCGCAAAACAGGTGCTCCACACCTTTATCGGATATGTAAAAGGAAACCACACCTACCGTGGCGGTATCCAGACAACATCGATTTTGACCATTACATCCAATGTTTCCTATGGTAAAAATACAGGAGCAACACCGGATGGAAGAAAGAAAGGTGTAGCATTTGCTCCGGGTGCAAACCCGATGCATGGACGTGATACCCATGGTGCGGTTGCATCCCTGGCATCTGTCGCTAAACTTCCATTTATGGATTCACAGGATGGTATTTCCAATACATTTACCATTGTACCGGATGCACTGGGCAAAGATGAGGCAGCACAGGAGAACAATCTTGTTGCAATGTTAGACGGCTATGTTGTCAAAGGCGGACATCACTTGAACGTAAACGTTTTAAACCGTGACACATTATTGGATGCACAGAAACATCCGGAACTGTATCCACAGCTTACCATCCGTGTATCAGGATATGCGGTCAACTTTATCAAACTGACAAAAGAACAGCAGGATGAAGTGATCGCACGTACCTTCCACGAACGGATGTAGTGCAACAGGTGCGTTTTGCGAATGGCGCGGCGAGCGATAGGAATCAGAAAAGGAGAACAATATGGGGAAAATTCACTCGTTAGAAACATTTGGCACAGTGGACGGTCCGGGCGTACGGTTTGTCGTTTTTTTTCAGGGCTGCCCGATGCGCTGCCAGTATTGCCATAATCCCGATACATGGAAGATAGAGGATGGGGAAGAAATGACAGCGGATGAGATCATAGACCGTTTCGAGCGCAACCGTTCTTTCTATCAGACCGGGGGGATCACGGCAACGGGTGGAGAACCCATGTTACAGCTTGATTTTCTGACGGAGCTTTTTACGAAGGCAAAGGAAAAGGGCATTCACACCTGTCTGGATACATCCGGAATTATGTTTCCAAAGAAACATACAGGAACAGATCAGATCAGTGAGAGAGAGATCAGCCTCACTGGAATAAGTGAAAACATGGCATCAGACAAAATGGAAAAGACAGAACAGCTCATGTCCGTGACAGATCTCGTCATGCTTGATATTAAGCATATCAACGATGAGGAACATCAGAAACTCACCGGGCAGTCGAACAGCAACATTCTTGCGTTTGCAAAGTATCTTGATTCGATCGGAAAGCCGGTCTGGATCCGTCACGTAGTCGTGCCGGGCATTACGTTTGATGAGAAAGAACTGACGGAACTTGGTCTGTTTTTAAAGACGCTCCGCAATGTGGAAAAACTGGAAGTCCTTCCATATCATTCTATGGGAAAGGTCAAGTACGACAACCTTGGCATGGATTATGTCTTAAAAGATACGCCGCAGCTTACCAAAGCAGAAGCAAAGGAAGCGGAGAATATGATTCGGGCGGCAATGAAATGACAATTTACTTCGCATATAAGCAGGCATTGTATGTACAAAAATTAAAAAAACAAAAAAAATAACGGCACAAAATTAATACACAGAATTTACAAAAACTGTACAAAAATATATTGAAAAAACTTAATGCTAATGCTATAATGCGTATGTAAATAAAGAAAATGAATGACAATTATTGTATGAGAGCGGAGACACAATAATCTTTTATAAGATTTTGTGTCTTTTTTTTACAATTATTTGCTTGCATGAACATAAATGTATTGATGTTTTTATATTTGAAAAAGGGGGGAAAAAAGAAAACTGTTTCGTGAAGCAAACGTCATTCGCCAGATGTAAAGGAGATTGTGTTATGGGAAAAAAATTAACAGCAAAAACGTGGTTAGTCATATCATTGATTTTGTGCTTTGTCAGTATGGCAGTATCTTCTGTCATACAAAGTTCTGGTGGAAGGGTAAAAGTATCTGAACTACGCCTTGTGGATTCAACAGGTCATGAAGTAAGTGCGCTGTTATATAAACCAAAGTCTGCAACGGAAGAAAATAAGTCGCCGGCTATTGTTACTGTTGAAGGGTGGTTTAATAATAAGGAAATGCAGGATTTATATTCTATAGAATATGCACGTCGGGGATATACTGTTATTGCGGTAGATATGCATGGACATGGAGATACAGAAATTACTGCGGCAGATGAAGTTTATTCATCTGCAGTTGGAATTGACGCAGCAGTGGCACTTGCTGCTTCATTGCCATACGTAGATAAAGGCAAGATTGGAATTACAGGACATTCAAGTGGTGGAGCTGCCTGTGACATGGAAATTGCAATTGATAATGAGAGGGAAAATCCAATTGTATCAGCTGTTCTATTTCAGGCATCTACATGGTGTGATGACACAGGTGTAGATCATAGTGCAGATTTTGGAACAAGAAATGTAGGAATTATTGCAGATAAATATGATGAATTCTTTTTTTGGACAACAGATGAAAATGGAAATGAAGCTGTACCGAGAATATTTCTGACGACCCCGGATGCAAAGAATTTTGTAAATTTCAATAATGGATCAGATGGAATGTCTGATGTTGAGTCTGGAAAGTATTATGAAAAAGATGGGGCATTCAGAGTTATTTATCAAGTAGGTGGAACACATCCATGGGTACATTTTTCGAAAACAAGTGTAGAGCATGGTATTGATTTTTTTGAAAAATCATTTGGAGCACCTCATGAAATAATTGCGTCAAATCAGGTATGGCAGGCAAAACAATTTTTTAATGTTTTGGGGCTTGTTGGTATTATGATGTTTGTTGTTGCATTTGTATTAACACTTGTTGAAAATACTGCATATTTTGGATGTCTTAAGGCATCTACAGATGTCAAGCCGGTTGTTATAACTGAGCCGAGACAGAAAAACTGGTTTTGGATTTCTATGGTTGCAGGGGCATTGTTTTCAGCATTAAGTTACCGCTTGATGATCATTACCATATATTCAAAGGCAAATCCTGTGTGGCCTGCAGCAGGTCCATTGCTGTCAGGTGTATGGAGTGTTTTAAACGGGCTATTCCTAGGGGCAGTCATACTTATTTCAAATAAGATTGCAGGAAACAACCGGATAAATGCAAAAGCAGCCGGAATTATGATGGAAAAGGGTAAATTGGTAAAAACAATCTATCTTTCAATTTTAACAGTAACGCTGGCTTTTGGAATTTTATTCTTTGCAGATTATTTCTTTAAGACAGATTTCAGATTGTGGGTATTAACACTAAAAGCATTTGATGCCGATAAAGTGCTGATTGGATTGAGATATATTCCATTATTTATGTTTTATTACATTATGCTGTCGATAGTTTCCTGCTGTTATAACCGTAATACAATTTGTGGCAGGAAAAACACGGTTGTAACAGCTTTGTTCAACATTGCTGGACCTGTTTTATATTGGCTTGTTCAATATATACCATTCTTTGTGACAGGTGCATTGACCTGGTATAAAACCGAGGGAGACAGAATCGGAGGTATCTGGTTATATCCTATGATAGTATTTTTATTTGTTAACCCGATTTTGGACAGAATCATATATAAGAAAACAAAAAATCCATATATAATGCCAATTATCAGTGCAATCATCATCACCATGATGTGTATTGCCAATACAACTATTATTCTTGGTGGTGCACCAGTGGTAGCAAATAATTATTAGTGAATAAAAAGGGACAGTGAAAATTAAAAAAGCAGGATCAAGGGTTTATAGTAACCCCAAGGTCCTGCTTTCTGTTTAGATATCGTGATCTACAGCCAGCCGGCAATCTACGTGTTTACGCAGGGTGTGATTGCCATGATCACCAATGCAATCTCAGCAGGTGTGATCGGCAGTTTACTGCTTTTGGTTTACAGCAAGACACGTTCGAAAAAAGGAGGCCTTTCTCAGGAAGACTAAGTTTTATGTAAAAGATTTTTTGGAAAAGTATTTACAGATTTCTGTTTTTGCGATTTAATAAGAAGTAGATATATAGTTCAAAAGAAGAAAGGATGAAACGATATGAAAATCAAGAATATCAAAGATGTTGATGGATTTTTTAAAGTAATTGATTCCTGTGCTGGAAAAGTAGAATTGATCACAGGTGAGGGAGACAGATTAAACCTCAAATCAAAACTTTGTCAGTATGTTTCTCTGACAAGCTTATTAAACTCTGATGTAGAGATACCAGAACTTGAAATTGTAGCTTACGAGCCGGAAGATACAGAGAGAATCATTAAGTTCTTAATGACAAACTAAGTACATTGTCAGTTGATTTTTGAACGCTGTACTAGACAGTGAAAAGCTGATCGTTGAAAATGCGGTCAGCTTTTTTGTGCTTTAATAAAAGAAGATTCTTTTGTGCCATGTTTTTATTTTCTTCTTTTTCTGCCATATATGACGGTTGCAATTCACGGCATGAAATAGTACAATAAATCGTCTTAAAAATGGAATAATAATGTTAGTATATAGCGAAAGGGATTAAGATGTCAAAAATAGAGTTTCACGAAATTACATTAGATGATAAAACATGGATGGATGCCAGATTTCAGGAAGATGACAGAAATGCATGCGAGTACACGTTTGCCAATAATTTTGTCTGGCGGAAAGTATATCATGTTGAAGTTGCAGAAAAATATGGGTGTGCAATCATTCGTTTTGAGGAGGAAGGAGTGGTGATGTATTCCTATCCGATCGGGGCAGGTGACCGCAGAAAAGTGATCGATGAACTGCGCGCGATCTGTGAGGAAGAAAAACGCCCACTTATTATGAGCCCATTGAGCGAAGCAGACCGGGAGCAGATGCTTACATGGTATCCGGAACAGTTTTTGATCCAGGGAGACCGGAACGATTATGATTACATTTATTCCAGAGAAAAATTAGCAACGCTTGCGGGAAAAAAGATGCATGGCAAGAGAAATCATATTGCGAGATTTCAGGATGAGGATGACTGGTGCTATGAGGAACTGAATGATTCCAATATAGAAGAATGCCGCAATATGACTTACACATGGATCAAAATGAGGGCAGAGAAATGGAATGAAGAGATGGAACTTGAGATGTCAGTGCTTCATGAGGCATTTGACTATAGAAAAGAACTCGGGCTTGTCGGTGGAATCATCCGGAAGGCAGGGCAGATTGTTGCATTTTCTATCGGGGAACCATTAAACAGTGACACGTATGTTGTACACTTCGAAAAAGCATTTCCGGATATGCAGGGTGCATATCCGATGATCAACCAGCAGTTTGTTTTACATGCGTGTGAAGATTATACTTATGTAAACCGCGAGGAAGATACAGGAGATCCGGGACTGCGCAAGGCTAAGATGTCCTATTATCCGGAAATCCTGCTGAAAAAATACGTGGCAATCTCAAGTGATGTCATTTTTGCAGATAAGGACAGAAACAGGGAAGAAATCCACAAAATATGGGAGACTTGTTTTGGTGACGAGGCAGAACTGGTAGATTTTTATCTGGACAAACGGATGACAGAGGATAATATGCTGCTCATCTGCCAGGATGGGCATGCGGTTTCCATGGCAAGCTTTTTAGATATCAATATCAGGGATGGTGAGGAGTGGAAGCCGGCGAAGTATGTATATTCAGTGGCAACGCTCCCGGAATACCGTGGCAGAGGTTATGCAGGGAAAATCTTAAAGAAGGCAGAAGAGATTTTTAATATGCCGTTGGTGTTAGTCCCGGCGGAAAAAGAGCTTGTCGGCTATTACCGTAAGGTTGGGTTCACAGAGGCGTATCCATCGGAGCGTTTACTGGAAAAACAGGATGTGCCGGAACTTTCTGCAGCGGAATTAAACAGTTATTCTGTGGAGGAGATCACCGCGGCAGAATATCAAAAAATCCGGGAGCAGAAATTGATGAGAGATGGTTTTATTGCATGGGATGAGGCGGCAATCCGTTTTGCGATGGATTTTAACTGTTTCTGTGGCGGAAGAACGGTGAAGGTAGTGTGGAGTGATGATATTTCCAGAGACGAGAGTGCAGAGGACGCTGATATTCTAATGTACTGCCCGGAGAATGGTACGCTGCACATTATCGAAACGACACTGGGTGAAGAACAGTTTGAGGAACTTCTGCCGGAACTTATGGCGCAGACAAAAACAGAACGTCTGGTATATGACAGAAAGGGTATCATGGTGCTTTCTTCTGATGACCAGGACAGGCAGGAAAGACTGCTTGCAGATGGTTATTTTGCGCTGTCGCTGGCGTGAAGTCCGTACTGAGATTCTGAAATTTTCAGAAATTATATAAAATATATAAAAAGTTTTCGGTTTAAGACAAAAAAATGTTGATAATGTATAAAAACATGCTATAATAAAGTCATGATATAAATAAGCATTCAGAAAGCTATCTGACATAGCTTGGATTGGATCATTATATCAAATAAGCGACAAAGGGGTTGGACATCATGAGAATTAAGATTACAGGAAGAAACATCGAATTGACAGAAGGACTGAAAGCCGCAGTGGAGGACAAGCTGAATAAGCTTGAGAAGTATTTTACTCCGGACACAGAAGTGAATGTAACATTGAGCGTAGAGAAGGAACGCCAGAAAGTTGAAGTTACGATTCCTATGAAGGGAAGTTATATCCGTTCCGAACAGGTAAGCAGTGATATGTATGTATCCATTGATCTGGTAGAGGAAGTCATTGAACGTCAGCTTAAAAAGTATAGAACAAAACTTGTAACAAAGCAGCAGAATGCAGCAGCAGTTTTCAAACAGGATTTTCTGGATGAGAAGTCAGAGGATGATGAAGAGATCAAGATCATCAGAACCAAGAAGTTTGATATGAAACCAATGTATCCGGAAGATGCATGTGTAGAGATGGAATTATTAGGACATGATTTCTATGTATTCATCAACGCAGAGACAGAGGATGTCAATGTTGTTTATAAGAGAAAAGGCAATACTTACGGATTGATCGAGCCGGAATATTAAAAGTGAGATCAGAGGAGAGCGGGCAGCTCTCCTCTTTTTAGGTGTGCGCCTAGCGGCGCACGTTTCTAACGGGTTAAAGTCCCGAATCCACCCGGTAGTGG